>Ga0102953_1000424_pt1 | contig 29421 bp, 30 predicted proteins | sample SalPon2A_C_D2_MG_FD_78509 | JGI IMG/M metagenome (GOLD analysis project Ga0102953, IMG submission 78509) | Soil microbial communities from South San Francisco under conditions of wetland restoration - Salt Pond MetaG R2A_C_D2_MG | ecosystem: Environmental > Terrestrial > Soil > Wetlands | place... | reverse complement strand
GGCGATGGGCGCGTGCCCTTTGGGAAGATAAAGATCATACACCTGCGGAATGTTATTGGGGCCCACACCGACCCATGGATGAGCCTTCACCATGTTCAATCCCACTTCCCACATTTCGAATCGGATGGCAAGCGCTGGATCACGCGTGGGATGGAGCGCCAGCCACAGGCGCTCATGGACCATCCGTGGTGAAAAAAGATAGACCACAACTGCAAGCACCGGAAGCGCCACGACCCATCTGGGCTTCCAGCGCCACAACAGGTAAACCATGGCAAAAAAGCATCCCAGCCAGACCCCTCGCGTCAGGTTGAGAACAATCGAAAGGGCTACGATCGCCGCCACCACCCACCAGACCCAGCCCGCCCTTAGCGCCAGCAGCAGGAACGCCACCAGAAGAATGAAGACCAGCATCTGCTGGCCGCCGAAATTCATCCAGTCACCCATCAGCCCGGTGATGCGCGTAGTGATCATGTAAGCATAAACGTGATGAGGATGCTCTGCGCTGACCATGCGATATTGCCTGACAAACTGTCCTGCTGCAATCAGGCCGACAAAGGCTGCTTCAACAAACAACCCCTTCCACAGCCAGACGAGGTGCCGGCGGCTCACAATCAGGTTCACGGCCATCAGGATAATCAGGAAAAGGACCAGCTTCCGCACGGCAAACAGGCCCGCGCCACGGTTAGTGGCCCACAGAACTGAGATCACCGTAGACAGGCAGAAGAGCAGCAGCGGCGCCTTGATCGGCGGAAAGTTAAGGCGGGGACGGTGGCGCAGTAGGTGCGCAGCGAAAAGAACCCCCGCAAGGGCCAGGAACGACTGGGTAATGGCGATCGAAAAAAGATAGGTTAAGACAGAAAGGCTGAAGGAAAGCGATGCCCAGCGGGCAAGGCTTGTTCGCGGAAGGTCCGCACGCACAATGCTGAAAATATAGTTAATGTTATCCACCCAAGAGTTGAGACTGTATTCAACTCGAGCGATAATTTCAAGAGGGAAACGGGTGGAGAGCGCACGCGGCAGCCGGACATACAGATGAAACGCCTGAAGAATGTGGCGTGCTAGGCGCTCTACCGACTGGTCAGAAGATGGAAAGTAAGTGGTTGTTGCGCCTGCGTTTCTTGACACGCATGGCCGGCAGGCTATAATTGTAGTTTTGGACGAGTGAGGCTGAAGTGTACATCACCCTTCAGGAGCTGGAGCTTCACCGGGTAACGGCATCAGAGACTTACAAGCCTGGCACTCTGGATTTTCAAGAGGTTAAGGTCCGGCAGGCAGAACCTCTAGCGGTGAAAGCCGAAGCCGAACTGGCCGGGAAAGAAATTCGGGTTCGCGGGCACATTTCCGGAGCGCTGGAAGCCGCCTGTGACCGGTGCCTGGAACAAATCAGGATACCGGTTGAACTTGATTTCGATCTGCCTTATCGGCCGATGGAAGAAATTGCCCGGGAAGAAGAGGTCGAAGTCGAAGAAGACGAACTTGAGGTCGGATTCTTTCCGGGCGACGGTGTGAATTTAGCTGACGTGGTGAGGGAACAGGTCCTCCTGTCCGTTCCGATGAAGATAGTTTGCCGGCCTGACTGCCGGGGACTCTGTCCGGTGTGTGGCGTGAACCGCAACGACAGGGAATGCGGTTGTTCCTTGCAGCACGAAGATTCACCCTTTGCTTTCTTGAAGAAAAACTAGGTCAGGCAACTGACCGCATTTCATGGGAGGGGTTGGTGTGTGGGCCGCCAGCCGGCCGGGCACGGCTCTCGCACAGGGAAATTCGACCTTGCATCCGGATAAGGACGGCAAGGAAACTTGATGTGAAGGAAACGGAGAGATGGCAAATCCGAAAAGACGACATTCAAAAGCGCGCCGCAACCGTCGGCGTGCGCATGACCACCTGAAGCGGCGGTCGCTTTCTGAGTGCCCCAACTGTCATGAATCGAAGTTGCCCCACCAGGCGTGCCCGCGTTGCGGCCACTACAACGGGCGTGAAGCGATTCTGGTGGATGAAGCGGCCTGAGTCATGGTCCGGGCATTCCCGGGCCACACTCAAAAAGATCACCACTCTGGGGGGCGCTCTTAGACCATGCGCGCGATTGCTGTTGATGCAATGGGATCGGACACGGCTCCCGTGCCTGAAATCGAAGGGGCGATCCAGGCTGCGCGGGCGGGACATGCAGAAGTCCTTCTGGTGGGCCCTCAGGATGTGCTCCAACGGGAACTGGCGCGGCGAAGCGCGGAAGCCCTGAAGATTGAGGTGGTGCATGCCTCCGAGGCCGTCACCATGGAGGATGAAGCGGCCAAGGCGTTCCGCCGCAAGCGCGACTCCTCTATCCGCGTGGCTGCCCGGCTGGTTCGGGACGGACGAGCGGACGGGCTGATCAGCGCCGGCAATACGGGCGCGGTGATGACCACGGCCAAGATCCTGCTGGGCACACTGGAAGGCGTGGATCGGCCCGCGCTGGCCCAGGTTTTTCCCTCGTCGCAAAACGGCAAAGCCTCGGTCCTGCTGGATGTCGGCGCCAACGTAGATTGCAAGCCCCTGCACCTCGAACAGTTCGCGGTGATGGGCGAAATTTATTACCGCGTGATCTTTGGCGCTGAAAGGGCGCGAGTGGGATTGCTCTCAAACGGTTCGGAACCGCACAAGGGCAACGAAGTAACGCGCGAGGTTGTGACGCGTCTAAACGAGTTGAATCTGAACTTCGTCGGCAACGTTGAAGGCCGCGACCTGTTCAACGGCCGGGTTGATGTGATTGTTGCCGATGGTTTCATCGGTAACGTCGCTCTCAAAATCAGTGAAGGAATTGTCGATACAGTGACGAGCCTGCTGAAGGAGTCGCTGTCGAGTACTTTTTCATCGAAGCTCGGCTATCTGCTCTCGCGAAAGGCGTTCAACCGGATGAAGAAGCGGCTGGATTACTCCGAATACGGAGGGGCGCCGTTGCTGGGAGTCAAGGGAGTTTGCATCATCTGCCACGGCGGGTCGAACGCAAACGCCATTAAGAACGCTATTCGAGTGGCCGCGGAATTTTCCGAAGGCCGGGTCAACGAAAAAATTGAGCGCGAGCTGGCCCTTGCCTCGCTCAGCAAGAATTAAGAGGGCATTTCAGGAGCCATAATGGTTGCTACGGGTATCCTGGGCACGGGTTCAGCCCTGCCTGAGAAGGTCATTACCAACTTCGACCTCGAAAAGATGGTCGATACTTCCGACAAGTGGATCACAGAGCGCACCGGCATCAGAGAAAGGCGCCAGGCCGCTCCCAATGAAACCACTTCCACGTTGTCGGTGCAGGCGGCACGCAAGGCGCTCGAAATGGCCGGTATCGAGCCCGAGCAACTGGACCTGATTATCTGCTCGACAATTTCTCCCGATATGCCTTTGCCCGCCACGGCTTCCCTCATCCAGCGGGACCTGGGTGCCGACACCTGCTGCGCGTTTGACCTGGCGGCTGCCTGCTCAGGATTTCTTTTCGGGCTGACGGTGGTGGACCAGTTTATTAAGACAGGAAAGTCAAAATACGCCCTGGTGATCGGAGCGGAGCTGCTTTCCCGTTATCTGGACTACGAGGACCGCGCCACCTGCGTGATTTTTGGCGACGGTGTTGCCGCCGGCGTGCTGGGCGCAGTCAATTCGTCCTCGGGGATTCTCGCCTCTGAAGTCCATACCAATGGGACCTACGCGGACCATCTCTATATCCCCGCCGGAGGAACGGCACGTCCGGCCACCTGTGAAACAGTCCAGGGGCGGGAGCACTTCATCAAAATGCGCGGAAACGAGTTGTTCAAAGTGGCTGTGCGCAGCCTCGAAGAAGTTTCCCGCAGAGTAATTGAGCAGGGCGGCGTTCAGCCCGGCGATATCGACCTGTTTATTCCCCACCAGGCCAATCTTCGAATTACAGAGGCTGTGCGCGAACGGCTGGGCGTCCCGGCCGAAAAGGTCTATTCCAACATCAATCGCGTGGGCAACACCTCGTCGGCTTCTATTCCCATCTGCCTGGATGAATGCGTGCGCAGCGGCCGTATCAAGAAGGGCGATCTGGTTCTGATGTCCGCTTTCGGCGCGGGCGTAACGTGGGGATCGGTTTTAGTGCGCTGGTAGCGAAAGCCGCCCGCTGTTGGAACAGGCGGCACACCGGCATTCCACACCGGCACAGCCTGAACAAACTGGAGATTTGTTTTTGTCCGAAATAGCATTTCTTTTTCCGGGCCAGGGTTCGCAGACGCCCGGTATGGGTCTCGAACTGGCGGAAAATTTTAACGTCGCCCGCGAAGTTTTTGAGGAAGCCGACGCGTCTCTCGGATTCCCTCTTTCAAAGCTTTGCTTTGAGGGCCCGGCTGAAGAATTGCAGTTGACGGCCAATACCCAGCCTGCCATTCTTGCCGTTTCAGTTGCTGCGGCGCGGGTGCTGGAAGAAAAAGGAATCCGGCCCGATTATGTTGCGGGTCACAGCCTGGGCGAGTATTCGGCACTGGTGGCCGCGGGCTCGCTGGGCCTGTCTGATGCCCTGCGTTTGGTCCGCAAGCGCGGCCAGTATATGCAGGAAGCCGTCCCCGTGGGCCAGGGCGCCATGGCGGCGCTGCTGGGGCTTGAAGCCGGCGCCGTGGATGAGATTTGCAGGGAGGCAGCCGTGGATGAAGTAGTTTCAGCGGCCAATTTGAATTCCCCGGCGCAGATTGTGATTGCCGGCGATCGCGCCGCCGTGGAAAGGGCTGTCGAAATCGCAAAAGACCGCGGCGCCAAGCGCGCCATATTACTGAACGTCAGCGCCCCGTTCCATTGCAGCCTGATGAAGCCCGCCGCAGACCGGCTGGCCGTTGATCTGGATGCTGTGGCGCTCAGGGATCCGCGGGTCCCGCTGGTGAACAATGCGGACGCGACCGTCATTCAAACTGCTGACGCGATCCGCGACGGGCTCAAGCGGCAGGTTACATCACCTGTCAGATGGACGGACTCGATGCTCGCCCTGCGCCGGGAAGGCGCGGATGTTTTTGTCGAGGCCGGCCCCGGCAAGGTGCTCTCCGGGCTGATGCGGCAGATTGACCGTGAAGCCCAAACGTGGCGGGCAGGCGACGCGGCGTCGCTCGGCGAAGTGGTTGCCGCCGTGCAGCCGCAGTAGAAAATGGAAGGCCGGGCGGATGTGCATGTTTGATCCCCCGGTTTATTTTTTGTTTTGGCCAGGACGATGAACCTAAACGAACGCGTTGCCGTGGTGACAGGAGCTTCCCAGGGAATCGGGCGTACATGCGCGCTGGTGCTGGCGGAAGCGGGCGCGGACGTCGCACTGGCCAGCCGGAACGTTGAGAAACTGGAAGCCGTGGCCAAAGAAGTTGAAGCGGCCGGACGCAAAGCCCTGGTGCTCGGCGTTGACGTTGCGAATGCCGAATCGGTCAAGGAGGGCATTGGCAAAGTTTTGGAAACGTGGAAAAAGATTGATATTCTAGTGAATAACGCCGGGGTTGTGCGGGATAATTTAATTTTGCGGATGAGGCCCGAAGATTGGGACGCGGTGTTGCGCACAAACCTGGATGGCGCCTACCATTGTATCAAGGAGGCGCTGCCGGGCATGGTGCGGCAGCGGTACGGGCGCATCATCAACATCACTTCGGTGGTGGCCCAGGCGGGAAATCCCGGCCAGGCCAATTACATCGCCTCGAAGGCAGGCCTGATTGGATTGACCAAGGCTGTGGCCTCGGAGGTAGCGCGAAGAAACATCACCGTGAATGCGGTGGCGCCGGGCTTTATTCAAACAGCCATGACGGACAGGCTGCCGGAAGATGTCCGCCAGAAGTTGATGGGCATCATCCCGGCCGGCAGGATGGGTACCGACAGAGATGTTGCTTTTGGAGTTCGCTTTCTCGCCTCAGAGGAAGCAGGTTATATTACAGGCCACGTGCTAAATGTGAATGGCGGCATGTACATGGCCTGATGCAGGTCCGGGCCCTATCCGGAGAGAACAGGTTTTCATAAACGGTGCCGGGGTGGAGCTTTTGCCCCACAGTAACGCACCATGCAAGGAAAAAGCGGGAGCTTGACGCCTCCGCTGTGCAAAGTTAGAATAGCCAACCCCATGAAGGGTGAGGAGGATACATCGATGGCTTCGCCTGAAGAAAAGGTTAAGCAGATTATTGTTGAGCAGCTTGGAGTTGATGAAGCAGAAGTTACCCCCACGGCGCATTTTGTGGATGACCTTGGGGCCGATTCGCTGGATATCGTGGAGTTGGTGATGGCATTCGAGGAGGCGTTCGAGATCGAAATTCCCGACGAAGACGCCGAAAAGATCCAGACTGTCAAGGATGCCGTCGACTACATCCAGGCTCACGTCAAGCCAGCGAAGAACTGACGGCACAGGCCCACAGGAGGAAAGAACTTGGCGCGAAGAGTCGTGGTGACAGGGGTTGGCCTGGTTAGCGCGCTGGGGGTGGGAACCGAAGAAACGTGGCAGAACCTGCTCGCCGGAAAAAGCGGCGCGGCCCCGATCACGCATTTCGATACCACAGGCTTCCCCGTCACATTCGCTGCAGAGGTTAAAGGATTCGATCCGCTTCGCTTCGTTGAAAAACGCGACGTGAAGAAGATGGGGTTGTTTATCCAGTTCGCCATGGCGGCAGCGGAGTTTGCCATGGAGCAGTCCGGACTGAAAATCACCCCCGACATCGCGGAGCGTGCCGGTGTCTACATCGGTTCCGGCATCGGAGGATTCGATGTCATCGAACGCGAGCATACCGAGTTGATGAAGGGTGGACCGCGGCGGATATCTCCATTTTTCATTCCCGCTTCCATCGTCAACCTGGCCTCCGGCTTCGTCTCCATTCGCTGGGGCGCCAAGGGACCGAATTCCGCAACCTGCACCGCCTGCTCGTCCAGCGCTCACGCGGTGGGTGATTCCTTCAGGCTCATTCAGCGCGGCGACGCAGATGTCATGATCTCCGGAGGCGCAGAGGCGGCCATCACCCCGATGGGCGTGGGCGGATTTGCCTCCATGCGCGCGCTCTCTTCCCGCAACGATGAGCCCGAAAAAGGGAGCCGGCCTTTTGACCGCGACCGCGACGGGTTTGTGATCGGGGAAGGATCAGGCATCCTGATCCTTGAAGAACTTGAATTTGCGCGAAAGCGCGGAGCTACCATCCTGGGCGAGGTGACCGGTTACGGCATGTCCGGTGACGCCTTTCACATCACCCAGCCTTCGGAAGACGCTGACGGGGCCATCCGGGTGATGAAGAACGCGCTGAAGGATGCCGGCGTCGAGCCCGGGCAGGTGGACTACATCAACGCCCACGGAACCTCCACGCCTTTCAATGACAGGCTGGAGACCAAGGCCATCAAGGCGGTATTCGGCGTGCATGCCGAGAAATTGCCGATCAGCTCTACCAAGTCCATGACAGGGCACCTGCTGGGAGGAGCAGGCGGGCTGGAGGCGGGCATCGTCACGCTCATCCTTCGGGACCAGATTATTCCTCCGACCATCAATTACGAAAATCCGGATCCCGATTGTGATCTGGACTACGTTCCGAACCAGGCCCGCCGTGCGGAAGTCAATTGCTCGCTCTCAAACTCTTTCGGATTCGGCGGCACCAACGCAGCGTTGGTCCTTAAGCGCTACTCGGATTAGCAGAAACAAGTTTGCGCCGGGTTGAGCCTTTCTGCCGGGAGAAAATTCCCTCATGAAAATCGTTGTCTGCCTCAAACAGGTCCCATCCCGCGACGCCAATCTCAGGGTGAACTCAGCTTCCACGTGGATTGAGAAAGCCGACATCGGCTTCGAGGTCAACGAACCCGACGTTTACGCTCTGGAAGAGGCCTTACGGCTGAAGGAGAAACTGGGAGGCGAAGTCATCGTCTGCACGCTGGGCCCTGCCCGCGCCGGCCAGGCCATCAAGGAAGCGCTGGCCAAGGGGGCCGACCGAGCCCTGCACCTCGAAGACACCGCATTTGAAAATCTCGACGCGCACGGCACCGCGCGCGTGCTGGCGACCGCCATCGGCAAAGAAAATCCCGACCTTGTGCTCACCGGGCTTCAATCCGACGATTTCGGGTTTGCCCAGACAGGAGTCATCCTGGCGGAAATGCTGAACCTTCCGCACTCCACCATTGTCATGGAAATCCAACCGGAGGGCGACGGCCTGAAGGTGAAGCGCGAACTTGAAGGCGGGTGGTTCCAGTGGATTGAAATGCCGCTTCCTGCTGTGCTCACCATCCAGTCAGGCATCAACAAGCCCCGCTACGCCACTTTGAAAGGCATTATGGCGGCGAAGAGCAAGCCGCTCCAGAAGTTGACGGCACAGGACCTGGGGCTCGATACGGAAGCGCTGAAACCGCGCCAGGTGATTTCACGGGTTTACGTTCCGGAAAAGACGGCGCAGACCGAATTTATCGAGGGCAGCCCCAAGGAGATCGCCGAGCGGCTGGTGGACAAGCTGAAGAACGACGCACGAGTGATCTAGCGGGACTTGTGGCAAACTGAATTTCCCAACCGGAAAGTGAACAAACCGTGGCTGAAGAATTTCTCGTTTACGCAGAGCATCAGGATGGAAAGCTGGCGCGCCCGACCTGGGAAGCCGTGGCAGCGGCGCAACAACTCGCGGGCGAATCAGGAGCAGCCTGCGTCGCTGTAATCGTTGGCGACAACGTCAGCGCTCTCTCCCAGGAACTGGCCGGCGCCGGCCTTCAGGAAATCCTCACTGTCGAATCGCCGCAGCTTGCCCACTACACCCCGGACGGTTATGGTTTGGCGCTTCGACAGGTGATTGAAAAGCGGCAGCCCCGGTATGTAATCTTCAGCCACACCTACCAGGTTCGCGATTTTGCGCCCAGGCTGGCCGCTTCGCTTGACCGCGGGCTGATCGGCGACTCGCTGGGCTATCGCCGCGAAGACGAGCAGACCATCTTTGTCCGCCAGGTTTTTCAGGGCAAGTTTTCAGCCGACGTGGAGTTTCGCGGCGAGCCGCCTTACTTCGTTTCGTTCCAGGCTGGGGCGTTTCGGGAGGATTCCGTTGAGCGGGGCCAGGGCCAGGCGAAAATTACGCCCGTGGAGATCGACGTCCCGCCGGAAGCCATCCGCACGCGTCCGCAGGAAAAATTCCGGGAGGCCAAGCAGGCTGTCGATCTGAGCCAGGCGGAAATTATTGTCGCCGTTGGCCGCGGCATCAAGAAGCCGGAAAACATGGAGTTGGCCCAAAAGCTGGCGGAAGCCCTGGGTGGCGAAATCGGCGCCTCCCGGCCCATCTGCGACAGCGGCTGGCTGCCCATGGACCGCCAGATTGGAAGCTCCGGTCAGACGGTGGCGCCCAAGCTCTATGTTGCCCTGGGAATTTCAGGCGCCATTCAGCACCAGGTGGGAATGAAAGGTTCGCGGACCGTGGTGGCCGTCAACAAAGACCGTGAAGCGCCCATCTTCGACATCGCAACCTACGGAATTGCGGGAGACCTATTTGAGGTCGTTCCCCCGCTGATCGAAGAAATCAAGAAAGCGAAATCAGGATAAGCTTCCGCTACTTTGCTGGCACCCACTCAAAGTTGGCCCAGCCGGCCTCAACCACCTTGCAGGCGCTGCAATTGAATTTCTTAAGGGTCTGGGCGCGGCCGGTAATTCGGTCTTTGCCAATGGAATCGATTTCGATTTTGAGGTTCAGGTGGCAGGTGTTGGCAACCTTTTCCTCTTTCCCGTCCCCCGTCACACACGGCATGTAAATATCCGAGGTGCCGGTCCATTTCGCCCCCTTCAATTCGCAAACCGTGTGGATGTAAGCCCCGTGATGCTTCGCGACGGAAGGCAGGTTGACCCACTGCGCGTAAAAGTGGCTCTTGTCCATGCGGACAAAATATTCCTTCCCCGTGGTGAGTGACCTCCACAGGTCAGGCATTTGCCCCGCCTGTCCGGCGTCGGCAGACGCCTGCGCAGCCTTCTGGCTGATGGCGTTTGTACACGCCCAGCCGGCAATGGCCAGCAGGCCGGCAAGTAAAACGAATTGAATTTTTCCTCTTCGGCACAAGGTTGTTACTCCCGATTGCTTCTATCGGCGGGTTGGGCCCGTCACTCTAAACTTTTTTGCTCATTCGGCGCTGTTATGAAGATTTTAGCCGGTCACAACCTCCGCAAAACCTCGCCGCAACTTTTGTGCAGGTTCACGTCCCCGCTGAGTGAAGGGCCGCCCGTCGTCTCCGTCGGGCAACGGGCGAGTTTAAAGTTCCTGCGTCGGACCCCTTAGAGAGACTCCCTCAGTCGCCAATCGAACGAATCGCCCGCGCCGGATTTCCTCCCACAAGAGTATTCGGCGGAACGTCCCTCGTAACGACCGAACCCGCCGCGACAACCGAGTTCTCACCCACTGTTACACCACCGATAATCGTCGCGCCGGCCGCAATCCAGACGTTTTTTTCAATCACGATGGGACTTGCGACGACGAAATCGCGCCGCTCAGAAGGTTCGAGGGGATGACCTGATGTGATGATGCTCACGTTCGGCCCGATCATCACATCATCGGCAATATCGAGCCCGCCCAGATCATAAAAAGTGCAGTTCTGGTTGACGAAAACATTGCGCCCGACACGGATGCCTGCCCCGCCGGTTGTGTAGAACGGTGGGGCCAGCATAAAACTGTCATCCACCCTTTTGCCAATGAGCTCGCTGAAGAGGGCCCGAACCTCGTCGGCATCGTTGAAGGTCAGTAGGTTGAGCCTGGCCGTGATCGCCATGGCCCGTTTGACGCTGGAAAGCATGGCCGCTGATTCCGGCGTCCTCCTGGGAATTAATTTGGTGGCGTCGCCATTCAACATCCGTCATTTCCTCGGTTTACGGTTGACCGTACGGCTTGGAGCACAAAGACCGCTCCGAAACTGATTGTAAGCTGAAGGGCCGGAATCCGGCCAGAGCGCCAATTCAATACGGCCCACGATCCGCTGCCTGCCGACCTTCGCGTTTGCCCCATCCCTATGTTACGATGAGAAATTGGTTCTTAGACGGGGCAGCAGACAGTTTTCTGCCCTTTTGGCGGGCCGAACAACAGGGATTCCATCATATGACACAACCGACGAACAAACGGCCGCGGGTGCTGAGCGGCATGCGGCCCACTGGCAAGTTGCATCTGGGCAACCTGGTGGGAGCACTCCAGAACTGGATCAAGCTGCAGGACCAGTATGACAGCTTCCATTTTGTGGCCGACTGGCACATGCTGACCACCGAGTACGCCAACACTGCGGAATTGCAGTCGAACATCCTGGAGATGGTGACCGACTGGCTGGCCGTGGGGCTAGACCCCGAGAAGGCGACTTTCTTTGTGCAGTCGCGCCTGCCCGAGCACGCGGAGCTTTACCTGATTTTCGGCATGGTGACACCGCTCGGCTGGCTGGAGCGCGTGCCCACTTACAAGGAGCAACTCGACAACCTGCAGGGACGCGACCTTCACACCTACGGCTTTCTCGGCTATCCGGTGCTGCAGGCGGCCGACATATTGATGTACAAGGCCGGTTATGTTCCCGTGGGCGAAGACCAGGTGCCGCACGTGGAACTGACGCGGGAAATCGCGCGGCGGTTCAACCAGTTTTATGGAGACGTTTTCCCGGAACCGCAGTCGTTGCTGACGCCCAGCCCGCGTTTGCGCGGCACCGACGGGCGAAAAATGTCCAAGAGTTACGGCAACGCCATTTTCCTCTCCGACCCGCCGGAAGTGATCGATAAAAAAGCGCGGGGCATGATGACCGACCCTGCGCGCATGCGGCGGCACGACCCCGGCGACCCGGAAAAATGTCCCGTTTTCGACCATCACAAGATTTTTTCGTCGCCGGAAGTGATTGAGCGAGTCGACCGCGAATGCAGAACGGCTGAACTCGGTTGTGTGGACTGCAAAAAAATGATGGCGCATCACCTGAACGAATATCTCGCGCCCATCCAGGAGCGGCGCAAGGTTTACGAACGCGACCCGCAAAAGGTTTGGGACGTGCTGGCCACCGGCACCGAAAAGGCCCGCTGTGTTGCGCAGGAAACGATGCGCGAGGTGAGGGCCGCAACGAAACTGGCGTGAATAATGAATGACAATCGCCCACCCAACCCGGAGCAACCGGAACAGGTTGAACAGGAAGCCACTGCGGAGCCCTCAAAGCGGACCACGCGTGCCGATATGCCAGCGCCGCCGGTGAAGCTGGAGGCTTACGAGGGCCCGCTCGACCTGCTGCTCGACCTCATCCGCAAGCAGAAGATCAACATCTACGACATTCCCATCGCGAAGATCACCCGGCAGTATCTCGACTATCTTCGCCTGATGGAGGAATTGAACATCGATGTTGCGGGCGAGTTCGTGCTGATGGCAGCCACGCTGATTTACATCAAGTCGAGGATGCTGCTGCCGCCCGACCCCACGGCGCCGGAAGAGGAACAGGAAGAGGACCCGCGCACCGAACTGGTGCAGCGGCTGCTGGAACACGAGCAGTTCAAGAACGCCGCCGAGATGCTGAAGTCAAAGCAGACGGTGGAAGAAGCCACATGGTCGCGCCCGGGCATCGACGAGTTCACTGAGGCCGAGGATGAACCGGGGCTTGCCGTTTCGGTGTTTGATCTCATCTCGGTTTTCCGGGAAATCCTCGAGCGCGCCAAAAAGCGCCCGCAAATCCACGTGCGGCGTGAACATGTGACCGTCCGCGAGATGCTGGAGCGCGTGAAGCAGGTGATGCGCGAGCGCTCAGGGCCGGTTTCGATTGAAGACCTCGCCGAGGGCTACGTGTGGCGGCAGGCACTGATCGCACTGCTGCTGGCATTGCTGGAACTGGTGCGGCTGCGGGCCATTCAACTTCGGCAGGACGACTTGTTCGCCCCCATCACCGCGATGAAAAGCAAACGGTTCGAAGAGGTCGTTGATTCTGTAAACGCCACGGACCTGGAAGAAAGTCTGGGCGAAATCTAAGACGGGTAAAATATGCTGACGGACGAAACACTCAAAGCTTTGATTGAGGCCATCATCTACGTGGCGCCGGAACCCGTGTCGCTGGACGCCATCGTCAAATCGGTGGAGTGCGAGGAGCGCGACAGAGTGAAAGCCCAGATCGAGCTTCTCATGCAGGAATACGAGCAGCCCGGCCACGGAATCGAAATGCGGCACGTTGCCGGCGGCTACCGGTTCTCATCAAAGCCTGAGCACCATGAGGTGCTTCGCAACTTTGTCAAAAGCCTCAAGCCGCTCATCCGGCTCTCGAAGCCGGCGCTCGAAACACTGGCGGTAATTGCCTATCGCCAGCCGGTCACCGTGCCGGAAATCGAGGAGATCCGCGGCGTTGACTGCGGCGGGGTTATCCACACGCTGATGCAGAAGAAGCTGGTGGTCACCGCAGGCCGGAAGAATGTGGTGGGCCGGCCCATCCTCTATCGCACCTCAAAGGAGTTCCTGGTCCACTTTGGCCTGAAGGATACCAGCGAACTGCCCAGCCTGAAGGAGTTTGAAGAACTCGCGCGGCAGGCCCTGGGATCAGACCTACCGGAGGAAGAGGAACCGACAGCCGCCTCCACGGGAACTGAACCTGCTGCAACCGGCGGCGAAGAAGCAACAGCAGGGAGCACTGGAGCCGCGGAAGCAACCGAAACGGCCGAACCCGAACCGGCCACGGCCGGCGACCCGGAAGAAGAGACTGCCGTAACAGCGGCCAAGGATGAGGCCACGGAAAATGACGAAGCGGATGAACAGAACGCCTCGCCCGAAGAAACCAGGTCCTGACACCCATCAAGCTACGCAGGACCGGTTACAGAAAATTATTGCCGCAGCGGGCGTCACCTCGCGGCGCAAGGCCGAAGAACTGATCCTGCAGGGACGCGTGAGCGTGAATGGGCAGGTGGTGCGCGAGCTGGGGTCAAAGGCCGACCCTGGCCGCGACAAAATCCGCGTGGACGGCAAACCGCTGCCCATAAGCCACGGCCACCTGGTGATTCTGCTCAACAAACCCACCGGCTTTGTTTCCACGGTGCGCGACCCGCAGGGACGTCCCACGGTTCTGACCCTGCTGGCGGGCGTGAAGCAGCGTGTCTATCCTGTGGGCCGCCTCGATTACAACTCTTCCGGTCTGATACTCCTGACCAACGACGGCGAGCTCACCAACTTCCTCACCTCGCATGCTTCGCAGATTCCGCGCACTTATCACGTCAAGCTGGAGGGCCAGCCATCCCCCAAAGATCTTGCGCGCCTGGAGCGCGGCATCGTGCTGGACGGCCGCCCAACTGCGCCGTGCAAGATTCGCATGGTTTCAGAGCGCGACAAGCCGTGGTATGAAATCACCCTGACGGAAGGCCGCTACCACCAGGTGCGCAGAATGTTTGAGCGCACGGGCCAGGGCGTGGTAAAGCTCAAGCGAGTGCGCTTTGCTTTCCTCACTGACCGTGGCCTTGCGCCGGGCAAGTTTCGCTATCTGAGCGAATCGGAAGTTGACCGGTTGAAACACTGGAAACCGGAAGCCGCCGTCGCATCATAAATGTTAAAATTTCGAATGGCGGGGCCGCGGCAGCCGGCGCCCGTGGCCGGAAGCTCTGCGGTCATCTCCTGCCCTGATCCTTTATGATTTCTTTTCGTTGTCTGGGTGGCCATGGCACAACGATTTCCAATCAACGAACTGCTTCCGCCCTGGGTCATTCGCATTCGACCCTACCCTCCCGGCAAACCCATTGAGGAGGTAGAGCGCGAGCTGGGCCACAGCGCCGTCAAGCTCGCCTCGAATGAAAATCCTTTGGGCCCCTCGCCCAGGGCGCTGGAGGCGGTCCGCAACTCGCTGGACCGCGCCAATTTCTATCCCGATGGCAGCGGCTACTATCTGCGGCAGAAGCTGGCGGAATTCCAGCAGCTCGACATGTCGCAAATCATTCTGGGCTCCGGGTCAACCGACCTGATTGAACTGGTCGCCAAAACTTTTCTCACCGCAGCCGACCAGGGCATCACGTCACAGTCCGCGTTTTACATCTACCGGCTTGCCATCGAAGAGATGGGCGCGGAGCTGATCCAGACGCCGCTGCGCGAAAACGCCTTTGACCTCGCTGCCATCGCGCACGCCGTGACCCAGCGGACGAAAGTGATCTACATCGCCAATCCCAACAACCCCACAGGCCGCATGGTTCCCGCTGATGACGTGGAGCGCTTTCTCGATGCTCTGCCGCCGCGTGTGCTGGTGGTGCTCGACGAGGCTTACTACGAATACGTTCGCGACCCCAACTATTCCCGCTCGCTCGATTATGTTCGCAACGGCCGGAACGTCCTGGTGCTGCGCACGTTCTCCAAAGTGTACGGGCTGGCGGGCCTGCGGCTTGGCTACGGCATGGGCCACCCCGAGCTGATTGAGGCGCTCAACCGCGTGCGGTCTCCGTTCAACGCCAACAGCCTGGCGCAGGCGGCTGGCCTGGCCGCCATCGACGACCAGGAACACGTGGCGCATTCGGTGGAATCGAACACCCGCGAGATGAAGTTTGTGACCGAAGAGTTGGCGCTGGCCGGCGTCCGTTACACGCCTTCGGTGGGAAACTTCCTGCTGGTCGATACGGGCCGTGACTGCGAAGAGGATTTTCTCCGCCTCATGCACGAAGGCGTGATTGTGCGGCCCATGAAGCTTTACGGATTCCCCATGTCGCTGCGCGTCACCATCGGCAGGCACGAGGATAACGAAAAGTTTCTGGAGGGCCTGGCCCGCGTGGCCAGGATACCAGCGCGCGGAATCAAGCGGTAAACTGAAGGTGGAGCACGGCAACTACGCACAAGCTCAAGGTTGCCCCGTCCCGGGCTTGAGGGTTTCCCATGCCAGACCCGATTCAAAACATTCTGAAAACCTGCAAGACGCTGGCCGTGGTTGGAGCGTCATCCAAGCCCTGGCGGGCAAGCCATGGCGTCAGTTCCTACATGCAGTCGCACGGCTACCGCATCATTCCCGTCAACCCCAATGAAGATTCCGTGCTGGGTGAAAAATCCTACCCTGCACTCGACGACGTTCCGGAAAGCTTCGACGCCGTCGTCATCTTCCGCCGCTCGGAATTTGTGCCGGAAATCGTGGAAGGCGCCATCCGAAGAGGCGCTCGGGTCGTCTGGATGCAGGAGGGCGTCCAGCATGAAGATGCCGCCTGTCGCGCCCGCGAAGCCGGCCTCGAAGTCGTTCAGGACCGATGCATCCTCAAAGAATACGCCCGGCACTTCGTGAGCGAAGGAATTTGAGCCAGATCAGCGCGCCCGAACATACCTGATAGGCCGCTGGGTTGTTCTCTGTGTCCCCTGTGTTAAATTCTTTTCCGTCCGGTCCAACAAGAAGCTTTTAACATGGAGACCACAGAGGATGCGCAGAGAGCGCAGAGAAGGCGAACTGCCGGGACCCTTCGCGGAGTTTACCCTGAGCCCCTTCACTCCATTCAGGGCTTTCGCAAGCGGAGGGCGAATGGGCTTAGGATGACAGATGAAGAGCCTGGCATGGCATGCTGCCGATTTTCAGCAAACGCCTATTCGCCCCGTCTTTTCTTTTTCCACTCTTCAATCGCCTGCATCTTTTCTTTCAGCCGCTTTTCGAAGCCCTGTTCGGTTGGTTGGTAGTAGCGGCGGCCGCGGAGGCCTTCCGGCAGGCATTCCATGTCGGTCAATTTTTCCTCGGAGTTGTGGGCGTACTGGTAACCTTTGCCGTAGCCCTGGTTGGCCATCAATCCGGTGACGGCGTTCCGCAGGTGCAGCGGCACGGGTTCCGCGACGGTTTTCTGCGCATCGCCTTTCACCTCGCCGTAGCCGGTGTAGAGCGCATTCGATTTGGGAGCCAGTGCCAGGTAAACCGTCGCCTGGGCCAGCGCCAGATCGCCCTCCGGCAGTCCCATAAAGTGCACGGCCTGCATGGCGGCCACGGCCACTTCCAGCGCCTTGGGATCGGCCATGCCCACGTCTTCCGAGGCCATGCGGATCAGCCGCCGCGCAACGTAGAGCGGGTCTTCGCCCGCCTCCAGCATCCGCCCCAGCCAGTAAAGCGCTGCGTCGGCGTCGGAATTGCGAACGGATTTGTGCAACGCGGAAATGATGTTGAAGTGTTCTTCGCCGGACTTGTCATAAAGCAGCACCTTGCGCTGAATGGCGTCTTCGATCAGCTTTTCCGTGATTGTCGCACGCCCCTCGGCATCGCGATTAGCTGCGGCAACGGCGGCGTCAATGGTGTTATAAGCCGAGCGCGCGTCGCCGTTAGCGAACACGGCAATCTGCCGCAGCAGTTCGTCGGAAATCACAACCTTCTCGCCGCCGAGCCCACGCTTTTCATCCTGCAAGGCGTGTTGCAGCAGCGTTACGACTTCATCTGTTGAAAGCGCCGACAGCATGTAAACCTTGGCGCGTGACAGCAACGCCGCGTTCACTTCAAACGACGGATTCTCTGTGGTGGCGCCGATCAGGACAATATCGCCCCGCTCGACGTAAGGCAAAAAGGCATCCTGCTGCGCCTTGTTGAAGCGGTGAATTTCATCCACAAAAAGAACAGTGCGCCGCCCGAACCGCCGCGTTTTCTCCGCCGCCGCCATCACATCCTTGATCTCGCGGATGCCGGAAAGCACTGCGCTGAAGCGCACAAAGTCGCTCTTCGTCTTGCGCGCCACAATCATTGCCAGCGTCGTCTTCCCCGAACCCGGCGGTCCCCACAGAATCATCGACGCCAGCTCATCGCGCTCAATCTGCCTCCGCAGCGGTTTGCCCGGCCCCAGGATGTGAAGCTGGCCGACATATTCTTCCAGCGTCTCGGGCCGCATGCGGTCCGCCAGCGGGCGACGTCCCTGCTCCTCTGTTTCGGAAGGATGTGTTTCAAACAGGCTCATGGCTGATATTGAAATTTGCGCTGCCGCGCAACCTCGTAAAGAAAAATGCCCGTAGCCGTGGCGGCGTTCAGCGAGTCAGATTCCGCCCGAATGGGAATGCTAAGTAGCTCATCCGCCTCGCGTGAAATTTCTTCCGGAAGCCCCGCCGCTTCCTGCCCCACCAGCAGCGCAATCGGCCCTCGCAGGTCGGCGCTGGACAAATCGACGGCACCTCGGGGATCCGTTCCCAGAATGCGCACTTTCGATTCGCGCAAATGTTTAAAAATGCTCTCCGGTTTCTGGCCCGCAAACACAGGCATCCGGAAAATCGACCCGACGCAGCTCCGCACGGCTTTGGGATTGAACGGATTCACTGTCCCCGCCAGAGCAGCAACCGCCGCGGCTCCCAGGGCGTCCGCACTTCGAATGATGGTTCCCATGTTACCCGGGTCCTGCAGTCCGCAGGCCACAACCAGAACTGCATCCCCTGATGCGGCCACCGTTTTCAGGTCGTGCGCCGGCAGCTCAATAATGGCCGCGATGCCCTGCGGCGTTCGCGTACCCGCAATCTGGTCAAATAGCCGGCCGGGTATCTGTGCCAGTTCGGCTTCCGCGGGAAGCAGCGCCAGCAGCGCCTGGTGTTTTTCCGCCGCTTCGGAAGAAACCAGAACGCTGTGGACCTTTGCCTCAGAGCCGTGCTTGAGCGCCTCTTCAAGAAAGTGTGGCCCTTCGCCGCAAAGCCATCCGTCACGCGTCTGGCCCTCGGCGAGCGCGCGGCGAAAGACTTTCACCAGCGAATTGGTAGCGCTGGTCAGCACTCTCGCTCTTGCAGAAGCAGGCTGTTGTTGCGTCTTCATCGGTTCTTTAAAGCAGCTACACGCAGTCGCCGCGTCCTGAATTGAGTATAAACCACCTGCATCGGCGGGCAATGGCCGCCGCTCCTTTTCCCGGCCTGCTGTGATAGAATCGCGCCGCAATCATTTTTTCGAACTTGGTCACGTTTGGAGGAACCCGATGCGGAAAGCCTTGCCCCTCATCATGATGCTCGCCCTGGCTGTGCCGGCCCTGGCCCAGAACTTCAGCGACTGGCTCGGCCAGCTCCCTGAGCCTCACTCTTACGTTTTAAAGCGCGTCTCGAGCTATGACCGCTCGGGCGGCAACGCCGACTATCGCCAGGTTGCTCCGGGCCAGACTTTTACGGTTCTCGACGAACCCGGCCCCGGCGTCATCACCCACATCTGGTTCACCATTGCGGACTCTGAGCGATATCACCTCAAGAAAATCGTCCTGCGCATGTACTGGGACGGCGAAACCAACCCCAGCGTCGAGGCGCCCATCGGCGACTTCTTCGGTCTGGGCCTGGGCGAATACATACCCTATCAGTCGGTTCCTCTGGCCGTGGGAGAGGCCAAGGCGCTTAACAGCTTCTTCCCCATGCCGTTCAAAAAACACGCGCGCATCACCGTCACCAACGAAGGCAAGGAGCCCATTCGCGCTCTCTATTTCAACATCGATTACCGCGCCTATTCGAAACCGTTGCCGGAAAACACGCTCTATTTCAACGCAGAATACAACCAGTGCGCTCCATGCACAGCGGTGGTGAGCAACGGCAAGAACCTGGACGGCAAAAACAACTATGTGTGGGTCAACGCCAAAGGGCGCGGGCAGTTTGTGGGCGTCACCATGTCGGTGCTGGAAAACCAGGACGGTTGGTGGGGCGAGGGTGACGACATGTTTTTTATCGACGGTGAAAAACGCCCCTCGATCAACGGCACGGGAACGGAAGACTATTTCCTTGGCGCCTGGGACTTTGGCGGGAAGGCATTTGCCTATGGCCTGTTCGGCGCACCGGTTGTGGGGCCTGAACTCGAAGGATCCCGGTGGTCCGTTTACCGCTTCCACCTCGATTCGCCGATCACTTTCACCAAATCATTGCGCGCAACTATCGAGCATGGAACGGCCAACAATCGCGCCGACAATTACTATTCCGTGGCCTACTGGTACCAAACCGAGCCGCACACGCCACTGCCGCCGCTGCCGCCCGTAGAAGAGCGCTTGCCGCGCGTGCACCCGGTCAATCCATAACACGGCTGCACAACAAAAATTAGTGGCCTTTGTTCCACTCCGCGCGGGTGTGCTTTCGTGGTCCCTGCACAACGTTCAGAAGGGGCTTCCCTGCAACCAGGCGGTTGATGTTTTCGGCAATCAGTTGAAACCGCTTCCGCCGAGTACCCGCCATCCATCCCGAAACGTGCGGAGTCATCACAATGTTGTCCAATTTGTGGAACGGAAATCGCGAGGGCCTGCAGCGTTCGTCACCTTTCGGGTAGCGGTACCAGACATCGATGGCTGCGCCCGCAATTCGGCGTTCTTTCAGCGCGCGATATAACGCCTCTTCCTCCACAACGGCTCCGCGCGCAACGTTGATGAGGAACGCGCTGCGCTTCATCTGCCTGAATTCCCGTGGCCCCATCAAACCTCGCGTGTCCTTATTCAGCGGGCAGGCAAGAACGAGGTAGTCGGATTCCTTGAGAAGCTGCGCCAACGCAGCCGGGCCTTTCCAGAAGTCCACGTCGCGCGGCTTTCGTTTCGGCGGGTGGGCGCTGATGACCTTGATGGACATTCCCAGCGCCCGTGCGCGAGCGGCAACTTCGCGGCCGATGGTGCCGTAGCCCACCAGTCCCAGGCTTTTCCCAAGCACTTCCGCGGCGGGCGGTTCGCCCGTGGTCCACGAACCTTCCCAGCTTCCCTTCCGGAACCACGCATCCATATTCAGCAGGTTGCGGCCGAGGACAAGCACCATCATCACGAGGTACTCTGCAATGGCCGGGCCGTGGAAATAGGCGTTAGCCACGGTTGTTTGCGGGGAAAGCAAGTCCCGCCTGTAGGCATCGATCCCCGCGTTGGGGGCCTGAAGCAACTTCAGGTTGCGGGCCGCGCGGGCCATGCCTTCAGTAAAGAAATGTCCCACCATAACGTCCGCAGCCGGCAGTGCCTTGAGTACTTTCGGATCTTCACGGTTGACGGGGAATGGAGAAAATTCTACAGGCACCTTGATGAGCGTCCGGAGGTCGTCTGCCGCTTTCGCGGCCACTTTGCCCGCCAGGACCACCTTCAGCCGACGCTGGTCACTCTTTCGCTTTCTGGCCATGTTGATTGCTGGTTTTCCGGTCAGTTTCCAGGCCGGGGATTAGCTTTCGGCGTTGCCAACCTGAGTCCCGGACTTACGCAGCCTGCACTGGGGCAGATCTTTCACGCCTTTATTGACAAGGTGCTGGGGAAACTCACCTCGCAGAATCTGGGCCGCCTGTTCTGAAATGCTCCGGCGCAAATCGGCATAAGCCTCCAGGCTGCAGGATGCGTAGTGGCATGTCACCACTACGTTATCCAAATCCATGAGCGGGTGGGGCATTTTGGGTGGCTCTTTTTCGAGAACATCCAGCCCTGCGCCACCCAGGTCGCCGTCCGCCAGAGCCTCTTCCAGGGCAACCTCGTCCACCACAGGACCACGCGCTGTGTTGATCAGGATGGCGCCGTGCTTCATCAGTGCAATGGAATCCGAGTTGATCAGGGAATGGGTCTCAGGGGTGAGCGGGACGTGCAGGGAAACGATATCGGATTGCGGCAGCAATTCCTCAAGTGACATCAACTCCACTCCCGCCGCCCGGCCAACTTCCGGCGCCACGTAGGGGTCCGTGGCAATCACCCTGAGCCCAAGAGCTTTTGCCATGTCCGTGAGCGTCTGGGCAATCCGGCCGAACCCCACCAGGCCCAGAGTCTGGCCCTTCAACCGGCGAATCGGCAGCATGTCTTCCTGAATTCCGACAACCCACTTGCCCTGGCGGGTCAGCCGGTCGGCCCGGACAATCTTGCGGGTTACGCCAAGCAGAAGGCCCAGGGCATGCTCGGCCACCTCGTCCTGGCAGAACTCCGGCACATTCGCCACTGCAATTCCAAGGTCGGTTGCGGCCTCGATGTCAACGGAATCAATTCCAATCCCGGTCCGCACGATTCCCTTCAACTGCGGCAGTTCCTGTAAAAATTCGCGGCCCATGGCGGCCGTGCTTGCAATCAGGACTTCGGCGGGCTTCGCCAAAGTGATGCGGTCAGCCAGGCTGCCAGCCCTGCCGCACTGAACGGTGCCACCGGCCTCGTAAATCAACTTCTCATCCAGTCCGCAGACGGGACCCTCTTCCCTTTCGGTGAAAACAACCAGACGCGACTTTTCTGCGCTCACGTTCACTCCTTGTTTGATGAAAAACAGCCATATAGGGTACGAGCAGAAAGCAGGCGAAAGCAAGACGGAAATGACCCGAAAATTGGCTATGCCAGAAAATTTTCAAGAAGCGAGAGAATCTGCAACCATCGCGGGCTGCGCCTGCGCTATCCGGAAGCGCGTTTACTGCCTGCAATCTGGTCTTCCAGATCGGCCATGTTCAGCACAATCACCTTGCGCCGTTCCATTTTGATGATCTTGCGATCCACGAGCCGCCGGAGGTTGCGTGAAACCAGGTCGCGGACGGTCCCGATTTCAGCGGCAATCTGCTGATTCGTTTCTTCCAGCGGGAATTCCACGCCGAGTTTCGTTCGAATCCCTACTGCCAGCGCCCGGTCGCGCAAAAACCGCGCCAGACGGTGGCTCACTTCCTTCAGCGATAGCTCTTCCACCAGCGACGTCATATAACGGAACCGCCACGCCAGCGACCGGATGACGGCAAAAGCCACTTCGGAATTCTGCCGGCACAAGCTGAGAAACTCGCGCTTGGGAAGAAAGAGCAGGCTGGAATCTTCCAGCGCTGCCGCGGAAGCCGGCAGGTTGCCACCGTCAAAAACCGGCAACTCCCCCACGGTGGAACCTGCGCGCTCAATCACCAGCACCTGTTCGCGGCCATTGTCCGCCATCTTGAAAACCTTGACGGCGCCCGATTGCACAACGAACATGCCATCGCAGGGGTCGCCTTCTGCAAACAACAACTCTTCCTTTCGGATATGCCGCACCACGCAATGGCTGGCCAGGCGGCGAAGCTCATCCTCCCCCAGAACCGCAAAAAAGGGGACACGCCGCAATGTCGCGATGGCATCAAGTGAGGTCATAAGGGACTATCACATCCTAAACTTCCCACGCAAAACCAGCAAGAACTTCCGCCAATCCGGGGTATAATGGCGGTTTGGCTTGGGGAGGATTTCTGCGGTCCTGCCCGGACGCCGACTTAAGTCGTCGCATTCTTCTTGATAGTCAACTAATTTAAATTCAGACGGGGTGCCATGCTGCATCCCGGAAACAATAGCGGAGGAAGTTAGAATGGCCTATATCATCGCTGAGCCTTGCATCGGTACCAAGGACACTGCCTGCGTGGACGTCTGCCCGGTGGATTGCATCCACCCTCGCAAAGACGAGGCAAACTTTGAAGAAGCCGAAATGCTCTATATCGACCCTGTGGAGTGTATCGATTGCGGGGCCTGCGTTCCGGTCTGCCCGGTTTCGGCAATTTTCCCTCAGGACGACCTGCCGGAAAAATGGAATAGCTTTACTGAAAAGAACGCCCAGTACTACCAGAAGTAGTTGGGGAGCTGGCAGCATCAGGGGGCGCCACCCGTCGTGGCGCCTCTCAACCCTCCTGACATCGCGATGGGGATGCCCTCCCTTCGGCGCCCGTCAATCGGCGTCGTCACTCGTTTCCATAGCCATTCTTCCCGATTCAACTTATAATTGGCACTGGTTGCACTAAATGTCCTTGGCTCCCGCGCTGCCCATATCCTCCCATGTACCGACTTTATAGCATTTTATTCAGCCTCGGCCTCGTCCTGATGGCACCTTACTACATCTGGCGGCACCGGGGTCGAAAGGAACTGGCTGGCTGGCGCGAGCGGCTGGGTAAGTTGCCCTCAAGCATCCGGCAGCCCCAACCAGGTGCTATTTGGATTCACGCCGTCTCAGTGGGTGAAACCCTCGCAGTCGCGGGACTGGTAAAGCGACTCCAGCAGCGCTACCCGGAGCGAAAAATCTTCCTCAGCAGCGTCACCGCCACGGGGCGGGAAGCCGGTGAAAAGAAGCTGCCGGACGTTGCCGGCCGGTTCTATCTGCCCTTCGATTGGAAGTTTGCCGTGCGGCGCGTGCTGCGCCACATCCGCCCTTCCGTCCTGATGATTGTTGAAACGGAGCTGTGGCCCAATCTACTGAGGACCGTCCGGGAATGCGGCTGCCGAACGGTCATGGTGAACGCGCGTGTTTCTGACCGTTCGTTTCCCGGCTACCGGCTGGGCCGTCCGTTCATGCGCCGGGTGCTTAAGGATATCAGCCGCATCTGCACCCAGACGGCAACCGATGCGGACCGCTTCCGGGAACTGGGCGCTCGCGAGGGCTGCCTGGTTGTAACGGGCAATCTCAAGTTTGACGGCCGAGCCCCCGAATTTGGAAAGTTTGGCGCAAAGGTAAAGGAGGGCCTTTCCGCAGAAAATCGCACGCCAGTTTTTGTGGCCGGCAGCACCATGCGTGGAGAGGAACCTCTGGTGCTCGAAGCCTGGCAAAGGATCCGCGAAAGGCATCCACAATCGATCATGATTCTCGCGCCGCGCCATCCCGGCCGGTTCGACGAAGTTGCGGAAATGTTACAGTCGCAGCAGCTCAAAACTATTCGGCGAACAAGCCTGCCGGAAAACGAAGATAAGATGCGCCACATACTTGCCTCGGCTGAAATCCTCCTGCTTGACACGATTGGCGAACTTGCGGAAATGGTCGGCGTGGCAGACGTTGTGTTTGTGGGAGGCAGCCTGGTTCCCACTGGTGGCCACAACGTGGTCGAGCCCGCGTTCTGGGGCAAGCCTATTCTCTTCGGCCCTCACATGAACAATTTTCGCGACGTGGCAGCGCTTTTTCTTGGAGCAGACGCCGCCATTCAGGTGGAAGACGCTGACGGACTGGCCAGTTCGGTCCTCCGCCTGCTCGATCATCCGGATGCGGCTCGCCGGATGGGTGAAAAAGCCAGAGAGGTCGTCAGCCAGCAGTCAGGCGCCGCTACACGCATCCTGCAGCAGATGGAGGAATGGCTCGGCACGCCGCAAACCACCGTTGCGCCGCTGCCCTGAGCCTGTTGATGAACAGTTCGCTCACACCGCTTGCCGGACTTTATGGCGCAGGGGCACGTTTGCGCCGCGCGGCCTACCAGCAAGGCTGGCTGAAGTCCCGGCGTCTTTCGCGCCCCGTCATCAGCGTGGGCAATCTCACCCTAGGCGGAAGCGGAAAAACCCCGCTGGTGGCCGAAGTTGCTGAAATTCTGCTCCGCAATGGCCGCAAGCCCGTAATCCTCACACGAGGCTATCGCCGCGAACCTGGAGCCGATCTCATCGCCCTGGAACCCGGGCCGGAGAGAAATCCTGACGCGCGCACCGTCGGTGACGAACCGGCTCTGCTGGGGCGCACGCTGCCGCAGGTTCCGATGGTCATTTGTGCAGACCGTTTTAGCGCCGGACAACTTGCCGAAACGCGCTTCGGTGTGGACGTTCACATCCTGGACGACGGTTTCCAGCATCTCGCGCTGGCGCGTGACATTGATCTCGTCGCCATCGATGTCACACAGGACGTTCTGCACGGCGCCGTGCTGCCCGCCGGGCGGCTGCGCGAGCCGTTGTCAGCGCTCTCGCAAGCGGACGTCGTTGTCCTGACGCGAACAGAAATCGTGGACCCCGCCACAACCGCGAAACGAGTGCGAGAAATCAATCCGATGGCCCCCGTTTTCTACTGCGCGATGCGCCTCCGAAACCTGGTTCAAGCTGACAGCACGCAGGCCGTCGAACCCGAAGGATATTTCGGCAAGCCGGTGTGTGCTTTTTGCGCCATTGGCAACCCCACAGCTTTCTTCTCCGATCTGCGCCGGTGGGGCTTCAATCCTGTCGCTGAAATTCCATTCCGGGACCACCACGTCTATTCCCCGGAAGATATTCAGCGCCTTAGCCGGATCGCGAAGGAGAAGGGTGCCATCGCCTTTCTCACGACCGAAAAGGACCTGATGAATCTTCAGGTTCAATCAGCGTTTGAAGTTCCCGTGCTGGCCTGTTCCATCCGGGCGGAAATTTCAGAACCCGAAGAATTTCAGCAAGTTCTTCTGGCGGGCATCCGGTAAAAGCAGGTACGATCAAAGTTTGTGCCGGGGGTCTCATCATCCGGTTTCGCGATCGTTGATTTATGCGGAAAAGTCCCGTTCTCAATCCCGCGAAGATTCTGGTCCGCGCCACCAACTGGGTGGGCGATGGAGTGATGTCCCTGCCGGCGCTGGAAGCCCTGCGGCAGCGCTTCCCTTCTGCTGAAATCGTTCTGGTGGCGAAACCCTGGGTGGCGGACCTTTATCTTCATCACCCGGCGGTCAACCGCCTGATCGTGTATGACGCATCCGGCGAACACCGCGGACCGACCGGCTTTGCGAAGCTGGTGGAGCAGATACGAGCCGAACAATTCGAGATGGCCGTTCTCTTCCAGAACGCCTTCCACGCAGCCTGGATGGCCTGGCGCTCGCGCATCCCGATCCGCATTGGTTATGGACTGGAAGGCCGCGGCATTCTGCTCACCGATTCCGTGCCGGTTCCCTCGCCCGCGCACTACGGCCACCAGAGCAACTATTACCGGCAACTCCTTTTCCGCGCGGGCCTGGTGGAAAGGGTCGAGCCTGTTGAACAGATTCACTTGCATGTCAAGAACAGTGAGAAGGCATGGGCGGCCAGGCACCTTAAGGAACTGGGATTGGGTGGGCCTCGTTTCCTGGTGGGCTTCACACCCGGGGCCGCGTTTGGTCCCGCAAAGCGCTGGCTGCTGGACCGCTACGCCAGCCTGGCGGACAGGCTGATTGGAGCGCTCAACGCGGATGTGTTAATCTTCGGTTCCCCGTCTGAAAAACCCCTGGCGGAGGAAATTGCCCGCGGAATGAGCCATACGCCGGTGATCTTGACGGGAGACACCACCCTGCGCCAGTTGATGGCGTTGCTGGAACAATGCCGGCTGGTGATTACCAACGATTCGGGCCCCATGCACCTGGCCGCCGCGTTGGGCTTGCCGGTGGTTGCCATTTTTGGATCGACGGATGAAGCCGCAACGGGGCCGGTCAGCCCTCTGGCCAGAGTGGTGAAGCACCCTGTTGCGTGCAGCCCTTGCGGACTGCGGGAGTGCCCCATCGACTTCCGGTGCATGAAAGGCGTAACGGTCGACCGGGTCCATCGCACCGCTCTGGCCCTGATCAAGGAGTACGGAGTTACGTATGAACGACCAGCAGAACTTTAATCAGGACCCGCAGACAGGCGGACGGCGCAATGGCGGAACGGGCCTTCGACCGGCGATTTTTCTGGACCGCGACGGCACCGTGACAGATGAGGTGGGCTATATCAACCACATCAGCCGCGCGAAGATTTATCCTTACGCAGCGGAAGCTGTCCGCATGCTGAAATCCACGGGACTCCCGGTCATCATTGTCACCAACCAGTCGGGTGTCGGGCGAGGATATTTTACGGAAGAGATCGTAGGCCAGGTGCACCGCATGGTCCAGGAAAACCTTGAGGCCGCGGGCACCAGCATTGACGCCTTTTACCACTGCCCGCATCATCCCGGCGCGGTCGTTGAAAAATACCGAAAGGAATGCCGCTGCCGAAAGCCCGGGACAGGAATGCCGGAAGAAGCCGCAAAAAAGTTTGGCATCAATCTCGCGACCTCCTACGTGGTGGGCGATACTTACCGGGACATGAAAATGGGGTTCGCTATCGGGGCACGGACCATCCTGCTGATGACGGGCTACGGGCGGGGCGAGTATGAATACCGCCGCGGAGAGTGGCCCCGAATGCCCGACCTGATTGCCGAAAACCTGCTGGAAGCCGCAAAAAATATCCTCCAGGAATTGAATACAAGCGCTGGCGTGGATCCGGCAGCACGATCAATCTCCTCATGAACCTGACGCGTAAATTCCGGTTAGCATTGCTCTCAACCGTCGCGCGGTTCTCCCGCCAGGATGTCGTTGTGCTGGGTGATATGGTCGCCGACGAATTCATCTATGGCGAAATAGCCCGGGTCTCGCGCGAGGCGCCGGTCCTGATTCTGAAACAGCGCGACAGGCAAATTGTGCCTGGCGGCGGGGCCAATGCGGCCAACAACCTTGCGGACCTGGGCGCTCGAGTCACGCCCATCGGCCTGCTGGGCGATGACCACACCGGCGATGCGCTGTTCCGGTATTTCAAGGACAAGGGTGTTGTGACGCGCGGTCTCCTGCGCGTCCCGGGCTATACCACTCCCACCAAGTCGCGTGTTCTCGGCGGGCTCAGCCACTGGCAGAGGCAGCAGATTGTCCGCATCGATCGCGAGCCGACGGAAGACAATCGTGACGAACTGCGCAAGCGCATCAGCCGGCACGCCGCTCGATTGCTGAAAGGCAAAACAGGCCTGCTGATTGCCGACTACGGCTACGGAGCGACAGACGCCGCGGCTGTGGCCTCGTTCCAGCGCCGAATTGGCAACAGCCGTTTGCCCGTGGTAGTGGATTCGCGCTACGCACTGGAAAGCTATTCAGAGGTCACGGCCGCAACTCCAAACGAACCCGAAGTGGAGGCGCTTTTCGGAAAGACCATCGGAAACAACGTCGATCTGCTCTTCGAACTTGGTGGCACTCTGCTGGAACGACAATCTTTAAAATCCCTGCTGATCACCCGCGGCCGCGACGGAATGGCGCTGTTTGTGCGGGGCAGGAAACCGCAGATTATTCCCGTCTTTGGTTCCGACCAGGCCGTGGACGTCACCGGCGCAGGCGACACCGTGGGGGCGGTTTTTACGCTTGCGATTGCCGCCGGAGCCGATTTCGCCGTAGCCGCTCTGCTGGCCAACTGCGCGGGCGGTCTGGTGGTGATGAAGCGCGGGACGGCCACTGTCACAGCCCGCGAACTGAAGGAGGCGATACGGAACGCATGACGGGCAAGATCATCCCTCGCTCCAAGGCCGCGGCACTGGGTGAGCGCCTGCGGGAAGAGGGCCGACAGGTTGTATTTGCCAACGGCTGCTTTGACCTTTTCCACGTGGGCCACGTCCGCTATCTTGAGGGCGCCCGGCAACAAGGCGACGTGCTGGTGGTAGGCGTCAACAGTGACCGCTCCGTGCGGCAGCTGAAAGGAGAAGGCCGGCCGCTGCTGCCTGAAGATGCGCGCGCGGAACTGCTGGCGGCAATGGAATGCGTGGATTACGTTGTCATCTTTGATGACGACACGGCGGAAAACATCCTGCGCGATCTGCGGCCTGACGTTCACTGCAAGGGAACCGATTACACAGAGGCCACCGTCCCGGAACGCGAAGTTGTCCGCGGCTGGGGAGGCCGGGTGGTGATTGTGGGCGATCCGAAAGATCATTCAACCCGCGACCTTCTTGCCCGGATTGCACAACTCAAAAAGGTGGAGAAATGATGCGGCGGAAAGGATGGCCAGGGCAGGCGCTGCATCCGTCCGCTTCATTCACATCGATCTGAAAGCCAATGCCGGATTCCCGCCAGCGCTTTTTCGTCGTCCGTCTCAGTTCTATTGGAGACATCGTCCACACCCTGCCGGCCGTGGCGGCGCTGGGCCGCGCGCATCCGCAAGCGGAGATTCACTGGGCGGTAGAGAACCGCTTCGCGGAGCTCCTGCGCGGAAATCCTTTTGTCAGCAGGGTGATT
>Ga0102953_1000423_pt1 | contig 29445 bp, 26 predicted proteins | sample SalPon2A_C_D2_MG_FD_78509 | JGI IMG/M metagenome (GOLD analysis project Ga0102953, IMG submission 78509) | Soil microbial communities from South San Francisco under conditions of wetland restoration - Salt Pond MetaG R2A_C_D2_MG | ecosystem: Environmental > Terrestrial > Soil > Wetlands | place... | reverse complement strand
CTGAAAGCGCACGCCTACTCCATCGAAACGAGGTTCAAGGTTCATGCTTCGACCCCGAAAGGCCGTTGATCGCCTGAAGGCTTACCACCCGCCTCGCGAGGGACGCGGTGGAAAGCTCCGGCTTGACTTTAACGAAAACACGGTGGGCTGCGCGCCACAGGTCATCCGCGCCCTGCGCAACAAGCTCGACGGCGACTGGCTCTCGCGCTATCCGGAATACGAAGAGGCGCGCGAATCGCTGGCCCGATACTTTGGCGTCTCGGCGGACGAACTGCTGCTGGCCAACGGCACCGACGATGCCATCAAGATGGTCTGCGACACGTTCGTCGGCCCGGGCGATGAGCTGATTGTTCCCGCGCCCACGTTCCCCGTCTACGAGTTCTTCCACACCGTCGCCGGTGGGCGTACCACGCGCGTTCGCTACGATGAGAAGTTTCGTCTGACAGCGCGGATGCTGGTCTCCGCCGTCAACAAGCGCACCCGCTGGATGGCCATCGCCAATCCCAACAATCCCACGGGAACCGTGGTTTCGCAGGCGGACCTGCGCCGGATTCTGCGTGAGGCTCCCGACGTGCTGGTGCTGGTGGATGAGGCTTACGTCGATTTTTCCGGCCAGACGGTTCTGCCCTGGATCAGGAAGTACCCCAACCTCGTGGTGACGCGGACTTTTTCCAAGGCTTTTGGACTGGCCGCACTGCGCCTGGGCTGCATCCTGACCAATGCCGAGATTGCCGAACCCATGCGGCGCGCGCAGAACCCCTTTGCGGTGAATTCGCTGGCGCTGGCCTGCGCACTGGAAGCCATCAAGCATGACAAATTCGTCGCCCGCTACGCCCGGCAGGTTTGCGGCAACCGCGACAAACTTTGCCGCTTTTTGGACAAGATCGGCATCCCCTACGTGCCGAGTTCGTCAAATTTCGTGCTCGCGCGCGTGGGTGCCAAGGCTTCGGAAATTGCGCTGAAGCTGCGCGATCAGGACATTCTGATCCGCGACTGGAGTTACGATCCGCGCCTGCAGGGTTACCTGCGTTTCACCGTCGGCTCAACTGATCAAACACGGCGACTGATGCAGGGACTCGCCGAGTTTGCACCCATGATGGAAACGCGCAACGGAACGGGCCCCTCTCGAAAATCTTCAAAAGGACGGTCTTCATGAAGGCGCGTACGGCATCGCTCCACCGCAAAACCACTGAAACCGACATTCGCCTCCGTCTCAACCTCGACGGCCAGGGGAAGTATTCGGTTTCAACGGGCATCCGTTTTTTTGACCACATGCTGGAGCTTTTTGCGCGCCACGGTGGTTTCGATCTCGACCTCAAAGCGCGCGGCGACCTTGACGTGGACCAGCACCACACGGTTGAAGACGTGGGCATTGCGCTGGGCGAGACGCTGCTGAAGGCGCTCGGCTCTAAGAAAGGCATCAACCGCGCGGGCTACTTTGTGATGCCCATGGACGAGACGCTGGCCCTGGCTTCCGTGGACCTGAGCGGGCGGCCTTACCTGGTGCTACAGGCGCCCGTCCGCGCGCGCCTGGTGGGCGACCTGCAATCCGAACTGTTGGAAGATTTTTTCCAGGGATTCGCCACCAGCGCCAAAGCCAATGTGCATCTCAAGATTTTTTATGGCCGCTCCAGCCACCATGCCATTGAAGCGCTTTTCAAAGCGCTGGCCCGCGCGCTGCGTTATGCCTGCTCGCATGATGCCCGGCTAAAGGATCAGCTTCCGTCAACCAAAGGACTCTTATGATCGGTGTCATCAACTACGGTGCCGGCAACGTTGGCTCCGTGTTGCGCGCCATTCAGTTTCTCGGCCACCCGGCAGAAGCCGTGGAGGACGCGAAGCTACTGAAGGCAGCCGACCGACTCATATTGCCCGGCCAGGGACATTTCGGCTCGATGATGGAAGCGCTGGAATCGAAAAAGATGATTGCCCCGCTGCGGGAACTGATGGTCGGCGGCAAGCCGTTCCTGGGAATCTGCCTGGGCCTTCAGGCGCTTTACGAGTCCAGCGAGGAGGCGCCGGACCGCCCAGGCTTTGGATTCCTGCCAGGGCATGTGAAGAGGTTTGAGGGGGTCTTCAAGATTCCGCACCTCGGCTGGAGCCAGTTGGAGATTCACAGCCAGAACGGGCTTTTCGAAGGCGTCGCCGACGGCAGCTTCGCCTACTTCTGCCATTCGTATTACGGCCCGGTGACGGAAGAAACAACCGTAGTAACCGAATACGGACAGAACTTTGCGGCCGCCCTCCGGGTGGGCTCGGTTTACGCCGTGCAATTCCATCCGGAAAAATCCGGTGACTTGGGATTGAAGGTCCTGGAGAATTTTTTAAAGTCCTGACGCTGCAAAGTAACGTGCAGGCCGCTTCGTGCAGGCGTGAACGTAATGCCGATTGAAAGAACCCTATGTTTGCCAAACGCATTATCCCATGCCTCGATTGCAAAGACGGGCGGGTCGTGAAGGGAGTTCAGTTCGTTGACCTGCGCGACGCCGGCGACCCCGGTGAACTCGCCGCCATGTACAACACCGAGGGCGCCGATGAGCTGGTGATGCTCGACATCTCAGCCTCGCGCGAAGGCCGCGCCACCCTAATGGACACCGTCAACCGCGTAGCTCGAAGGCTTTTTATTCCGCTCACCGTGGGCGGTGGCGTGCGAACCATTGAAGACGCGCGCAGGCTGCTTTCCGTCGGTGCCGACAAAGTAGCCATCAACACCGCCGCGGTTGAAAATCCTGAAATCGTGCGGAAGCTCGCGGCCCAGTTCGGGCGCCAGGCGATTGTAGTGGCCATAGACGCCCGGCGGCAGCCCCACCGCGAGCAGGAAGCCACGCGCTGGAACGTGGTGACCTACGGCGGCACGAAATACACGGGCATCGATGCGCTCGAGTGGGCGCGCCGCGTGGACCAGTTGGGAGCAGGAGAAATCCTGCTGACTTCGATGGACGCTGACGGGACCCAGGCAGGATTCGATTGCGAACTGACGGCCACTATCGCCCGCGCCGTACCCATTCCCGTGATCGCTTCGGGCGGCGCCGGAAACTTGCAACACTTTGCCGACGTTTTTCTCGACGGGGCCGCGGATGCCGCGCTGGCCGCTTCCATTTTCCATTTCGGCACCCACACCATCCGCAGCCTCAAAGAATATCTTCGTTCCAAAGGAGTCTCAGTCCGCCTGTGATTATTCCGTGCATCGATCTGATGGGCCGCAAAGTGGTCCAGCTTGTTCAGGGCAAAAGCAAAGCGATTGAACTGCCCGACCCCTTTGCCGTACTCGAAAAGTTCAACGACTATCCGCAGATCCAGGTCATCGACCTCGACGGCGCCATGGGCCGCGCCTCGCAGGCCGACATCGTTCGCGAGCTGTGCCGGCGCAAGCCCTGCCGCGTGGGCGGCGGCATTCGCACACTCGAGCGCGCCTTGCAGGTTGAACAGGATGGTGCTTACAAAATCATCGTGGGCAGCTCGGCGTTCACCTCCGGTGGCGTTAATACCGATTTTCTCCGCACGCTCTCAGAGCGCATTCCGCGAGAAAAGCTGATGATTGGCGTCGATTGCTTCGGCAACCGCGTGGCCATCCACGGATGGAAGGACACTCTTCCCATGGCACCCGCCGAAGTGCTTCCACAGCTTGAATCCTTTTGCTCGGAATTTCTCTGCACCTATATCGACGCAGAAGGAAAACTGCAAGGCACCGACCTGGAATATTTCCGTACCCTGCGCTCTGTCACAACGCTGCCGATCACCGCCGCCGGCGGCATTACTACCAATGAAGAAATTCGCGCACTGGAAGAGATGGGCATGAACGCGGCGCTCGGAATGTCCATCTATCGCAAAACGTTCCCCGAATTGTTTGCTGGGGGCGGGAAAAGGCAGTAGCCCTCTCGTCTCCGCAGCTTAGAATAGAAACCGGGTTCCTGATCGGGACATCGAGCCGCTCATCATCGAAGGGCGCAAAACCGGACTCAATTTGGTGTGCTATGCGCTGGGCCAGAGGGTGGATCTTTTGCACGGCTTTTTACTATCCGGCCCTGTGGCTGGCGGCGTCGTGCTTCTGGGCACTGCTGGGCCTCCTGCGCAGCACCTTCCGGGGTGAACACATCGTTAACCTTCGCGTAACGGCCTTTGGCCTGATGCTCTGGAGCGCTCCCGCCAATCCCACCGCGCACCCCGGCTCCGACCGTGGTGTTTTCACTTCTTCGCCTTCCTGGTGGATTCTGGTTCCGCTGTGCGCGTTTATCGCTGTGGCGCTGGTTCGTGCAAGCCGCAACCGGCGCGTCCTCGGCGGCCTCGAGGTCGCTGTGCTGTCTAATTTCGCCCTGGTGATGCCATTTGCGCGCTTCCACGGGCACTTCCATTTCACTTCGCCATTCATCTTGTCTTCCATCTTCTTTTTTGCCGTGCTCTGTCTCGGTCTCTACTGGATGTCAACCGCCTGGGCGGGCACCGGGTACTGGAGCCGACTGGCTGGCCTGTGTTCGTGCGCCGCACTCATGCCGTTGTTGATCTTGCTTCTTTTCCAGCATCTCGACAGGTCCCGGTTCGGAAACTTCCTCTGGATGCTGGCTCCGCCCACAGTCGTTGCGGCTCTGCTGGCTTGCTTGTGCGCTCCCGAGTGTTCCTCCGCAGAGTCACAGCCCATAAAGTCGCGGGCTATTCTCTCCGGCCTGGCAGCAACCACCCTGCTGGCCGCAGGCGTCGCCTGGGGCGGGCCGATGGCCGTCCACGCTTTCCAGCAACACCGCGCGCGGGCTAACCGGGCCGCAGTGGCAAAGCTCCCGCCCATTCAGGTTGACGCTCCCTATCCCAAAGTCTTTTTCCAGAAGGGCATCAGTTTTTCCGCGGAGTTTCCGAATCCATATGCCAGCGCCGGCGCGCGGCGGATGCTCCGCGCGCTGCATGCCGACGGAGCGAATGCCGTAGCGCTGGTTCCTTACGGAGGAATGCAGCTCGGCTCGCCGGAGATTCACGGATTCGGCCGGCACAGTTGGGAAAGCGACGAGGGACTACGCGAACTCTCGCGCCTGGCCCACGCCCTCGGAATGAACGTGATGCTCAAGCCGGGCATCTGGATTCGCGGCGGGCACTTCGGCGGGGATATCGAATTTGCTTCGCAGGCTGAACGGGAAAAATGGTTCGAGCAATACGGTAGCTTCATTGAGCGCTACGCAAAGCTCGCCGTCGAAATCCACGTGGACCTGTTCTGCGTAGGAGGCGAGTTTGTCCGCATGTCGCCGTACGACAAGCAGTGGCGCAAAATCATCGCGAACGTCCGCAGGGTTTACCCAGGCCCGGTGACCTACGCCGCCAACTTCGGCGAGGAGTTTCAGAATCTCAAGTTCTGGGACGCGCTCGATTATATCGGCCTGCAGGAGTATTACCCGCTGCCCAACGATCTTTCAACCGCCGCGCTCATGGAAAAAGTGCAAGCTGTCCAGGAACGATTTCACAAGCCCGTCATTTTCACCGAGGTTGGCTTCCCCAGCGCGCCCGGGGGAAATCGCCATCCCTGGCAGGACGGCAAACCCGGCAGAGCCGACCCCCAGCTCCAGGCCCGCAGTTATCGCGCGATTTTCCAGGCCTTTTACGACAAGCCGTGGTTTGAAGGCATGTACTGGTGGAAGGTGGGAACAAACGGCATTGGCGGCTCCGGCGACTCTTCGCTCACTCCCTGGGATAAGCCGGCCATGCAAGTGGTCAGAAAATGGTATGAGAGCAATAACAGGCAGAACGCTGGCATGAGCAAGACAGCATCAAAATCAGGCCTGGCCTCGCATCACGAATCCAAGTAGATGCGCGGCACGCGCTTCCCAATTGAGCAGAGAACCTCATAAGGAACCGTACCCACCAGATCGGCAATTTCGAGCGCCGTAATCGAACAGTGGTCCGACTGGCCCAGCAGGATGATCTCGTCGCCAATGTCCACACCTGGAACGTCCGTGACGTCCAGCAGTGTTAGGTCCATGCTGATGTTGCCCACAATGCGGGCGACGCGCCCGCGCACCAGAACCCGCCCACGGTTTGAAAGGGCGCGGTTCAATCCGTCGGCGTAACCGACCGGAACGGTGGCGATGCGCGACCGCCGTCGAGTATGGAAAGCTGCGCCATAGCCGAGCGGCGTGCCGCTGGGCACGTCTTTCAGGTAAACCACGCGTGACTTTAGCGTGAGGATGGGCTCAATCTGTGGCCGCGTGAGTGCCTGCCGGCCGGGTGGCAGCATCAGTGGCAGGCAGTAGCCGTAAAGCAGTGCGCCAATCCGCACCAGATTTTCCGGAAACGGCCAGCCCGCCACCAGCGCGGCGCTGTTACCTACATGCATCCACTCTGGCTCAATACCAAGCCTACTCAACTGGGCAAGTACCTTTTCGAAATCGGCAGCCTGATCTTCGGTCTGCGACGCCACCAGGTCTTCCGCGGAAGCAAGGTGTGTAAACAGGCCTTTCATTTCCAGACCCGGCAGTTCGCGGTAATGCCGGACAAACGCCTTCAGGCGGTCAGGCGGCAAGCCCAGGCGGCCCATCCCGGTGTCCACTTTCAGGTGAAATTCGATGGGCTTGCCCAGGCGGCGAGCGCATTCGGAATAAGTGTCCAGGCGGGCAGTGGACGAAACCGTGGGCGTGAGACTGTATTCAATCAGATCGGCGGGATCACTCATGTACAAGCCGCCGAGCAGCAGAATGGGCTGTTTTACGCCAGCCGCACGCAGTTCAAGGGCTTCTTCCACCGTGGCAACGCCAAACCAGTCGGCACCGGCCGCAGCCAGCGTTCTGGCTATGGCTATCGCACCGTGGCCGTAAGCATCCGCCTTCACCACGGCCATCACCCTGCGAGGACCCGCAACACGCCGCACGTACTCGAAATTCCGCCGAAGCCCGGGGAGCGAGATTTCCGCCCAGGTGGGGCGCAATAAGTTTTGGGTGTTTGTTTTCACTCGACTTTATCAAGCCCCGGCAGCACGGAAGGTCAAAAATTCATCACGTTCTGGCATTGCACCATTCCACCGGGTCTTCCGAGGCAATTTCAGCCGGTGCAAGGGAGGGAATCATATTCCGAGCAAACTGCCGATTTTTTTTGTTGCCGTCGTTTCTTTCTTTGGCCCCTGGGCATGGCGGTCAGCCGCGACGTAGAGGCAATCGTCCGCGTCGTGCTTCCCAGTGCAGAGAAAACACAGAGTTGTTTTGTGTTTCCTGCAGTACAGCATGGCACGGGGCCGTTTGCAATCGTCGCAGATAATATCCGTTGGCGGATTGTCCCACACGCCTCTTGAAGACGACTCTGGGGCAGTTGCCGAACCCATGTTCTTGAACGAGTCTGCCAGCACCTCGAAAGTTATCGCTGCCTGGGTTCGAGCGCTACGGTTCGCGGCCCAGAGCATCCCTACAATCATCACCCAGGCCAGAAATAAGCCAACAGTCAAGCCGGACCAGGCCACAAGAACCGGCAGAATCCGCGGCTGGGTGAAGAAGCCGTGCCAGACGACAATGCTCACGACGAACAAAATGGCCGAAAGGACGGCCACCAGGCCCATCAATCGCAACCACCACGGATTTTTCATCGTTCTCCTCTCGTTTCCAAGGAGCTTACAGCATTGTTGATATCATAGCGGACTTGCGTGCTCAGGTTAATAGGGTTCTTCGTCCCGGTCAGTTGCCATGTTTTCAAAACGGACGTACGACTTCATGAAAACAATGGGAATTTCTCCCGTAGGCCCGTTACGCTGTTTTCCGATGATGAGCCTTGTCTCTTCCCCGCCGTAACCGTCCTCACCGTCTTCGCTCGAACGCCGTTCGCGAAAGATAAAAATCACCACGTCGGCGTCCTGCTCAATGGAGCCCGACTCGCGCAGGTCTGAAAGCATCGGCTTCTGCCCCGGGCGCTGTTCCGGAGCGCGGCTCAACTGAGAAAGGGCCAGGACGGGCACATTCAGTTCCTTCGCAATGCTCTTCAAGCCGCGCGAGATGTAGCTGACTTCCTGCGTGCGGTTTTCATATCGTCCACGGCCGGTGGCAAGTTGAAGGTAGTCGATGATAAGCAGGTCCAAGCCTTTTTCCGCCTTCAGCCTCCTCGCCTTGGCGCGAATCTGCATGATGCTGAGCGCCGGCGTATCCTCAATGTAAAGTGGCGCCTCCGCCAGGCGGCCCAGCGCCTGCGTCATTTTGGGCCAGTCCTCCCGGGTGGTGAAACCTGACCGGAGCTTGTGGCTGTCAATGCGCGCTTCTGAACAGAGAAGTCGGAGTGCAAGCGACTCCTTGCTCATTTCCAGCGAGAAGACGCCCACCTTTTTCCCGCAATTGACACAGGCATGCGCAGCGATATTCAAACACAGCGCTGTCTTTCCCAACGACGGCCGAGCGGCAAGAATGATCAACTCGCCCGGCTGGAATCCCGAAGTCATATTGTCCAGCTCGACAAATCCGGTCTCGATCCCCGTCACGCGATGGCCGCGGTCGAGCAGTTTGTCCAGATCGCCAAAACTGGTTTTAACAATCTCATGAAGACCGAGAAAGCCGGACTGCGTTCTTTTTTCGGCAATTTCAAAGATCTGGCCCTGGGCCAGATCGATCAGCGTTTCGGGATCATCAACGCCTTCGAAGCACCGGGTGATAACGTTGTTGGAAGCATTAATCAGCCGCCGCACCAGCGATTTTTCTTTGATGATGCGCGAGTATTCGTCAATGCTGGCAGAAACGCCAATGGGAATGCCGTCCGTCAGCGCCGAAAGGTAACCCGCCCCGCCCACTTTTTCCAGCAGCCCTTCGCGCGAAAGATCCTCGGAAAGAGTCACCAGATCAATGGTGCGGTTTTTCTCGGAAAGCATCATCATCTTTTCAAAGACGGTACGATGCCCGTCTGAAAAAAAATCATTCTTGTCGATGATTTCCAGGACCTGATTCAGAACGCCGTTGTCCAGCAGGATGGAACCCAGCAATGCACGCTCGGCTTCAAGATTGTGGGGAAAGGCTTTCTCGCTGACGATAGTGCTTGCCATGGAGATCGGACCCGATGAAGTCAGGATGACCTGATTATACCAGCGCGGGGAAAAAACAAAAACACCCTCTTTGCAACCTCGGCACTCTGCCAGACAATTCCTGTTCTGCCAGGGTCACAAAGGGAATTGAAACTACTAAGATTTCGAAGTGGTCTCGTCGCTTTCGCTGTCGCCTTCAGCTTTGACTTCAGCTTCAGTGCTAGTTTCTTCAGCCTCGACCTCAGCAGCGTCGGCGGTTTCATCCGCGGGACTGGCTTCAACTTCACTTTCAGTGGTGGCGGCTTCGGCCTGGTCTTCGGCGCCGGAGGCGGTCCCAGCCGCTTCAGCGGCTTCAGTTTCAGCTGCCTCGGCAGCAGCCTTAGCTTCTCTTTCGTGAGCCGCTTCCACTGCAGGATCAACCTCCGCCTCCACGCGCACCTTCACAGTGATGGTCACGTCGTGGTGCAGCCTCACCGGAACGTCGAACTCGCCCACGGACTTCAGAGGGCTGCTCAGATGGATCTTGCGCCGGCTGATCTTGTAACCCTGGGCCGCCAAGGCATCCTCAATATCCATGGTGGTGACAGAACCAAAAAGCTGCCCTTTATCACCGGAGCGTCGCGTCGCCACAACCGTAATGCCTTCCATCAGCTTGCCGAGATCTTCGGCTTCGCCCCGTTCCTTGGCTTCCAGCTTCAGGAAGCGTGACCGTTGCTGCTCAACCCACTTGCGGTTCTGCGGAGTCGCGGCCACCGCCATCTTTTTAGGCAGCAGATAATTCCGGCCATAGCCGTTCGCAACCTTCACAACCTGCCCGCGCGAACCGAGCGTTTCAATATTCTCAAGAAGAATAACTTCCATTTCGTGCCTCTCTCATCACCGTTTTTTCACCGCAGGCCCTTCCAGCCGGCCTTCAGCTCCCCCGCCCCATCACCGGGAAGCAAGCTAGACCTCTGCCGCAAAAGGAAGGAGCGCTATGTTGCGGGCCTGCTTGATGGCCCGGGTCAGTTCCCGCTGGTGCGGCGCGCAAGTCCCTGTCAGTCGCCGGGGCAGGATCTTCCCCCGCTCCGCCACGAACGGCCCGATCAGCCTGACGTCCTTGTAATCAATAAATTCGATCTTCTCCACGCAAAACTTGCAAACCTTGCGCCGGCGAAAGTACTGCCGGCGGCCACCTGGCCGCCTTGAACCGCCGCCTGATCTTGATCGATCATATGCCATAACTGTTTCTCCCTTAACTCTAAGATGCCGGTTCCTGTCCGGCCCGGGCCTCCGAAGCGGCTGCCACAGCCTGCTGCTTCGCGGCGGCTTTGGCTTCCGCCGCCGCCTTTTTCCGTTCGTCAACCCGCACGGTCAGGAACTTGATCACCTGGTCGGTCACCTTGAGCCGCCGTTCGAACTCCCGCACGGTGTCACCGTTGCCTTCAAAGGTAAAGAGGATATAAATACCCTCACGCTGCTTTTTCACACGGTAAGCCAGCCGGCGCCGTCCCATCTTGTCGATCTTTTCCGTCTTTCCGCCCGCGCCTGAAACCACCGACTCCATCTGGGCGTTCAGCTTGTCGATTTCCTCCTCGGGAACGTCCGTCCGAGCGATAAACATCATTTCATATTTCGCCATAACTCCTCACAACTCCTCTGCTGGAACCTTTCGATTGAAAAGGTTCATTGCTTTGTCCACGCCTTCCTTCACGATGACCCGAACAGCCTCGACGGACTGATCGATCATCCCGGCTACCTCTTCCTGGTCCCTCTCGCTGAAAGGAGTCAGGACGTAAGAGATCAGGTCTGCAACCGGTCTCTCAGGTCCCGCTCCCATCCGGACCCGCGTGAAGATATCTGTTTCCAGGGCACCGATTACGGACTTCAATCCATTGTGGCCGCCCGCGCTTCCCTTGCGGCGAATTCGGAGCGAACCCAGCGGAAGATCGACGTCATCCACCAGGACGATCAGGTCATCCAGTGGCACGTCCAGGTTCTGAAGCAACCCGGAAATGGAAACCCCGCTCAGGTTCATGAACGTCTGAGGTTTGGCCAGAACAACCTTCTCGCCGTGAAGCCTGGCCGAGGCCACCCTTGCTCGAGCTTCGCGCCGCGAGAATTCCGCCTTGCAGATTTCCGCCAGGCGGTCAACAGCCATAAACCCCAGATTGTGGGGCGTCCAATGGTACTCGTACCCGGGGTTTCCCAGACCCACAATCAGCTTCACCCCACCTCGTCCAATCCCTTCTGTGGCAGTGCGCCCTGGCAGTGGCCGGGCTCATTTCTTTTCCTTCTTGCCTTCCGGTTTGGCGGCTTCTTTCTTCTCTTCCTTACCTTCCTCGCCGCCTTCCTCTTCAGCCTTGCGCTTGCGGATCAACTCGGGCTCGGCAGCGCCTTCCGCCACGGGCACAACCTCTTCCGCCGCGGGCTCGGCTTCTGTCTTCGGCGGCACCACGTGGGCCACAACCCGGCCCGGCTCAGCCAGCACGTTCACGCTCGCTGCCACCGGCAGGTCGGAAACCCTAAGATGGTGACCAATCACCAAGCCTGACACGTCCACCGTGATGTGCTCCGGGATATCATCCGGAAGACACTCCACTTCAACTTCGCGCAGGATAAACTCGAACACCCCGCCTTGGATCTTCACGCCCTCGGGTTCGCCCGTCACCCTGACCGGGACACGGACCCGTAACTTCTCGTCGCGGGCAATCCGGACCATGTCCACGTGCAGCAGGTCTCCGTGGATGGGTTCCCACTGCCATTCACGGAGCATCACTCGCGCAGGGGCTTTTTCCGGAATCTGCAGCGTAAAGATGGCGTTGTGGCCAGCCTCAGAGCGCAGAATGCGGATAATGGACTTGGGATCGACGGCGACCGAAACGGCGGGCCCTCCGCCGCCGTATACAATCCCGGGAATGCGGCCCGAATACCGTAGGCGTCGCGCGGCGTTCTTGCCGAACGTTTCGCGTGCCTCAGCTTCAACATTAAACATCTCAGCCATAGTTTGTTCCACCTCAAAACATCTTAAAAGTCAGACGCCAGCCAGCCGATCGGGAATTCAAATAAACAGCTTGCTCACCGATGTTTCTTTGTAGATGGACTTGATGGCGTCCGCCAGCAGCTTTGCCACGCTCAGAACCTTGATGCGCTCACACGCCTGGGCTTCAGGCTGCAGCGGAATCGAATTGGTGGCAATCACCTGTTCCAGCGGCGAATCCATGATGTTATGGATCGCATTTCCGGCAAAGACCCCGTGGGTGCAGCAGGCGAGGACCCTCTTGGCGCCCTTTCGCTTCAAGGCCTTTGCACCTTTGGCCAGCGTACCGCCCGTCCCGATCATGTCATCCACAATCAGGCAGGTCTTGCCTTCCACTTCGCCGATCACGTTAAACATCTCAACAACGTCTGCATCCTCGCGCCGCTTGTCGATGATGGCCAGAGGCACTCGCAACCGCTTGGCGAACGCTCGGGCACGCTCAACGCCGCCCGTGTCCGGTGAAACCACCACCATGTTCTTCAGCCGCAGCTTTCGGAAATAACCCACCGTCACAGGTGTCGCGTACAAGTGATCGACGGGAATATCAAAATAGCCCTGGATCTGTCCCGCGTGCAGGTCCAACGCCAGCACCCGGTTGGCCCCCGCGGAAGTCAGCAGGTCCGCCACCAGCTTGGCGGAGATGGGCACGCGCGGCCGGTCTTTCCGGTCCTGCCGCGCATAGCCGTAATAGGGCATCACGGTCGTAATGCGATAGGCGGAAGCGCGCCGCAGCGCGTCCAGAATAATCAGCAGCTCCACCAGGTTCTCATTCACGGGCCGACAGGTGGGCTGAACCACAAAGACGTCCGCACCCCGGACGTTTTCTTTGATCTGGAGCCGCACTTCCCCGTCGGGGAAACGGCTGACGTCCATCTGCGCGAGCGGCACTCCCAAGTGCTCGCAGATTTCCTTTGCCAGCGCCCGGTGGGCATTCCCGGTCAGAACTTTCAGCGCGTGATGAATTCGGTCAGCCATCGCCTCTACCTGTGCTTCACCTTGGTTTTGAACCTGGCTGGGAGGCCTGGATTCGAACCAGAGTTCCATGCTCCAAAGGCATGTGTCCTACCACTGGACGACCTCCCAGCACTCTGAGCCAGGAACAGTAGACCGTCCCTGGAATCCCGCCTTACCTTGCCGCTTCTCCTCGTGCCGCACCTGGAACTGGCGACCGTTTTCACGCCTGTTCCGTCAGGCAAAAAGCCACCGCATGTACGTGGCGCGAGGAAGAGTCCGGACCTTAAACACCTTCCACCCGGCGGGCATCAAACTTGCCACTCGATTCAGTTGTTGGGCAGATTCATAGACGGCGTATAGCGCTGATCCGCTACCCGTCAAGGAGGCTGTTTCGGCCCCGGCCCGGATAAGCTGGCGCCTCACCTTTGCCAGCTCAGGCCACCTCGCGAAAACGAACTTTTCAAAATCGTTTTCGGCCGGCCCCCATGCTTTCAGGGGAAAGGGTGGCCGCTTGCCCAGAAAACTTATTCTACGGTCTTCCGGTTGCGCCGTCAACCGCAATCCCAGCCCCTCATAAGCTTCCGCGGTGGAGATGGAAAAGCCCGGGGAGACAATCAGGCAATGGCGCGCCGGAAGGTCCGTCAGGGGATAAACTTCTTCTCCGCGCCCGCATCCCAGAACGCGCCCTCCCAAAAGAAACAGCGGAACGTCGGACCCGAGCTTTGCAGCCAGTCCCAGCCGTGCCGGGAGATTCAGGCTGTTCCCTGTAAGTCGTTCCAGCGCCAGCAGAGTGGCCGCCGCGTCACTGCTGCCGCCCCCTAGGCCGGCACCCATCGGGATTTTCTTTTCCAGCCGAAGAAGGATGCCGCCTTTATATCCGCTCGCACGTCGCCAGAGCCCGGCGGCACGGTAAACCAGGTTTTCCCGCGACGAGGAAAGCCCAGGATGCTCGCACTCCAGTCGGATGCCCTGCTTTCCTGGAGACAGGCTGACCCGCAAATGGTCTGCCAACCCTACCGTCTGGTAAATAGTGCGGATTTCATGGAAGCCGTCTTGGCGTTTGGCAAGGATTTTGAGTCCGAGATTAACTTTGGCAAAAGCGCGGGCTTGGATAGTTTTCTGCACAGGACATGGCAGGGCGTTATTCGATTTTAGACGATGAAGAAGGCTGTATCACAGGCCCGGTACCGGCGCTAGTGCTTCCCTACGGCAGCTTCCGCCCGGCCCATCTGGCGTTTGAGGTTGTTCACCTGCTTGCGGAGCTTGGCCGCCTGCTGAGGACCGAAGTCGGGCGAAGCGCTCTTGTGCTCAAATTTCAAGGCATGTTCCCATTCCTGCAGCGCCTTTTCCTTTTCGCCCAGCGCCAAGTAGACGTATCCCAGGTGCTCACGAATGGTCGGGTCATTCGGAATCAGCTTCACGGCTTTTTCCAGCGGGCCCTGGGCCATTTCGTTCCGGTTCATCTTGTGATACGCCCAACCCAGGCTGTCGAGGTAAGCACCGTTGTTCGGCGCAATCTTGAGCGCGTCCTTGATGTATTTCACGGACTCATCCAGCCGCACGCCCCGATCCGCCAGCATGTATCCCAGATAGTTGGCCGCGGCATCATTTAAGGGATCAACCGCCAGGACCTTCTTGAACTGCTCTTCGGCCAGGTCATACTTCTTTTCACGCTCGTAGACGGAACCCAGCATGAATCTGGCATATTCCTGGTCTTCCGGGTTGCTGCTCAGCGCCAGGGCCTGGTGGATCACTTCTTCGGCCTTTGGATAAAGCTTGGCCCGTGAATAGATCTGCGCAATGGAGAGATAGATGTCGCGGTCGTCAGGACTGCCGGTCAGCATCTTTTTCAGTTGCGCCACGGCCTCATTCGGATGTCCCTCCTGGCCCAGCAGCGAGGCCCGCAGCATCAGCAATTCGCGGTTCTTGGGGTACTTCTTAAGAGCGGCATTGGCCGTCTGGAGGGCCTTATGGTTCTCATGATTCAACTGGAGCGTTTCAACAATCAGGGCTTCGCCGCGCGGCGCCTGGTCGCCGCCCAGCGCCACAATGCGTTGAAAGGTAGCGAGGGCCTTCTCATAGTTTTCCTGCGAGCGATAAATCGAGCCCAGCCGCTGCAGGTAAATGGCGCGGTTGTTGGCTTCAGCAGGGTTATATTTCCCGTCCGAGTTCTCGGTCTTCTTCAGGACTTCTTCCAGCAGGCTGATCGCTTTCGTGTCATTGCCCAGAGTGTCTTCAAGGATCGCTTCCCGATAAGGAATTTCAGGGTCGTGAGGTGAAAGCGCCCGCGCCTGTTCCAGTTCCTTGCGCGCGTTGTCAAAGTTCCCCATCTGCATGTCGAGCTGCGCCAGGCGGACGTAAGCCATGGGGGACTGAGGGTCCGATTTCACGATCTCCTGCAGTTGGTCCCGCGCGTCCTGCATCTTGCCCTGCGCCATCAGCACTTCGGCGTAAGCGCGCCGGATATCCTCGCTGTCAGGCTCCCGCTTTAAGGCCTTGCTGAAGACATCCTCGGCCTTGCTGTAATCACGTTTTCGCTCGTACGAACTCCCCAGCAGGTATAACAGCCCCGGGTCCACCCTGCGGCCCGGGACATTCTGCAGCAAGCTGATGACCTTGTCATATTTGCCCTGGTCATAATAGAGCTGGGTCAGGTTCACCAGGACGTTGCGCGAATCCGGGTTCTTGGAAAGGATCTTCTCAAAGAGGGCTTCAGCTTTTTGGGGCTGGTTGTCGGCCTTGTAAAGTCTGCCCAGCATCAAGGCCGTCTCCGCATCGCCCGGATCAAGCCGGTGCACGGTTTCAAATTCGCTGATGGTCTTTTCCAGCATCTCCTGGCTGGCCCCGCCTGACTTCGAATTGCCCAAAGAACTCAGGTAAATGCGGGCGAGCAGGCGATGAGCCTGCACATCGTCAGGATTCTTTTTCAGAACAGACTGGGCTACTTTCACAGCGTCCTGGATGCGGCTGGCGCGCCAGTATAGCTCGGCGAGCTGCACACGCAGGAAAAGCGACTCGGGATCGTCGGCAATGGCCTTCTTGAATTCAGTGATCGCGCGTTCAACGTAATCACTGCGATTGTAAATACCTGCGAGGTCCTTATACCGTTGCGCCAGCATGTAGTGGTAATAAGCACCCGCGTGGTCCGGAGTGGCTGCAGCCTCGTTGGCATCGCTTCCGGCCTTCTTTTGTGCCGGAGATTGCGCCGCGGCCACAGACACTGCAAACAGTGTAAGGCCGATTCCAACCGCCCCTAGCCTCATTTTTTTTCTTGTCATTTGTACACTTCGCCCTAGTAGCGCTAACCTCCAAATTATCGCACACAGCCAAGGGGGTGTCAAAAGCGAAGGCACTCCAGATTCAGACCTGTAGGGACGGGGTTAACCTCAAATGAGGCGCGAACGCTTGTAGTGCAAACCGCCTCATAGGCGAAAAGTTGATATCCTCGATTTCCCTCCGTCCACACCAGACCAGGAACAAAGAAACAGTTCAGATTAAACTTTTTGTTGCCTGCGGCATAACCATGACGACTCGCAAGGTCATTCAGAGTCTTCAGGCGGCTGGATACACAAAGAACCGCTGGCCTCAAAGCCGGAATTCCGTCCGGACAGGACATCCCGGCAGGAAAAAGCTTGCGCACCCGAACTGCGGGACTCCACTGCAAAGGCCGCGGCCATTCTCAGCCAACTGATACCCGACGCCGTCCCTAACCCGCTGGAAAATTTGCCTCCTCTGTTCCGCGTGAACCGGGCTCAACACATCACGCGCCCCCGGCGGTAATCCTGGCACTGAAATAGGCCCGTGTTCAGCCTTCTTAACCCGGAAAAAAGTTGCACGGCTGAGGATTTGCATCTCGAGGCGGAAGCCTACCTTGCGAATCAACCAAAAGTCGAGCCAAATCGCTTAACTTACTGAAATCAGAAACCAAACATGGTTCCCGGCAGCGCAGACTCCGGATTCTCCGGACCGGATTCAAAGCCTCCTGTTTGGAAAGCATGTGCTCAATATTCCTACCAGGAAGGCAGAGCAAGTGCCAGCGCGGAATGGCCACCGAAGGGTGGTTGTGCATACACGGTGCCTGTCTGCCTGAGATCGCCTAAATACCAGGAAAATTAAGAACGTTTTGGTGAGAGATCTCGTGTGCCTGTCGGTTTCATCGGCAGGCGGAGGGTAGAAGAGGGCGGGGGCCTATCTACCCAACAGGCTCGCGGCACGGAGCCGCGCCTCAGCGCAGATCAGCCTTCCCGCCGAACCAAGCCCTTCATCTCAGACATTCTTAACCCAAGGAAATCAAGATACAAGCACAGATGATCAAGCAAATGGTAAAAGGTGTCGCAGAACACTACCTCTTCTACCGCGATGCGGAGCGGACTTTCTTCCAGCCAGAGGAGTTTCCCTGGGAGGCGAGCGTTGAAGCAAAGTGGAAGACCATTCGCAGGGAGCTTGATAAGCTGATGCGCCACAGGGCGAGATCCCGAACTTTCAGGATTACTCCCCCATCCAGAGACGCATTACCAAATGACGACCGCTGGAGGACTTTTTACTTTTACCAGTTCGGCTATGTGGAAAAGGAGAACTGCGCGCGCTGTCCGGAGACCGTCCGCATTCTAAAAGAGATTCCGGGGATGAACACGGCCATATTTTCCATCCTGGCCCCCGGAAAATACATTCCTCCCCACCGTGGAGCATACAAGGGCGTGCTGCGCTACCACCTGGGCTTTCTGGTTCCCAAGCCGGAGCACAGTTGCAGAATTCGAGTCGGGAATGACATCCGCCACTGGCAGAAAGGGAAAAGCCTGATTTTTGACGACAGCCACGTGCATGAGGTCTGGAACGACTCAAACTCCTACCGCGTGGTGCTGTTCGTCAATTTCACGCGCCCCACCGTTTTCCCGTTGTCGCTGGTCAACCGGCTGCTCATCTGGATTCGTTGTCAGAGAAAAAAGGTAACCTAGCAGGCCAGGCAGCGCAGAGCCATCCCGGAACTCTCCGGCCATGCTCTTCTGTTGCACTGTGGAATCTCAAAACTGAAATTTTAAAACTGCGGGGAGTGCGGCCCGCACGCTCAGACGGTGCGGAACAGGTTTGCCCAGAGAAGCCAGATCACCAGGTTGGTCGCCACCGCGGCAACAATTCCCACCAGCGACAGCAAACCCATGCTGAAGCCGCTGTGGAGAAGGACCTTGTGGACAACCATCACCTCCACCATGCTGCCGGGCAGCAAAAGCAGGTTCCCGGAAACCCACAGCCCAACACCGATTCCGGACAGGAGCGGGTCCGGCCCCAGCGTATAACCGTACGCCCACGTGAAAATGACGCCCACCATCTGCACACTCAGAAAAATTATCCAAGCCTTGCGGCTCACCAGGCACCTCCGGGCAGCCGGCGGTCGTCCTCACCGGCCTTTCCAATTCTGCAGTTTCAAATCTGAGATTTCAAATGCCAAAGGTCCGGCGGCGGCCCTGCTTCGCATCTGCCCCTTGCCAGTCCGCGCGTTCTGCGCTTATGATGGCCTCAAACTCAGGGGAATGTTTTAAAAGCAGCCGTCAGCGGTCTCTACCGCACGCAGGGAGGAACCATGAAAGGCCGATCTCTCTTTTTCAATCTGGTCCTGGTGCTTCTCTTTTGCGCACCCATCCTTTCAGCGCAGGAGTGGGCGCAGGCCAAGGTGGACAAATCGCCGCGGCACCGCGAGTGGGTCACCGTCAAGCACGATGGCTGCAGCGTGCAAACCTATGTGGTCTATCCCGAGGTCAGCGACAAGCGTCCCGTGGTGCTGATTATCCATGAAATTTTCGGCATGACGGACTGGGTGCGCGACCTTGCGGACCAGGTGGCCGCAGCCGGTTACATCGCCGTGGCGCCCGATCTGCTTTCCGGCATGGCGCCGAATGGCGGCGGCAGCTCCGCCCTGGACCGAAGCCAGTCCATCAAGGCGGTCAGCATGCTCAATCCTGACCAGATTACCCGCGACCTCAACGCCGTCGCCGACTACGCGCTCAAAATTCCTTCCGCCAACGGCAAGCTTTACGTGGCCGGATTCTGCTGGGGCGGCAGCCAGAGTTTCCGGTTTGCCACCAACCGCTCCGATCTCTCCGCCGCTTTTGTTTTCTACGGAGGGCCGCCACCCGCCGCTGACATGGCGCGCATCAACGCTCCTGTCTACGGTTTCTATGGCGGCAATGACGAGCGCATCGGCGCCACCATTCCCACCGCGCGCGAGGAAATGAAGGCTGCGGGCAAAGTCTACGAACCCGTCACCTACCCGGGCGCGGGCCACGGCTTTATGCGCGCCGGCGAAGAACCCAACGCCACTCCGAGTAACAAGAAAGCCCGCGACGAGGCCTGGGCGCGCTGGAAAAAAATCCTGGCGCAGGGGCATTAAGCAGGTTGGGGGGGGCAGCGCAGAGCTGGAGAAAAACTCTGCGCTGCCGGCTCAGTACTTGTAGAACCCTGAACCGACAACGTAGGTCTTCTCGCCTGATTGGACCTTGCGCACGAATGTCCGCTTTTGCGCAGGCTCGTTGGTTCCGGGCCTGTACCAGTAGTACTCAACCCAGCCACTGCCATTATTCATGGCTGTGGCAATTGTCTCCTGGATCACCGGTTTCCCGTTGACATCCCGTACGTCAATCAGGTTTTTTCCTTCAAGACTTGGCTGTGCGGCATTCACCAGTTCCGTACCGTCCGGAGCCTGGACAAACACGTACGTGTCCATAAACACGAATGGTCCGGTCTTGTCGCGCAACTGGCTGAAGGCTTCTTCCCCGTGAGCTTCAATCAGCGCAGTGGCACGGTTCACCACATCCTGAACGAAAGCCTCGTTCATCTGCATGTTGTAAATACCGCAGCCGAGGATGTGCTGCTCTCCGGAAGGATATGTAACGCGCTTCACGAAACTGGACTTCCACGTCGGGAAAATTTCACCAGGTTCGGGATACATATAGTGGAGCCATCCCTCACCTGAAGGGCTCGTACCCGTCTCGTAGATCATCCTGCCGAAGGGCCTTCCCAGAACGTCCTTGATGGCCATCTCATTCCGCCCCTCGCCGGCGGGGTTCGCGGCATGGAACACCCGGGTTCCGTCCATTTTCCAGACAAAGAAATACGTTTCCCCATGGAACCACTTGGACCCTTTTTCGCGAAATGCGGGGTAGGCGGCCTCGCCCTGCTGCTCAAGGACCGTCGCCCCTTTGCGGACGAGTGCCATGAGTTCCGAAGCTGTCATCTTCTCGCCTGACGGGGCCTCCCGGGGAGCATCGGCCAGGTAAACGCCGCAGCCCACCAATACCCAGTCGTTTCCGATCTTTGCTTTGCTCACGTAAGCTGATTTCTGAGTCGAAACACTGTCGCCGGGCTTCGGCCACATATAGTCCACCCAGCCCGTTCCGCTCGTCTGAGCCACCTGAAGCATTTCGCGGACCAGTTGCTTGCCGTGAGTGTCCTTAACGTCCAGGATGTTGCGTCCCTCAAGGTTGGGGAATCCCGGATTGACCAGGTCAACGCCTGTAGGGTCAATCACGAAAATATAGGCGTCCTTCGCGAAGTAAGGGCCGCTGGGATCATGGAAAAGAGAAAAGGCTGCCCTGCCGTTTTTCTCAATCTGCCGTACGGCGTCCGTCACGGCATCCACCACAAAGGCCCTTTCCATGCGGTCGTTGTACATGCCGCTGCCCACCACATAGCTCTTGCCCGATGGGGCTTCCGCCAGCGACACGTAGCTGCTTTTCCATCGCGGAAGCAACCCGCCCGGGACAGGATATTCATAGTGGTACCATCCCGTTGACTTGCCGGGATAAGTGGTTACGGCGGCAACAAGGCCGTGAATGATGGGCCTGCCGTTGATGTCTTTCAGGTCCATCTGGTTCCTGCCCACCATGGCAGTGTCAGGATGGACAACCATGTTTCCTTCGCGGTCCAGCACGAAGATGTAGCTTTCACCCTCGCGCCAGCGGCTGCCGGAAACTGCAAAATCGGCAAATGCCGCCTCGCCTTTCGTGCGGACAAGCTCCGACGCATCGTTCACAAGGGAAACGAGGTCACGAGTCTCTTTTTGCTCATAGATCTCATCAAGATTGGATGCGGCCGTTGGGAGGCTGCTGCACAGAACCCCCGCAACAACCAGGACCGCCACAAACTCCACGCGGCGACGCACTAAACCCAGGAGAGAAGCCGCTGCTTGCATAAACATTTACGGGCCCTCCTTGTCATTCAGACTTTGGCTCACGCCACCCTATACCTCCATTCTTCCAATGTGCCCAAAACGCGCAGTGACCCAGCGCACCCTCTGTTGTGCTAAGACCATAGTCTACCGGCCTTATTCCTGACACCCAAGGGGGGCAGCACGGGATGCGTCGCGGTTCCAACCTGAAGCGTTCCTGAGTGTTCCGCCCTGCTGGCTCAGATGCTGGCCTTGTAGCCCCTCCAAGCTCGCGAAGCGAGAGTGGCAGCTCGGACGTCCGGTACTGAAGTCCACGCACGTAGGACCAATGGCCGCGGTCTCGCGCTGCCTCCTGGTCACTGGAATTTCATGCGGACACCAGCCTGTGGGATCGGGCGTGCGCGGTGCGGCTCATGGATCAGGGCTGCAAGCTTTTCCCGGTTAATTCCTTATAAACCTGTGCTGCTTGTGCGGGCAGGGAATCCCCCATGTAACGTAACGTGCCATCTGTTCATCGGCTTCGAGCGCCGCCCGGATGGACTCTGCTTGCTCTCCTGCCTCTTCGGGGGCACTTTTCACCATACGGTCTCCACCTGCTTGTGCAGTTCTTTGAAAAATGTCTGTTGTTCATCCAGAACCTTCGCCACAGAACGCGGGCCGTGGCAGGGCCACTGCCTGACCTTCGCTATTCCCCAAAAGCGACCCTCATGGGCATCCAGAACATTGGTCTTTGCGGCAGACTTGCCCCGGCCGGCATGCCGTCGTTCAAAAAACTTCTCACTGCCAACCAGGTACGCGCAATTCAGATCTACATCATTTCCCGCGCTCAGGAATCGGCCAAAGCGGCGAAGGATTCCCGCAAGCCGTGAGGCTCGCCCGCAGTCGGGCACTGGCTGGGGTCCTGGTCAATCGGGGCAATCTCGTGTCCGCCTCTTCCATTCTGGAATTTGAAGTCCCACAGCGTAAGGAGGTCCAACTGATCGAGGTCGTGGGCGGTTCTCGCGAAGTGGCACGACTTCAGTCGTGCCGAAAGAGTATCCCCAACTTTTATGAGGAGGCTTCAGCCCCTGAACGCGGGTTAAAGAGAAAACCTCATCGCCCTGACTTCGCGGTCGCAGGTTCTTTGTATTCCGTATCGCGCAGGTCGTGGCCGGTCATTTCAGGAGGCAGAGGGATGCCCAGGATGCCCAGCAGCGTGGGCGAAATGTCGGCCAGCGCTCCGCCTTCGCGAAGTTTTGGCGGGACCTGTTCCGCAATCATGATGAGCGGAACGGGATTGGTGGTGTGCGCCGTGTGTGGACCGCCGGTGGCGGGATCCACCATCAGTTCGGCGTTGCCGTGGTCAGCCGTGATGACCATCGCTCCGCCTTTGGCGCGGACGGCCTTGTATATTTCGCCCAGGCAGACATCAACGGTTTCCACCGCCTTGACGGCGGCCTCCAGCTTGCCGCTGTGGCCCACCATGTCGGCATTGGCGAAATTGACGATAATGACGTCGCGGCTACCCTCGTTAACCGCCTTGACGACAGTTTCCATCACGCCGCGGGCGCTCATCTCCGGCTGCAGGTCGTAGGTGGCCACTTTGGGCGACGGCACCAGGATGCGGTCTTCGCCCGGATAGGCCTTTTCCACACCGCCATTGAAGAAGTAGGTGACGTGCGCGTACTTTTCAGTCTCCGCCACGCGCAGGTTCTCCAACTGCGCATCCGCCATCACGGCGGCCAGAATGTGATTGAGCGTTTGCGGCGAAAAGACATGCGGATTGGTGAACGTCTTGTCGTAGCGAGTCATTGAAAGGTAGTGCAACTTTTCCGGATTGTTGCGGCGCTCGAAACCGTCAAAGTCGGAGTGAGTGAGGGCCCGGGTCATCTGTCGGGCGCGGTCGGCGCGGAAGTTGAAGAACATCACGGCATCGTCGCTGCGGATGGTTCCCGTGGGATGACCCTCGGGATCTGTAATGACGATGGGTACCACAAACTCGTCGGTAACGCCCTGGTTGTAAGAGTTTTTGATGGCCGCAACGGGGTCGTTGGACTTCACGCCTTCGCCGTTCACGATGGCATCGTAAGCCAGTTGCGTGCGCTGCCAGCGGTTGTCACGGTCCATGGCGTAGTAACGGCCCGAAACGGAAGCGACGCGGCCCACGTTGTATTCGCGCATCTTCTGTTGCAGAGCTTTAACGTATTCAACGCCGTTGGTGGGCGAGGTGTCGCGGCCGTCGAGAAAAACGTGGACGAAAACCTCACCGACTTTATTTTCGCGCGCCATCTTCAGCAACGCGTAGATATGCCGCTGGTGGGAGTGCACGCCGCCATCGCTGAGCAGGCCCATAAAGTGCAGGCGCGTCTTGCGCCCCGCTTCCATCAGCTGGAGCAACTCAGGTTTCTGGAAGAATTCCCCGCTCTCGATGGAGGCATCAATGCGGGTGATTTCCTGGTAGACAACGCGTCCGGCGCCGATGTTCAGATGGCCCACTTCGGAATTGCCCATCAGGCCGTTGGGCAGCCCGACGCGCTTGCCGGAGGTGTGAACCAGCGTCGAAGGATATTCTTTCAGCAGAGCATCATAGTTGGGCGTCTGAGCCAGCGCGATGGCGTTGTTCTCACGCTCGGCACGATACCCCCAGCCATCCAGGATGACGAGTACTACGGGTTTTGGTATTTTCATGAGTATTTAAGATAGATACTTTCGATCAGGATTTTGGGGATCAGTGATTAGGGCACGAAGTCAATCCTTCTCCACATACCCCTGATCCCTGGCGGCTGATTCCTGCTCTTATGAGGAAGCAACGGCGGATTTACCCAGGAATTCCGCGGATTCGCCGAGTTCCTCTTCAATGCGCAGCAATTGATTGTACTTGGCAACGCGGTCCGTGCGACTGGCCGACCCAGTCTTGATCTGTCCGGTCTGAAGGCCAACCACGAAGTCGGCAATGAAGGGGTCTTCGGTCTCGCCGGAACGATGCGAAACAACCGCCGTGTAACCGTTGCGCTTGGCAAGGTCAATAGCAGCCATGGTTTCCGTGACGGTTCCGATCTGGTTCAGCTTGATGAGGATGGAATTGGCAACTCCCTCATCAATGCCCTGCCGAAGCCGCTCGGTGCTGGTGACGAAAATGTCGTCGCCCACAAGCTGAACCTTGTCATCCAGCTCTTTGGTCAGCTTCTTCCAGCCTTCCCAGTCATCCTGGGCAAGGCCGTCCTCAAGGGAAATAATGGGATACTGCTGAATCCAGTCAGCATAGAGTTCCACCATCTGTTCAGCGGACTTTGCCGATTTGTCAGACTTGAAGAACACGTACTTGCCATCCTGGTACAACTCACTGGCGGCTGGATCGAGGGCCAGCGCAATATCCTGGCCGGCCGAAAAGCCAGCAGCCTCAATCGCTTCGAGAATCAGCTCGATGGCTTCCTCGTTGGACTTCAGGCTGGGAGCGAAACCGCCTTCGTCGCCTACCGAAGTTGAATAACCATGCTCCTTCAGGATCTTCTTTAGCGTGTGGAACGTTTCCACGCCCATACGCAAGGCGCTGGAAAATGTCTCCGCGCCCACGGGCATGATCAGGAACTCCTGAAAGTCGACGGTGTTGTCCGCGTGAACGCCGCCGTTCAGCACGTTCATCATAGGCACCGGCAGCACACGCGCCGAAATCCCGCCCAGATAGCGATAGAGCGGCAACCCGGCCGAACGCGCGGCAGCCCGGCAGGTAGCCATGGAAACCGCCAGGATCGCGTTAGCTCCCAGGTTGCTTTTGTTGGGCGTTCCGTCCAGCTCAATCAGCCGCGCGTCGATCTCAGACTGCCGGCTGGCTTCATGGCCGCCCAGTTCCCGCGAGATCACGGTATTGATGTTTTCCACGGCCTGCAGCACGCCTTTGCCCTGGTAGCGGCGTTTGTCGCCGTCCCGCAACTCAATGGCTTCATGTTCTCCGGTGGAAGCACCGGAAGGAACCGCTGCCCGCGCAAAAGCACCGTCGCGAAGGCGAACTTCCGCCTCCACCGTGGGGTTTCCGCGGGAATCTAATATCTCACGACCTACAATAAGATCAATTTCAGCCACTCAGGTTTCTCCTTTACTGAATATCAAAACTGTTTATTGTAACATAGCCCTTCAGGAATATTGCGATCTGGAACACACTGCCCATGAATCCGGGGCAGCCGTCGGGCACTTGCCTCGGAGTGATAAATGGCGGAATAATATCCTGCGATCTTCCATGTACAAGCTGAACCCTGAACAACGGAAAGCAGTGGAACACGGCGAAGGGCCGCTGCTGGTGATTGCTGGTCCCGGCAGTGGGAAAACGCGCGTCATTACCCAGCGGATTGTTCACCTCCTTGAGAATGCCCCCGATCTCCTGCCGGAAAACATTCTGGCGCTGACGTTCACTGAAAAAGCAGCGGCAGAAATGAAGAGCCGCGTAACAAAAGAACTTCCCGGCTTCGACACCAGCCCTCACATTTCCACTTTTCATTCATTCTGTTACGGCGTCCTGATCAAGCGCCACTTTGAAAGGAAGCTGCTGGACAAAGTTGATATCTGGATATTCCTCCGCCGCAGGATGGAACAGCTTGGCCTGGAGTACTACCAGAAGCTAGCTGCACCCGGGGCTTTTCTCCACGACCTGAACAACTTCTTCTCGCAGTGCCAGGATGAGATGGTGGGTCCGGATGAGTTTGAAGCCTACGTCCGAATACGCGAAAACGAATTCGAGGCCCGCGCGGTATCGCTCGATCCGGCCGAGCGACTGCTTCAGGAGGCGGAACTTCGCAAACAAAAGGAGCTTGCGCGTGTGTTCCGAACCAGCCGGCGCCTCATCGAGGAGGCCGGATATTCAAGCCTCGGCACCCTCATCAGCGAAGTGGTTCAACTGTGGGACCGCGAACCGGAAACGCTGGAAGAATACCACCGGCAGTTCCGCTACATCCTGGTGGATGAATTCCAGGACAGCAACTACGGGCAGGTGCAATTGCTGAAGCGCCTGGTTACGCCACCTTTCAACATCACCGCAGTGGGCGATCCCGACCAAGCCATCTACCGCTTCCGTGGCGCCGCGCACGGCACTTTCGACATGTTCAAGGAAGTGTTTCCCGCGCCCGAGGAGGTGTATCTTAGCCGCAATTACCGCTCCACCCAAAGGATCCTGCGGACTTCCGATGTGGTGATCGCCCAAAACGAGCGTGATGGAAAGAAGCCGCCGCTGGTCACGGAAAACCCCGAAGGTGTCAACGCTTTCCTGCTCTCTTCACCCGACTATGCCACGGAGGCCGACGGGGTGGTCGGGCTAGTCCAGGACCTGATTCGGGGAAAACGAGCTATCACGGAAATTGCGATTCTTTATCGCGCGCACAGCCATCGGGACCTTCTTGTTCGTGAATTCCGCCGACGGAAAATTCCGTTCGTCATCCGGGGACTCTCGCTTCTTTCCACCACGATTATCCGCGACCTGCTGGCTTATTTGCGCCTGGTCCATTCTCCGCATGACAACGTCAGCCTCACTCGAGTGCTCCTTGCACGCCGTTGGGAATTCCCTGAGAAGCTGGCGCTGGATTTGCGCAAACAGGCCGCACGGAGCCACTGTTCGATTTACGACGCCATCCGGCAAACCGAACAATCGCTTTTCAAGGCGGACCTTCAGTTCACGCGCTGGCAGGAACTGAAGTCCATTCTCGTCGACCTCAGGAAAAGAGCAGAACACCTCTCAGTGACGTCCCTTCTGGACCGGATGACCGAACTTCTTGAACTGAAATTTGTTCCCGGCAGCAGCGATGCAGCCTGCCTGGAAGCTTTCAAGAAATTCCTTGAGAAATGGGAGGAAAAAAGTGAGACTCGCCAGTTGCCGGAGTTCATGGAGTATTTTGGCTACTTCCTGGAAGCCGGCGGAAAAATAGAAGTGCCGGAGCCTCCCGGCCCGGTGAACGCCGTACAGATGATGAGCGTCCACGCGTCAAAGGGCCTCGAATTTTCGGTTGTCTTCATTCTCAGTGTTGCCTCGCGGCGTTTTCCGCATGGCGAACAGAGGCCGGTTATCGAGTTTCCAGACAAGCTTCGCAAGGGGCCTGTGCCACCGGTCAACCTCCACCTTGAAGAAGAGCGCCGGCTGTTTTACGTGGCGATGACACGTGCTCAGGAGCAACTCTACGTTTCGAGTGTCGGCAGAAAGGGGAGAAAAGCATCCGTCTTCATCGACGATCTTCTTTCCGACAAGGGGGTGGAAGGAAGAGACATCTCAAAAATCGAGTTTGAAGAAGCGCCCAAAAAGAATGAATCGGCTGAAAAGACTGAATCCGCAATGTCACCGGCAAAGAAAACTGCCCGCGGCAATCGTCCCTCGCAGCCAACGCTTTTTGGAGAGCCTGCTCCTGCACCCGACACGGTCCGGCCACCGCTGGCGGAATGGGCGCAAGCCGTTCCCGCCACACCATCCGACGGGAAACTCCGCCTGAGTGCAACGGCCATTGAGACCTATCTTGACTGTCCGCTGAAATTCAAATTCAGCCACCTCTACCGGATCCCGACGGGCCCGCAGGCCGCACTGACGTTTGGAAATATCATGCACCAGTCGGTGCGCCAATATTTCAAACTGCGTAAAGAGGGTACTGTCGACTTTGAGGATTTGAGCCAGTTTTACCTCGGCTCCTGGAAAAACGTGGGCTTTGAGGACTCTTACCAGGAAGAGACTTATCAGAAATCAGGTCTCAGCCAGCTTCGTGAATTTACGGATCGCCATAACGCTTTGCCCATCGCGGCTGAAAGCGTGCGCACAGAAGTCCACTTTGAACTCGACATGCAGGACGTAGTGCTCGAAGGCCGCATCGACCAGATCAATCCCGTCAGGCCTCGTGAGCCGAAACTGGTGCAACTGGTAGATTACAAAACCGGGCGGCCCCGAACACAGAAAGACGCGGACAAGAGCCTGCAGCTTGCCGTCTACGCTCTGGCCGCGCGCAACCAGATGGGGCTCGAGCCTGAAGGACTGATTTTCTACAACCTCACCAATAACCAGCCGGTGGCAAGCGTGAGGACACAAAAGGAACTGGACACAGTGCAGCAAGAAATCCTGGGTGTGGCAGAAGAAATCCGCCGGATGATTTTCCCAGCCAAGCCGGGTTTTGTGTGCAGGTACTGCGAATTTGTTCCGGTCTGCCCTGCGCACGAAGAAGATTTTTAATCCGCCTTGCTTCTAAGATGAAGAAACGGGAGAAATCATGAATCCATGGATCCTGTTCATAGTTGGAATCGCCGTTGGAGGAATGGTCGGATGGCTGCTGGCCGGCCTGCGCCGGAACGCAACTCTTTCTTCACTGCAAGTCGAAGCTGAAGGAAAAACGAGGGCTGCAGAAAGCATGGCGGGCGAACTTCGCTCGCAGGTCGCGGACCTCCAGACAAAGCTGGCCGCAAGCGACCAACAGGCCAGGAACGAAGGTAACCTTCGCGTGGCGGCGGAAACCCGCCTGACGGAAACACAGGCAAACCTGGAAGACCAGAAGCGCATGCTGGAAGAAGCGCGCGAGAAACTGGCAGACGTGTTCCAGTCCCTTTCCGCACAAGCCTTGAAGAGCAACAACCAGGCATTTATCGAACTTGCGCGCAGTACGTTTGAAACCATCCAGACCCAGGCGAAAGGTGAGCTCGAAACTCGAGAACAGGCCATCAAAGGACTCGTCAGTCCGCTGATTGAAACCCTGAAACGCTACGAAGCGCAAATGCAGGAGATGGAAAAGACCCGGCAGAGTGCCTATGGGTCACTGGAAGAACAACTACGCAACCTGGCGTTGGTGAACCAGCAGTTGCAGAAGGAAACAGGAACGCTGGCGAATACGTTGAAGGGCGGCCCGGCGGTGCGAGGCCGCTGGGGTGAAATGACGTTGCGTCGCGTGGCGGAACTGGCGGGAATGTCGGAGCATTGCGATTTCACCGAGCAGGAGAATTTTGAATCCGCCGCAGGCCGCCAGCGTCCGGACATGATTGTCCACCTGCCCAACGGCCGGGAGATCGCCGTGGATGCCAAGGCGCCCCTGCAGGCTTTTCTGGATGCGGCGGCAGCAACGACCGAAGACGAACGCAGGGAAAAACTCTCCCGCCACGCGCAGCTTGTGCGTGACCGGATGAAAGAACTCTCCGCCAAGGCTTACTGGGACCAGTTTGATCCCGCGCCTGAAATTGTCGTGCTCTTTTTGCCGGGGGAATCATTTTTCAGCGCCGCGCTTGAACAGGACCGCACACTGCTGGAAGACGGAATGCAGAAGCACGTGGTGATCGCCACACCTACCACACTGATTGCTCTGCTACGGGCCGTAGCGTTCGGGTGGCGCCAGGAACAGATTGCTCAGAACGCGCGGGAGATCAGCG
>Ga0102953_1000422_pt1 | contig 29447 bp, 31 predicted proteins | sample SalPon2A_C_D2_MG_FD_78509 | JGI IMG/M metagenome (GOLD analysis project Ga0102953, IMG submission 78509) | Soil microbial communities from South San Francisco under conditions of wetland restoration - Salt Pond MetaG R2A_C_D2_MG | ecosystem: Environmental > Terrestrial > Soil > Wetlands | place... | reverse complement strand
TCCTCGTAGCTGTGGCCTGGTTCATCTGGTATTTCCGTTTTTGGACTATGCCTAATGATTTGACCGAAGGTATGGCCAATTCCATCGAAGGTTTTACAATCTCGAGTGCACTTGTGGGATGTATCATTGGGGGTTCTATTGCAGGCTATATCAGCCAGACGCTTGGCCGGCGTAATGGTATGCTGATGGCTGCTGTTTTATTCATTATTTCAGCTGTTGGCTCTGGAATTCCTGATTTAATGAACGTATTCGGTGTGGAGGTAATCAGTTCGTTCATCTTTTATCGGGTGATTGGTGGTATCGGCGTGGGTCTGGCTTCGATGATCGTTCCCATGTACATCGCCGAGATCGCACCAGCTGAAATACGCGGCAAGTTGGTGTCGTGGAACCAGTTCGCCATTATCTTCGGTATGCTGGTTGTCTACTTTGTCAACTATTTTATCTCCCTGCAGGGAAGCGATCAATGGCTGAATACTATTGGATGGCGCTGGATGTTCGCTTCGGAGAATATTCCGGCAGGGTTCTTCCTCGTCCTGCTTTTCTTTGTCCCCGAAACTCCGCGTTATCTCGTAATGATCGACCGTGACGATAAGGCCGAGGGGGTGTTGAACAAACTGGTTGGACACGACCGTGCTTTGTCGGTTCTTGGGGAAATCAAACAGAGCCTGGTCACCAAGTCGGCACCATGGCTGTCTTTTGGGGGACTGGTTATCGTGATCGGCATACTATTGTCTGTGTTCCAGCAGTTTGTCGGAATCAACGTGGTGCTCTATTATGCCCCGGAAATCTTCCGGAATATGGGATCCGGTACCGATGTTTCTCTGCTGCAGACAATCATTGTCGGTGCTGTAAACCTGACCTTCACGATTGTTGCCATCTTGACGGTGGATAACTTTGGCAGAAAACCGTTGATGATCATCGGTTCCATCGGGATGGCTATTTCAATGATTGTGCTGGGTTTTATCTTTTTCGCACAAAGTGTTGGAATGGGTGCCTTGATCTTCATGCTGCTTTACACCGCCTCATTCGCTGTGTCTTGGGGACCCGTTTGCTGGGTTATGCTTGCTGAAATCTTCCCGAATTCGATTCGTGGCGCCATGTCTATAGCCGTTGCTGCCCAGTGGGTTGCTAATCTGATTGTCTCCTGGACATTCCCTATCATGAATAACTCCACCTTCCTGAATGGTCTGTTCCATCATGGTTTTGCCTACTGGATTTACGGGATCATGGGTATTCTTTCCGCAATCTTTATGTGGAAACTCGTACCTGAAACCAAAGGTCGTTCTCTCGAAGAAATGGAAGAATTATGGGAAAAACCCCCGGCAGAGGCCATCAAAGAAAGCGGGGGCCTGGAAGTACAGTGAACAGGTAACAGTGATCAGTAACCAATAAATTTGTCCAAGAATCTTAGTAAATCAGTAACTTAACCATCCAATAATTAATTTCTTTTATCTGATTACTGATTACTGATTACTGATTACTGATTACTGATTACTGATTACTGATTACTGATTACTGATTACTGATTACTGATTACTGATTACTGCCTTGGTTCCAGTCGGCTATTTCCATGCGTTCGGCAAAGTAATCGCAGAAATCGCGCATGTCACCGGTGATGCGTTCATCATTGGTGGCACGCTCGAGGGAATCGGCCATGGAGACCAGTGTCTGGTGGAAGAAGATTTTCATCTCATCCTGCATCATCTTTCGGGTCCACAGGTCCAGCTTAAGCGTTGATTTCTGGTTATGGTCCCACAAAGACAGCAACATGGCCCGGCATGAAACGGGTTTCGCTTCTTTGGAGTCCGTTGCATCCCAGATGATATTGGTGGGTACGTTATCCTCATCCAGTTCAACGGTTATCGTGATCTCTTTTTTCTTGTTTGCCATGGTTACGATTCAATATTTATAGCTTAAAATGCATGAGTTCGATGTAGTAAAATGTTTTAGGAGCTGGTAGGATTTCTGGGTTCTAAGTATTCGGGAATTGATATCTGGCTGATATACCTCACCCCAACCTCCCGCCCCGGTGCCTCGGGGTCGGGGCAGGCTCTCTCTCCATAATATGCATGGAGAGGGGTTATTTTTAATTCTTGTCCGTGTAAATCTGTGTCATCCGTGTCGTATTTTTTTATTAAGTCGATATCTTACATCGAATTCACATTAACTTACAAAACTGGCGGAGCTTACCGAGTACTTCCTTGAAGTCTCCGGGTAGTTCGGAGTCAAAGAATAATTCCTCCCCTGTCTTTGGATGTACAAAACCCAGCGTTTTGGCATGCAGGCATTGACGGCCAAGTCGCTTAAAAAGATACTCAAACATCTTTTTCCTGTTTCCCGTATTCGGACCAAAGCGTACGCTGGCGCCACCATATGTCTGATCTCCCAAAACGGGATGGCCGATATGGGCAAAATGCACGCGGATTTGATGCGTTCTTCCTGTTTCCAACTCAACTTCAACCAGACTCAGATAATCGAAAAATTCAATCACCCGGTAATGGGTGATGGCATGTTTACCGGCGTCTTCATCTAAAACGGTCATCTTTTTTCTGTCGCGGGGTGACCGGCCGATATTACCCACAATCGTCCCTTCGCTCTCAGGATGGCCCCAGACGACGGCCCAATACTTTCGTTTGGTATCGTGCCGGGCAAACTGTTCCGACAGATGTGCGTGTGTCTGTCTGTTTTTGGCTACCACGAGCAAGCCACTGGTATCTTTATCCAGGCGATGGACGATACCCGGCCGGACATTTTCATCGTCGACTTCCGGAAGATCTCCGACGTGATGGAGCAAACCGTTGACCAGTGTTCCCGTCCAGTTGCCGAAGGCCGGGTGGACTACCATGCCCGCCTTTTTGTTGACGACAATCACGTCATCATCTTCATAGATAATATTCAGTGGGATCTCTTCCGGCTCAGCTTCCGGCGGAGGCGGTTTGGGCAGGGTAATATCAATTTGGTCACCCGGCTGCACCGGATACGAAGCCTTTTCCTGCTTGTCATTTACCAGTACAAATCCTGCCTTTATAGCCTCCTGGACTTTCGTACGCGTTGCATTCTGTACAAACAACGTAATGTATTTATCAAGACGCACGGCATCATGTTGTCCCGGAGCCACATCCAGGCGTATTTTAGTTTCCTGCGGCAAATCTTCAGGGAATTTATGTTCAGTATTTACAGGTGTTTTGTTCGGTTTATCTGGCAAACCAATGTAAAAATTTTGTTAACCCGTGTAAGGAATTGTTGTTTCGCGAATCTTATTAGGTAGAACTATTCATAAAGAGGGACGTCTACTCAGCCTTATTACTCTTCCTTTTGGCGGCCCCGGCTTTCGAATTAGTGGTAACTAACGCCCATTTCAGTGCTTCATCAATTGTCTTAACGGTTTTTATCTTCACGCCTTCCTTCACTTTGTCCGGTATTTCGATGAGGTCCGGAGCATTGTCTTCAGGAATCAGCACGGTTGATAAGCGGTTGCGTTGTGCGGCCAGGAGTTTTTCATTTAACCCACCGATGGCATAGACCTCGCCCCGAAGTGTGATCTCACCCGTCATTGCCAGATCGTGTCGAACCGGTTTGTTCGTTAGCAACGAGATAATGGCGACCGCCATAGCCAGTCCGGCGCTTGGTCCGTCTTTTGGGATGGCGCCTTCGGGGATATGAATGTGCAACTCATGTTTATCGAAGAAATCCTCGCTTATCTTAAAGAGCTTGCTGTTTGCACGCACATATGTCAAGGCCGCCTGGGCCGACTCTTTCATCACATCGCCTAGTTGTCCGGTCAACTGAAGGTTGTTTTTGCCCGGCATCATAGCCACGTCGATCGAGAGGATTGTTCCACCGGTGCTTGTCCATGCCAGCCCGTTTACGCTGCCGATTTTGTTTCGGCGGTCGAGGTCACGATCCCTGTATCTTTCCACGCCGAGCAATTCCTGCACTTTCTTCTCATTGACGGTAACTTTAGGCGGACGTTTCTTGTCCTGTTTGCGTGCGACAGTTTCACGGGCAAGTTTCCTGCATATGGATGCAAGCTGCTGTTCCAGGTTTCGTACGCCTGCCTCACTGGTATAATTTCTGACGATCTCAAGCACGGCTTCATTCTTGAAAACCACCCTCGATGGTGCCAGTCCATGAGCCTTCAGCTGTTTTGGGATCAGATGGCGCAGGGCAATTTCAAGCTTGTCATGTTCCAGATATCCCGGAAGATTAATGATCTCCATCCGGTCGAGAAGTGCGGGTTGGATATCACTGGCCACATTGGCAGTTGTGATAAACATGACTTGGGATAGGTCGAAGTCCAGATCCAGATAATGATCGTTAAATGTGCTGTTCTGTTCCGGGTCGAGGACTTCCAGTATGGCCGATGACGGGTCACCACGGAAATCCTGTCCTACCTTGTCTATCTCATCAAGGATAATAACCGGATTCATGACGCCCGCTTTTTTCATGCTCTGTATGATGCGCCCCGGCATGGAACCGATATATGTTTTCCGATGGCCGCGTATCTCAGCCTCGTCGTGAATGCCGCCCAACGAAATACGGACCATCTTGCGCCCGAGGGCATTGGCGATGGATTTGGCAAGCGAGGTCTTACCGGTCCCCGGAGGGCCGACGAAACAAAGAATCTGGCCCTTTAAACGTGCTACAAGATTCAGTACGGCGATATGTTCGAGGATACGCTCTTTCGGTTTTTCCAGACCGTAATGTTCGCGGTTCAGCTCCTCTTCAACCGCTTTAATATCAAGCCGGTCCTCGGTATATTCGCCCCATGGCATAGCGAGCATCCAGTCGAGGTAGTTGCGCGAAACGCTGTACTCGGGCGACATGGGCGGCGTTTTCTTCAGTCGATCCAGTTCTTCATGAACTTTTTCGAGTGCCGTCTCCGGCAGTGTCTTCGCATCGAATTGTTCTTTGAGCCTGGCCAGTTCCGGATCTGCATATTCGTTTTCTTCCAACTCCTCCTGGAGCATCTTGATTTGCTCCTGGATGAAAAATCGTTTCTGGTTTTTCTGAATCTCGTTCTGAACTTTCTCGTTGATCTCCTGGGTTACCGCCATGATTTCCAGCTCCTCGCTCAGGATGGTCAACACATTCGTGAAACGTCCGGCCAGATCGTTCTGCTCCAGAAAACTCTGCTTTTCTTCAAGACCCAAATCGATATATGAGGCCATGTAATAGAGCATCTGTTCCGGATCTTCGAACTGTTCGTATCCCAGCAGAATCTCTTCGGGCAGATCCTTGTTGAACAGAACATACTTTTCGAATGTCTCGCGGGTCTTGGAAATCAGGGCATTCAGCTTTTTTTTGTTCCGGATCGTCTTGAGCTTGCGTGGTTTGATCTTAGTACGAATATATTTCTTGCTCGTGTCGATATCCTTGATATCCACCGTCTCCAGACCGCTGATTAAGACCTTCATCAGGTTATTGGGCAATTGCAGAATTTGTACGATCTTGCCCAGCGTCCCAACACTATATAAATCGTCGGAACTCGGACTCTCGGCATCCGGATCCATTTGGGCGCAAAGGACAACCAGCTTGTCGTGTTTATCTGCGGCGCGTATAGCATCGAGTGACTCGCTTCTTCCCACCAAAATCGGATACATGGTGTTCGGATAGATGACGGTATCCCGCAGTGGTACCAGCGGCAGGTAATCGGTTAGTTCGTAAGTATCGATAGCCAGTTCTTTTTTATTCAAATCGGGCATGTAAAAAGTTTCTGATAAATTCGTATGAATTGTATGAAGTGCAGGCTCCCACCCATTACAAAATCTTGTCAATAATAAGGATTTTTAAGAACAACTTTGTTGTCGCAGCCCTGTGTTTAATATATCTCACGACTCGATCCGTAATAAACAGGACTATCATATTTCATTTCAAATCATGTATTTTGTGTCGGATTACTCGATTCACAAGCATCAAAAACGGCAGATGAAATAAGTGATACAATCGCTGTATATCAAGGATTTTGCATTAATTGATGAACTGGAGGTTGAATTGAACTCCGGGTTCACGGTGCTCACCGGCCAAACGGGCGCGGGTAAATCTATTATTGTGGGAGCCCTCAATATGGTACTGGGGGAACGTGCCGATACAGATGTGATCCGACAGGGAGCCAGTCGAGCCATTGCCGAAGCCGTTATACGCGTGAATAACAACCCTTCCATTCATGAAATTCTGCGCGAAAACGAGGTTGAACACCGTGATTCGATGATTCTCAGACGCGAAATCCGACCTGCCGGAAGCCGCGCGTTTATCAATGATACTCCCGTGACCATCACCGTTTTGAAGGAGGTTGGAGACCATCTGGTGGACCTCCACGGTCAACACGATCACCAGCTTCTGTTGCGCGAAGACAACCACCTGGCAGTACTTGACGGTTATGCACATAGTGAGCCATTGTTAAAGAAATACCACGAAGCGTACCAGGAAACCTCGCGGTTAAAGCATGAACAGAATGATTTAAGACGACGTGAACGGGATTTGCGTGAGAAGACCCAGTTGTACCAGTTCCAGTTGAAGGAGCTCGATCAGGTAAACCTCAGTATGGAAGAAGAGGAAGAGATCGAGTTGGAAATGGCGAAACTGGATAATGCGGAAGAACTCGACCGGCAGACCGGCATGCTCCTGGAAATAGGTCAGGAAGGGGAGATCAATGTGTTGGATATGCTGGCAAGGATGGAGGAGTCGCTCGGTGATTTGGCGGAGATGGAATCGGAATTTAACAGCTACCTGGAAGAGCTGGCGAGTGCAAGGATCAGCTTGCAGGAACTGCTTCGGTTTGCCGAGTCTTACCGATCGGACATAGAATTTAATCCCAATCGTCTTGAAAAACTCAGGCAACGGGTATCGGACCTGAACCGCCTGAAAAAGAAATATGCCCGGAATATACCTGAATTGATTGAGTACAGGGAAGAGTTGCGTGAAAATGTGAATTTGTCGGAGAACTTTGATCTGGAGATTTCAAAACTGGAAAAACGGGCGGCCGATCAGGAGAAGGTCCTTTCCGATCATGCCTGGAAGCTCCATCAACACCGTGAGAAGGCAGGTAAGCAGCTCGCTGGTCAGATTGAGTCCGAACTGACAAAACTCGGTATAGCACATGCCAGTTTTGAGGTGAGTATTCAAACCAGTCCGTCTGAGAAGGGCTGGGTTGCACAGAGTGGGGCACGGCTGGACTGTACGGAATCCGGTATTGATGAGATCCGGTTCGCCATCTCTACAAATGTCGGTGAGCCTGTGAAACCGTTGTCCAAAGTAGCTTCCGGAGGTGAGATCAGTCGCGTGATGCTGGCCATCAAATCGATTATCGCTAAGGAACAGAGTCTGCCGGTTATGATATTCGATGAGATTGATACAGGGGTGTCGGGAGAAATCGCGGAGAAAGTGGGCAGAACAATGCGTAATCTTTCGAAGGCGGCTCAGATTATTGCAATTACCCATCAGCCGCAGATAGCCAGCCAGGCGCATCATCATTTCCGCGTGGAAAAATGGGAACAGAATGGCCGGACCGTGACCCGTCTGGCATCCCTCTCCGGCGATGATCATGTTCGGGAAGTGGCTACGCTGATGAGCGGTTCACGCGTTACCGATGCCACGCTGACCAGTGCCCGTGAATTAATTGAGAAAGCAGCTGACTAAAAGATTTATATCTACGGTGTAAATCTGTATTTTGTTGATAGGAATGGGTTTGTGACACGATGCGACAGCGTGTTCTAATCCTTTTATTTTGAACACAGGCGGGAGGTAAGATACAGCCATGATTCACAATCTGTTATTTACAAATAAAACGGATAATCCTGATATGGCCATTGGGTTGGTGGTGGCAAAACACTTGCACATTCACCATCCGGTACCGGCTTTAGAGAGCAATCTCAGGCACGTACTGGAGTTGCGATTGGGCGAACTCAACGAACAGGAAGAAAGGATGCGTCAGGCTGCCCGTGATATGTTGAGAACGGATGCGTTCAAGCCGACAGGACGATGTAAGCCGGCTTCAGAATATTTGCTCAGGGAAGCACGTGATGGCCGTTTCCCACGCATAAACAGTGCCGTGGATATCATCAATACGCTTTCGCTGAAATATATGGTTCCTATCTCACTGTGGGACCTTGATCTGGCAGCAGCTACGCATTACATATTTCGTCTGGGACAAGAGGGCGAAGAATATGTGTTTAACGAGGGGGATCAAGCCATCAAATTGAATGGACTGATAGTAGGTTGCAGGGTTCGTTCGAAAGGAGAAGAACCCATAGTCAATCCTGTAAAAGATTCGTTGCTGACGAAGACGACTCCGTCCACACGGAATATAGGAGCTGCGATCTACTTTCCATTAAATGCAGCAGGAAAGGATGAGCTAAGATCAATCGTCCGTGAATTTATAGCGATGTTAGAGGGCATTACCAAGGACGAACCCGAGTACGATATTCTGTGAGATGACTCTCCCCTCATTTCTTAGATGCGGATGATATGGTGTGGGATAAACGGTTAAACGCTTATTCTTTCTACAGGGTTTGTGTATAAGACAAAGGCGTATAGTGTATCTTTATATAGCTTTTCTTATACATTAGTAGGAGGCCTTTGAAAAACCAACCTCATAAGCCTCTCCTGTAAATCAGGCGAGGTTTGGCAAGGTAAAAACAAAGGTTTTGCAAAGACTCCTGGTAGCTGATGGTATCTTATCGTTGATGAAAATCAGAAAGGATAGTTATGAAGCGGTTTTTATTGTCAGGTTTGATGATCCTGTTGGGCTGGGGCCTCGCATCTGCCCAAAGCAATGAAGTGGAGATGTCGCAAAATACGATGAAGGGTCTGCGGCGTTTTTATGTATCGGTGAACCTGGAGTGGAACAAGGATCTCCAGGAACATGCCGACATGACGCGGGTCGACATACAAAAAAAGATCGAAAAAAAACTTTCCGATGCCGGAATCGATATCATCAAACAGACGACCGCAGCCGATGTACCCTATCTGTATCTGCACGTGAATATGATGGATGCAGGTCGTGGGCTGGTCCCGTTTGCTATCACGATCGGCTTATATCAACCTGTGAAATTAACGCTCAACCGTGATCGTCCGGCTATGGCAGTTACCTGGGATGCCGGGAATGTGGGCATCGTATCCTATGATCAAATGGATGTGATACGCGAGTCGGCTATGGGGATGGTCGCAAAGTTTCTGGATATATATCAAAACGTAAATCATCGCTAACGATATGCAGCGCAAAAAATGGGAGGAAAAGATTAGATCAGGAAGAGCAGACTCTTCGTTAAAAATCTACCTTAGAGTAGGGTATTTTGGTAAAATTGGAGAGTCTTATGACAAAGATGCATATTGATCATATCGGTATTGCCGTAGCGGATCTGGAAGAAGCCATCCGCATCTATGAAAAAATATTTAATTCGCCTTGCCTTAAGCGTGAAGCTGTTGAGAGTGAAAAAGTGGAGACAGCCTTTTTCAATACAGGAGAGTCGAAAGTTGAATTGCTCGGAGCCACTGCGCCGGACTCGGTCATCGCCAAATATGTGGAAAAGAAAGGACAGGGATTACATCATGTGGCTTTCGAAGTGGAAGATATCGAAGCCGAACTGGACCGTTTGCAAAACGATGGTTTTACACTGCTGAACGAAAAACCCAAATCGGGAGCGGATAACAAATGGGTAGCCTTCCTGCACCCTAAGGGAAATGCCGGTGTTCTGATTGAATTGTGCCAGTCGAGGAAGTAACCAAAGAGTCAAATAGGAAAGGCAGACATGGTGTAACAGCCGGTGTCGAAGCGTTTGATCCTGAAATAGTGCAGGACGTGTTTAAACTTTTCAATTAACGAGGCTATGAAGCGCTGTGCTTTTCTTACGATGGATACCCTGGACGGCTACGTATCCGACGATGAATTGGTTTACCAGCCAATGCGTGAACTTGGCTGGCATATCGATTCGGTGTCATGGCACAGAACCGGGGTCGACTGGAGTCAATATGAGGCTGTGCTCATCCGCACAACATGGGATTATCACAGGAATCATGAAAAATTCCTGGCCACGCTGAATGCTGTAAATCGGTCAGGAACCCGCCTGTTAAATCCGTTTGAACTTGTCAGATGGAATATCCACAAAACATATTTGCGTGATTTGGAATGTAAGGGTATTCGAATTGTCCCGGCTCTTTGGCCAGGGAAGATTGACAGAGAGCAGTTGTATTTTGCGATGGATGAATTTGGTGCTGAAGAAATCGTTGTGAAACCGGTGGTAAGCGCTGGTGCCCGCAATACATTTCGTATCCGGTATGACAATATGGAATCAGGGGTTGAAGAAGCGGTTAATTTGCTCGCCGGGAAAGAGTGTATGATCCAGCCGTTCATACACAATATTATCACAGAAGGCGAATATTCGGTGTTCTATTTTGGCGGATCTTACAGCCACGCCGTTTTAAAAACGCCGAAACAATACGATTTCAGGGTTCAGGAAGAACATGGAGGAATCTTACGATCAGTTGTTATTCCCGATCCAATATTACTTAAGCGGAGTCAAAAGGTTTTAGATGTTTTGGATCGGTTACCTTTTTATGCGCGTGTCGATTGGGTGCGTGATACATATGAGGAATACAGCCTGATGGAACTGGAACTGATAGAGCCTTCGCTTTATTTCAGAACCGATCCTGCTTCTCCGGTACGTTTTGCACAGGCATTTGATGCATGGATGGGTAAATCAATCGACTCCTACATTAATGTGTCCGGGAAAGGGTGAAAATGCGGTATCTTTTTTTGTTATGAGAGCTTCTGAATGTTAGATTACAGAGCGGAATTAATTTAACCTATGTTAGCTATGAAGTCATTCTCTGCCTTTATTTTGGGAGTTCTTGCAGCACTCATCCCCGCCATTATGATTTTTAATCTGGTGTACGCCCGCGGCCTGGACGTAATAACGGTGCTTTTGGCCGCAGTTGGTACGATATATATGGGTACCGCTTTGATTGATGGTCGGATCGGAATCCTGCTCAAAGAAGCAATATGGGGTGTTGTTTTTACCTTGCTGGCGTTATTGGGCTGGTGGTATTCCCCTTTGTTGCTGGCTCTGGGCTGGCTAATGCATGCCGTTGGAAATCTGGTGCGTTTATGGTCAAAAAAAGAGCCGGTAATAAAGGCGAAAGGCTTTATCTGGGGATGCCTGGCTTTTGATATTGTCTTATTCCTTATCACCATGTATGCCTATATTCTCTAGCTTTTTCATAAAAAAATACGGTACTTTTGCCTGATTCCGCTTGTTTTTATTGGAGTCTCATGCATTTCATTACTCCGTTCTGTGTATATTGATTATATGTGGAAGGATCATGTGATTAGCGGAGAATCATAGGGAGGGAGAAATGGGTGTAAAATCATTGCCGGTTCTGCTCGTGGCGATGTTGCTCATGGCGGGTTTGCAATGCTCGAAACAGCCGGAAATACCGGGATATGAGAATCTGGAAGGTTATTGGGAGGGTGAATTCATGCCCGGAAATAATCTGACGCTGGTTTTAGACTTCCATCGGCAAATCACAGGCACGGGGTACGGAAGGCTGTTATTATACGAGGGCGAACAGCAGATTCAGGATGACCCGCTCAGGAATATCTCACTGAATGGAAAACAGCTCTCTTTTTATCTCGAAGCCAGGCAAACGCCATTCAAGGGTGAAATAAATACGAATAGTCTGGAAATACGCGGGAAATTTTACTTCCCTGACGGATCGGTTCATCCCCTGATTGTGAAGAAAGTGATTAGTCCGACATATAGCCCAACGTACGATAAGTACGTTGGTAATATGAATGATGAAAAAATTCTCAGGAGAACATTTTCAAAAAAACAGCTGGACGAGGATCTCAAATATGCGAAGGAGAGAATCGAACAATATCACCCCCGTTTATATCAATATCAATCAAAAGAACAATGGAATCACAGATTTGATGAAGCCGCATCAATGTTTGTCTCCGGAATGACGGAGGACGCTTTTTTCCATGAATTGGCACCACTGGTTGCCGGTATCCGATGCGGTCATACCGCTATACGTGCATCAGAGATATTTTACGAGGCCTTAAATGAACAGTACTCGCTCATTCCGCTTGATATTTTTGTGCATGGTAATAAGGCGTGGGTGATTCACAATTTCGGTGGACAATCCCAGATCACCCCTGGCACACAAATTATGGCGATTAATGGAAAATCCATTACTGAGATTTTACGAATCCTATATGCAAGCCTGCCAGCAGACGGTAATAATACTACGTTTAAGAAATACCAGATCACAACTAATTTTGCGAGGGTATATTCACAGTATGTTGGCTATTCGAAATCATATGTGGTAGACGGGCTGTCTGCGGAAGGGCTTGAAGTTCGTGCCGAGTTACCTGCGATGGCCGACTGGCAACTGGAAGAGGCAATTAACTCGGTATACCCTGAGAGAGCATCATACGTCGCGCATCCCTACAGATTTGAAATGCAGCCCGCCAATCGTACGGCTATGCTAACGATTAAAGGATTCTGGGCTCAAAGCGACGCGGCTTATGCTATATTTCTTGACGGGGTATTTCGGACACTCAAACAACAAAACATAAAAAATCTGATTATTGATATCAGGGGAAATACCGGGGGGCTGCCATTTTTTGCTGCCGAATTACTCTCATACATCGCAAAAGATGAATTCACCTATTTCAGGCTGCCGACCCAAAGGGCGCAGGATGACCCGCTTTTTAAGCCCTGGAAACCCAATCCAAATTCCTTTAACGGAGATATCTATGTTTTGATCGATGGTGGATGCGTATCAACAGCCGGGCATTTTCTTTCACTTATCAGGTTCCACCAACTTGCAACACTGATCGGAGAAGAAGCCGGAGGATCGTTTTCGTGTAATGATAACAGCATTCAATTACGGCTGCCGAATACGGGTATTCGGCTCAATATCCCCAGAACAGTTTTCCAAACCGCCGTATCCGGATTCAGCAACGGAGAACCCGTCATTCCTGATCATATTGTCAGGCCAACTATCGATGATCTGATTTATGGAATGGATGTCGAAAAATTGTATGCAATGAATCTGATAAAAAACAAACTCTTGTCTGATTAGGTCATCATACCATTGATATCATTTACGGGATACCTTGTATGATGCCAGTTGATGGATGATGTGCACATTATATTGTTTCTGTTTGTCTTATTATCATATTTCCCGTCTATGGAAAGGAAAAAAACTCATGTGCAATGTGAGTTTCTGTTTCCATTAAATAATTTATTGTGTTATTTATTTCCTCAGCTATGCGGGTAAAAACAGGAACTAATGAGGATATAATTGTGGTAGAACTGGTCGAGATTATGAAAAATGGAGAGCCTGCGGACGGATCCAATCCTGGTACAAATATCGTCAGAAAAGTCTGTGAGGCATATATTGATCTGTATGATCGCAACGGATTTTCAAGTCCATGGACAGGATATCTGGCACGACTGGAAGGACAATTTGTGGGCTCGTGTGGATTCAAGAATGAACCTGTAAACAACAGGGTCGAAATCGCTTATTATACATTTCCGGAATACGAAGGAAGAGGCCTTGCCACCGAAATGACGGGTAAATTGCTCGAAATAGCCAATAAGACTGCTCCACGCGTTCTTATTACGGCACGCACAATGCCAGAGAAAAGTGCTTCTACCTCTGTTTTGGAAAAGCTTGGTTTTGTTTGCGAGGGAGATGTGTTTGATCCGGACGACGGACTCGTCTGGGAGTGGGCGGCAAGAACACGGACACGAATGGGCTGGTGAGAAGAAGTCTGATAATACTCTTCAGAACCTTAATTATTAAACGATTGCTCCAGTGAGAATTAATTTAGCTACTATTCCGGCAATTATCGTCAATTAAGATGCCTGATAATTGATTACTATTATCCAGTTATTGACACAAACATCCGACAGATATATCATCAATGAATAAAGAGCTGATTGTCCGGTGGACCATTTTAATTCTGATTCTTGTAATCGGGTTACTGGTAGTTCGCACATGCATGAGGAAGCTTCATCAGTCTGGAACCGTTATGCCCGGTATTGGGAAAAAGATCGAGTTGGTAAACCTGCAGGCCGGAGACCGCTTTCGGGCTTAGAAGAAAAGGATTTAAAAATGAGAAAGAAATTCTTCGTCAAATTCGCGGTTTCCTTACGCTATTTTGTTATTTCAAATAGTGAATAAAGCATTTGTCCTATAAAAACCTTTCTTTACAACAAAAGGAGGACTAAACAAGTCCGATACCGACAGCGGTTCTTAATTATGTATTTGTCTACGAAAGCGAGGGTATCATGAAATTACTTAAAAACGATGCGGGAGACGTCCGGCTACTCTGGAAAGTATTGCTACTGGTAGTCGGTTTCTTTGCAGTAACCTATTTGCTGGAAGAATTTTTCATTTGGATTGCAAAATATGGTGTAATACGAACGGGCGTAATGGGAAGTGAAGCAACGGAGCAGGCTCACCAGTTTGTGAGTGAATTTCCGCCAGCGGGCGATCTGTTTGCCATAGCCGAAAGCCTGATTTGGCTATTGATTGGATGGGTCTTGGTGTCGAAGGTTGAGAAACAATCTTTTAAAAGTCAGCTTATTGGATTCGAATGGAAGAAGAATTCAATCATGATGATCCTCATAGGGATTGTAATTGCTACTCTTTTCGTGGTTCTTTCCATCGTAATGAATGTCGTTTTTTGGGGCGGAACATTCGATTTACTAAAAGTTCAGGTTAGCGGTACTTTTGGAGGAATATTACTGACTTTTGTCGCGGCTCTTGTCCTTGCATTCACACAGGAACTGATCTTCCGTTCCTATCTGCAGGATCGTATGATAGACAAATTTGGAGTCGGGGTAGGAATTATGCTGACATCAATTCTCTTCGTTGTTTGTAATGTGATCTTCCGTACAATGCCGGCGATCGAACTGTTATCCGGCATCTTCCTGTATATCCTGATCGGGTATTTATACTATCGATTGCGATCGCTGTACCTGGTTGGTTCCATCCATACCATGATTATACTCTATCCGGCATTATTCGGGATAGAGGCTCCCGGAGAAGAGCGATTCGTGATTGCAATTTTATTGATGATGGTGGGATTCTACTATTTCAACGAAAAGGATCAGAAAGAAAAATCTGCAGAATCTATTGAAGGGCACCATCGCGCGCATCCCGCCCACTAGCAGATAATGCCGTGCAAATATCGAATGCCGGGTTGGATAACCTGTCAAATCCGGCATTTTTTTAAATGCAGAAGCACCTAACAGGAGTATGTCGGGAAATTTAGACATGGACGTTGGCATCAACGTTCTATCATAGTAAAATAGGGATTGTTCTGAAGAACGATTCCATTTCAAGCTTTTGTTCTAATTGCTGTAAGGAGGTATTACAGTTTCTTCTTATCCGGTGAGTTTGGTACGTATTGATACGAGAGAGGGTTTCTTCAGTACTGATGAGGATATACAGAAATAATCTGTGTTAATTGAGATGCTATTCAGCGAGCCGAAATGGAATCCGATTCCGAATATAATCCTGTCTTTCTACTCTCAAAGTGGTACCTGGATGGAATTGACAAAGCCGGTAACGTGGCTTTGGGGTATGCTGCCAGGTTAAACTGGCACAAATTACATGTTAATTACTCAGGGTTACTCACCACTGCAGAAACAGAGGTGCGTGCTGTCAATACATTCAGATCCAGAGGCACACCCAATTTCCATGACCGGACGACGGAATGGATATCTGATAAACTCCAATTGAGAGGGATCTGGTATAGTATTGACGCACCCATTGCGTCGAGACTGATTGATTCAAACATTGGGAAGCTTCACTGGCATTGTTTCCAGCCGAAAGCAAGGGTATCACTATCTGTTGCAGGTAAGCCGTTGTTGCAGTCGGGAATAGGTTATGTTGAAAAATTGGAGATGACCTTTAAACCCTGGGAATTGCCTTTTAATGAAATTAGATGGGGGCGCTATTTGTCTGATTCAGAGACCGTAGTGTGGATATGGTGGATAGGTGAGTCGCATCAAAATATGTGTTTTTACAATGGGAAGATTTTGGAAAAAGCCGGAATTACGGATCAGGGTATCGGACTTCCGGGAGATATGGGGCGTATCGTCTTCAGTGACAGCCTAACACTGCGCAGTGGACGATCCCTGGCGGATATACTTAATGCAGTTCCTGTACTGCGTGACAAGCTCCCTCAAAAGATTACAAATTTGTTTGAGTGTAAATGGCGGAGCCGGGGAATAAGAATTGTAAATGGAAACGTGATTGGTGAGGGATGGATAATACATGAGGTGGTGAAATGGTAACAAAGAATCATTTGTTGGCTAAAAGCTTATATGGGTTCCTGTTCATTGTACTTTTACCCATGATGCTGATTCTATGGGTTTCGGCTACAGAGGAATGGATATCCCTCCCGGTATTGGATGTGCCGGCCGTGGGATGGATACTGTCCATTCTCGGAATTATGACACTTGCAGCGGGCGTTTTTGGGTTAATGCTATATGGAAAAGGGTTGCCAATGAACCCATATCCTCCGGGAGCCTATGTCGCAAAAGGGGCCTATCATTATGTTGCTCATCCCATATATACGGGCGCTGTAATGCTTTCGTTTGGCATGTCGATCCTGACACGGTCGACCGCTGCTTTCTGGTTAATATCGCCTGTTCTCCTTCTTGGTGCGGTCGCGCTGGTGTTAGGATATGAGCGGGATGATCTTAAGCAACGATTTCCGGAAGCACACCCGCGCCCGCTGATCAGGTTTCCTGAAAATATAAATTCTTCCCCCAAAAAATGGGATCGTATATCTGCATGGATTCTCGTGATCGTGCCTGCGATGTTTGCTTATTCCATAGCATTGCTTCCCGGGACGGTTATGACTCCAATCTCAACCATCACCAGAGTTGACCTGCTGTTTAGGTTTAGCGCCGAGGGCGTTTGGTTCATCCTGATTGTCATTCCTTTTTTTCTGGCGGCTCCGCTAATTGCCGACACAAAGGCTCAAATTCGCGGCTTCATGATTTCTGCTCTTATGGCCATTGGTTTGTGGTTCCTTTTTTCAGCGATGTCGCCCTTCGTAACAGTCAACAGTGTAGAGGCAGCAGAAAACAGCCTTTTGGAATACCTTATCGGCCATTCGGTTCATCCGCTATTGGCCTTCCCGGCCTGGCCGATAGTCTTAGCATTCGTTGCCGCACCTGTCTATTTCGGTCGATATCCATCCATGAGAATGGGGATATGGTTCTTTCTTTTGATAGTGACTATTGCCTGTCTTATAACAGGTTTGTTTTCCATAATCGACCTGGTTGGCGCTTTTATGGTTGTTTCCATAGTGGGGTTTCGGATGAAAATATGGCACGGTATCCGGATACTGTCCGAAAAGATTGCCGACAGCTGGAAGGAGTGGACATTCGGACCCGTGCGCGTGATCAATCACGGTTTTTATGCGGGAACGGGAGTATTTCTCGGGGTGATTGTGATAGGTGTTTTATTGGGCGTTCGGGCCCTGCCGGCCGTATTTTTTGTAGTGATGATGTCGATGATTGGAGCCGCTGTTTGGGCCCAGGTGATTGAAGGGTCGGCCAAATTACTCCGGCCACTCGGATTCTATGGCGGAGTCATCGGAACGATCCTGGGTTGCATATTGGTACCGTTTCTGTTCAAAATATCTACGGTGGTGATATTGACAGCATTTGCTGTAGCAGGTCCGTGGGTACAGGGTTGGGGACGCCTGCGGTGCCTGGTACAAGGATGTTGCCATGGACGGCCAACGACCCGGGACATAGGAATACGTTTTTACCATAAGCGTTCGCGCGTGACACGCCTTTCTGATTACAAGGGCGTCTACCTTCATCCGACACAGGTATATTCCATTCTCGGCAATATCGTAATAGGGGTTGTACTGCTCAGATTGTGGTTTACCGACGTACCCGGAACGTTCATTATTGGCCTGTATCTCATATTGTCAGGTCTGGCCCGGTTTGTTGAAGAAGAATATCGTGGTGAACCACAAACACCCGTTATCAGGCATTTAAGGTTGTACCAATGGGTTTCGATTGTCTCTGTTATCATCGGTGCCGTCGTCACTACTATCCCGTACCAGCCTGTTGCTACACAGCTTCATTTTTCCTGGGTGATCATAGCGTATGCCGTGGGCTCGGGCATTGTAGCTGTCATTCTCACCGGTGTTGATTTCCCGCGTTCAAACCGCCGTTTCTCGAGACTGGTGTAGATAAGAAAAAAGTGACAGGAGCTTTTGAAACCTAACTTTTCGAGATCCCCTCGATTAAAGAAGTACCCGATGATATTCCATTTTATTACATTGAAATGAGAGTGCCAAATTAACCGGAACTGAGTCAAAAGGAGGTCCGGATGAATATACTTAGATTTAACCCGCCTTTCTATTTTGTGGCGGCAATTGTAGTCATGGCTGCGTTGCACGAACTTTTACCTGTTAAAACTATCATTGACTATCCCTGGGTGATAACGGGGCTCTTCTTTCTGTTGGCAGGAGGAATCCTGAACATTGTAGCCGATCAAACCTTCAAACAGCACGATACCACCGTGAAGCCCAAACAAGAGACAACGACATTGGTTACTAAGGGTGTGTATAAGAAGCATAGACACCCAATGTATCTTGGCTTAACTCTGATGCTGCTGGGCTTTGCATTGCTGCTAGGCAGTATCACGCCCTTTATTGTGGTAGCTGTTTTTGCAATATTTATGGATGTTTTTTACATCCGCTTTGAGGAGAGCAAGCTGGAATCCACATTTGGGAGGGAATGGAAGGAATACCATGGGCGAACCCGGCGCTGGATTTGATATAAACAGAGTTACAAAAACCGATTTCCGAAAGATGGATTGATAACAATTATTTGCCAATGGACTTACAATTAAGTGGGAAAATTGCATTGGTGACAGGCGCCTCAAGAGGAATTGGTGCCGCAACAGCCCTGGAGCTGGCCCGGGAGGGCGTAGACGTGGTCCTGACCTGTCATACTGATGAATCTGCTGCAAAATCGGTAGCCGAAGAGATTCAAGGACATGGCAGAAGGGCTTGGGTTTTGCGATTTGACATCTCTGATCAGGCCGAAATCGACAGGGCTGTGGCTGAACTGAGTACGATGATTAGCCGTTTGGATATCCTCGTTCTGTGTGCGGGAAAAAACATCATTACCCCGTTTGAAGAGCTGACAAGCAACGACTGGCGCAGCATTATTGACGTCAATCTGAATGGCCCGTTTATGCTTTTGCAATCGCTTGTAACCATGATGCCGCTGGGAGCATCCGTGGTGACCGTTGCGAGTGTAGCGGCCCATACCGGTGCGCCTCATCATGCGCACTACGCCGCCGCCAAAGCCGGACTGATCAACCTGACGAAAAGTGCCGCCCGCGCGCTGGCACCGGGCATTCGTGTGAATTGTGTTGCACCCGGGATAACACAAACTGAAATGGGCAATGAAGCCATCAATAGTCTGGATGATGATTATGCCGATCAGAAACTACTGGCCGGTCGATTCGCCACGCCCGATGAAATTGCGAAATCCATCGTTTTTATGGCGAGCCCGGCTGCCAGTTTTATTTATGGGGCTACGCTCGACGTGAACGGTGGAAGAGAGTTGCGATAAATCATCATTTTGAATTTGTCTAATTGAAATGCCGTGATTTTTTGATGGAGTATTAGTCAATTATAATTAAATATTTACATCTGTTCTCTTTTCTGATGGGATTTAATTTCTATTATGGTTTATGCGGGTTTTTTAATTGAGGAAGTAGACTTGGTTGTCTAACGCTTTGATTTTAAGAATTCGATCATGTTGCTAATCTGCCTGGATGTTCGGATTAAGCGTTATTGAATAACCAGGAAAAAACCCGGAAGCAGATCGATACATATTAAATGTAAATGGAGGACTCGATTATGGCTACACAAGTTGCCGATGCTCAAACCTATATCAGAAAGATTGATGATCAGATCGGAATGCATATTGCAGATGGAGATGCGGCAGGTTTTGCCGGGTACTATACCGAAAATGCTACACTATTGCCGCCAGACAGTGATTTTGTTCATGGTAAAAAAGCAATCACCAAATTCTGGCAGGGTGTGATTGATATGGGGATCAGAAAGGTAAAGCTGGATATAAAAGAAGTGGAAACATTGGGTGATACGGCTCTGGAAATTGGACAGTATACTCTTGGAGGTGTAGATGGAAAGACAATAGACAAGGGAAAATATATTGTCGAATGGAAGCATGAACAGGGTCAATGGAAACTACATCGCGACATGTGGAACAGCAGCCAGTTATCTGGAAAATGAAAAGTACGGGTAACGCCATGGAATTACCCGTACTACTGGAATTAACACCACAAAGCCCCATGCTGTAGTATTATCCGGCGTGAGGCCTTGGGCGTTTTTTTAGGATAATGCCTACTTATTGTTGCTTGGTGGTTTCATGTCATGGCGCATCATATGGTTGCCCCAATTACCGCGCTGATGTCCCATTTCGGCCATCCCGCCAAAATCACCACGGTGCTGTGACATGATCATCAGATCAAACTTCTTTTGTTGATCCGGGGTGAGGACGTTGCGTACCTCGCGTAAATGCCCGAGCATGGTTAATGTCATTTTTTTGCGTACATCAGTCATTTGATTCACGGTATTTTCAACCTTCCGCTGATCATAGTTATTAGCTGTCAGCTCAAGCTTAAGGTCACTGCGAAGGGTACTTAACTGTGAACGCAAAGGCAGCATGTCCTTCGCCATTTGCAGCCGCATGTCCATCAACTGATCCCGTTGTTGTTGGGTGAGATTGAGCATCCGCATCATTCGCATGCCCGGGGCGGCCGGAGGTCTTGGAGCTTGTGGTGCCGGTTGTGCCATCGCCGCAGTGCCAATCAGAAGCAGGCAGGCAATAAGAGGTAAAAGCTTATGTGTTTTCATGATTAGTGCGCTTATTGGTTAAGGATTAGGTACTGGAGGTTGTTGTGGTTGTTGTGGTTGTTGCGCATCATGAGGGGGAGGAGGCGTAGGACGGTTCATTCTCGCTCTCATGATAGCATTGTAAAAAGCATGTTGTTGATCGGGATTGAGGAACGATTTGGCTTCCATCAGCTTCTGGATGATATGCAGGCTGATGCCATACCGTATATCCGCGATTTTTCTCAGGTTTTGTTTCACCGAATCCATTGGTACAGGATCCTTTTGCAGAAGCTCGAAGGTTTGTGCCTCAAGATTACCAATTTGTTGCCGCTGCGAATCAGTCTCGCTGCGGTAACTTTGAAACAGGCTGAAAAGCTGTTTTCGCTGCTCCTGGTTGAGATGCAGATCCGGCCTGTGATCCCTCTCGCGAATTCTGCGGTCTAAACGCTCCCGGTTAAATGGAAATCGTGTATGGTCATGCGAAAAGCGCAGATAGACATAGCTCCCAATTGTGGCCAGGTTAACAGCGATCAGAAACAAGAGTACACCGATGAGAATCTTGACTTTCATTTATCGTTTCCCTGATTGGTTTGAATAACATCCTGCCATTGATCAGCAATGCTTTGTTGGCTAAAAGCCTGGTAGTAGGTACTGACAATTTCTGTTCCCGTGTCGGACTGTGTTACTGTATAAAGGCTGTTGCCAAGTTCTACACCAACCAAAATGGCGATTGACGATGCAGCTCCGACCAATGTCCACCTGAGCCAGTGCATGGGTTTGAAGCCCCATGCATCCTTGCGGGCCCGTGCCTTCACGCGTGTGGCAAGGTATGGATCTGGCTCCAGTTCCGGAAAAAATTCTTCATCTGGCGATTCCATGAGAGATGCCATGCTGGAGTAATAATCCCGGCACTTCGAACAATGTTCGAGATGGGTTTTCACCACCCGGAGATCATCCTCCTGGAGGCGTTGTTCGAACCAATCCTGAAATTGTGATATGACGTGTTTGGGTGACATCTTCTTTTCTTTCATTTATTGATTAGACATAGTCGGATTGAAAAACTTGCAAATATTAGATTTGGCGGTCTTCATATTTTATCGAGCCACGGCTCAAGTTTGGTGATTAACTGTTTGTTGGCACGATGAATACGCGTCTCGACCGCACTGAGACTCAGATGCATCACTTCTGCGATTTCTTTATAACTGAGTCCTTCGTAGCGGAAGAGAATCAAAGGAAGCCGATACTTCTCGTGAAGCGACTGGATCATCTTACGAACAATAGCTTCCCTTTCATACTGCTCCATCTTCCTGTCAGCACCTGGTTCCTGGGTAGATCCCCAAAAATCAGGATCGACATTCTCCTCATGGATCACTTCCGAGATCGGTTGATCCAGGATTCTGAGCCATTGGTAACGCCGTTCCTTTTTCAGGTAATTTAAAATGTGATTTACACCTATCCGGTAAATCCAGGTATAGATCCCCGAGCGTTCTTCGAACGTATCCAGTTTCTCGTAAACTTTTAGAAATATGTCCTGAGTCAGATCACGTGCAATCTCTTCATCGCCTGTCATACGATAGGCGAGGTTTAAGATCCGCCCGGAATAGGCATCGCAGATTTCGTCAAAGGTTGAATGATCGGACACAGTCCTTGCCGTTGCTATCTGTTCGTTAACTTGCATATGATTTATCCCGGACTGTCCGTCATATAAAGTGAAATTTCATACCGTGTGATCAATCTCAATCTTTAGTGTTGGACAATCCTGCGACAAATTTCTTGCAACCAGGTTTATCTTTCCATCAAACTAAATATAAAACAAAGTGTTTTGTTGGACACGAGATTACAAGAATCCCACAAATATGCAGGTGTTGTTTCTGCCGATTGGGTACTCAGAGTCTACAATGAGTTGCGTCTGTCGATTGTTAACGAACGGCGGTTTTCGTATATCTCATTTTAAATGATATCCTGTAATAAAACTGAATATAATGGATGCGAATCATAATGCTGAAGAACTGCTGCGACTGGTCAATGGTGATGCCTGGCATGGGCCGTCACTACGCGAGTTGCTGGATGGTTTAAGTGTGGAACAGGCGCTGGCACATCCACTGAAGGGAAGGCACAGCATCTGGGAGATTGTCAACCACATCACTGTTTGGCATAATGCAGTAAACGTATGGTAAAGAGTGTTCTTTTTGATATGGACGGCCTGCTGGTGGATACTGAACGTGTTGCCAGAACAGCATGGAAATATGCCGGAGAGAAGTGCGGCGTAGTCGTTACCGATAATTTTTACGCCACGCTTATAGGAATTGGGAGAGATGATTCCGAGAAAGCGCTCCTTCAGCAATTTGGTCCGGATTTTCCCCTGGATCGGTTTAAGGATCAGCGCTATAATAAGATGCGAAATTTGCTGCATGGTGCTGAACTTCTAAAAAAAGGGGCAGCGGAAATCCTGAGGTTTATCCATAGCAGAGATATCCCGATGGGGTTGGTCACGTCAAGTCATCATGAAGACGTTGATGATCGTCTGGGGAGTTTGACCCGCTATTTCTCTGTTGTGGTGGCACGCGAAGACGTAGCTCATGGCAAACCGGCTCCGGACCTATATCAGGCGGCCCTCGAGAAGATGGAAATTGGGCCGGATGAAAGCATCGTTCTTGAGGATTCTCCCGTTGGGATGGAAGCAGCCAGGCGGGCAGGGCTGGATGTTATTCTTGTGCCCGATTTGATATCGCCAGGACCAGATATTTCGGAAAAGGCTTTTGCCGTATGTGATGATCTGTTTAAAGCCATCGAGCTTCTTGGGCCGATTCTTGATACAAAATATTAAAGATAATATTGTCTGAAACTGTAATTTCATTTTAACGTAGATATTTTGAGGGAGCAATCAGAATTCTCTCAGGAGGTGAGTAATGAGGATAACATCTATAATCGTTGTTGTGCTTTTGGCAATCGGCCTTACAAATTGCAGTGATCTGAAAGACAACTATAGTGTGAGCCAGCGGGTACGTGCCAAATATCCCGATGCATCCGTTCAGATTGCGTATCATTCCGACGGTACACGTGGTTTGATAGTATCGTTTGACGTTAAAAGCCTGTCAGATTTGAATAAATCAGATCCGCTCGATAGGGCCCGTGAGATAGGTATCTGGATGAATAGTTGGCCCGAGGATGGCAACCCATGGAGGGATGTCACCGTTAATTACAGAAGGCTATTGGTAGGCAGTTTCATTAAGATATCAAATAGTGAAACGCTTGAAATAGCTACGTTACGATCGATTTGATCAGCTGCCATTTTACTGAAGGAAATCAGGGAGGGATCATTCAGGACTTCGATACGGATATAGATTGTGTGGTCAGGGCGAGACGAGACAAATATGGGAACCTTTATCTTCATTTTTATCTGTAGTTCACGTTAAACCAATAGAAAAATTGACAGATACATTGACAAAAAAGAACATTTGGCTAAATTCTCTGTCAGATATGGTTTTTAGTACAACAAACTGATTGTAAGTGTATGCAGATAAAGGGCTTTTTAATCGATTTAGACGGGACTATCTATGAAAATGGCATCTTAATTGAGGGAGCAAAGGAGACAGTTGATTATTTACGCAAACATGAATTACCATTTCGCTTTGTCACGAATACAACTCGAAAACCACGTAGAATAATTGTTGAACAGCTCAACGGGATGGGGCTTGATGTAGCGGCTGAAGATTTATTTACCGCTCCACGGGCCGCTGTTTCATGGCTTGAAGAACATAATATTGAGCGAGTGAGCCTTTGCCTTCCTCAAGCCTGCAACGAGGAGTTTGCTGATTTCAGTATCGATGAGGAAAACCCGGAGGCCGTATTGATCGGTGATCTCGGTACAGGGTGGACATATGAACTATTAAACACATCATTTCGTCATTTGCTTGCCGGTGCCCGGCTGGTTGCCATCCAAAAAAACCGGTTCTGGAAGACAGACGATGATGTCAGCCTGGATGCAGGTCCGTTTGTAGCCGCACTGGAATTTGCAGCAAATGTAAAAGCCGAGATTGTGGGGAAGCCGACGGGCGCCTTTTTTGCGGCTGCTGCTGAGTCGATGAATCTTTCAATCAGTGAAGTAGCGATGATCGGCGACGATATCCAAACCGATGTGGGAGGGGCTCAAAATGCGGGTGCTCATGGCATATTAGTTCATACAGGCAAATCAGGATATGATGAGGAAAGTTCGATGATAAGACCCTATGCACGACTGCAATCAATCAAAAACCTTCCCGAATTTTTGTCCTGATTTGCCCAATATCCCACCATTTTTCTTCATAAGAGTTTGAACCTGATCCATTTGTCTGCCCGCATATGTTATTTATAGGTATGTAGCAGTATTGCGTATGATCGAACAATCAGGTTGTTAATCACGGCAAATATATCGTACTCTGGTAAAAGTCTATAAAAGAATAATAACAATATTAAAATCCTACAGTTTTGGGAAAAAATGTTCTGTTTCATAGTCTTTAACACCTTAACATCCCCCCATGCGTGTCTTAATCTTTGATCTTGATGGAACACTGGTTGATACAGTCTATGCTCACGTCTTTTCATGGCAGAGGGCATTTAATGAAGCCGGAATTACAATCGATGGGTGGAAGATACATCGTCGCATTGGAATGAGTGGCGGGTTATTTACACGGGCCGTAGCAAGAGAGTTGGGGCGTGACATACCACCTGAAGAAGTTGAGAAACTTCAAAAGAGGCATAGCGAATTGTTTATCGAAATGTTGCCTGAACGCAGACCGTTGCCCGGGGCTGTTGAACTGCTACAGTTTCTGCGAGAGCATGGGGTAATTCATGGAATCGCAACTTCAGGAAGGAGGCCGGATATTGACAAGTCGCTGGAATCCCTTGGAGTACCCCCGGAAACAGTGGTAGTGGAGCGCGGTAATGTACAACGGGCAAAACCCGAACCGGATCTCTTTCTGGCTTGTCAGGAACGGCTTGGTGTCCGGATAGATGAATGTTACGTGATTGGTGATGCAGTGTGGGATCTTTTAGCAGCGCGCCGTGCCGGAATGCTAAGTGTTGGCTTACTCAGCGGCGGATATGGCGAAGATGAATTGTTTCGTGCAGGTGCCTTTCGCATTTACAGGGATGCAGCCGAATTACTACGTTCTCTCGACGAATTGGGTGTGCTTCCGTGACCAATCTATTCATCCTTCTCCAGCCGAATAAAAGGGCTGATATTTCTTCCTCAATAAATATACGATTATCGATCTTAGCCATTGTCGTAGTCGGCCTCGTTGCTTGCAGTAACCGTTCAGCTGTTCATAAATCCCGGCAAGATTCCGGAGAGGTAACGCCGATTACGGGACATTTTTCAGGGCTGTTTCCATGTGCAGATTGTAGTGGCCTTCGCCAGGATCTGATCCTAAGACCCGACTCAACCTATATTTTGAAGCGAACCTACATTGCCGCGCCGGTAGGCGACACGACTTTCGTTGATAAGGGAAAATGGACCGTAAAAAAGGGGAATCAATTCATTTCCGGCAAAAATATGTGTGTCCTTGATCCAGGTGATACCCTGCGAAGACAATTGTTTGAAATTGTCACATATGACTCCTTATTACAGCTCGATCGGGAGGGCAAAAAAATTAATTCCCCATTTAATGCAAGTTTGGTCCGTGTAAATGGTCAATAGTATCAATCGTATATGAATTCATCTGCTGTGATTTTACAATTTTTTAATGTGGCCCGATTGTATGGAATCCGATTTATGGTTATTTCTAACCTTCGTATTTGACCGGGCTACTATTTTTGACGGCACAACCCAAAAGTTAATAATTCAGAAATTAAATATAGTAATGGAACAACAAAAATGGTCCAAGGGGATGGTTGCATACCATTGGTTAGCAGCCATCGCAATTTTCGGTTTATTGATTACAGGAATTTCTCACATGACGTGGCTGGATCCGCATACCGTTATGGACCACGTAAATGCGATGCTTGCAAACAGTGGTGAAAAGGTAAGTCGAAAGGTTATGTTTGCCTTTTTTAATGCCACCAGTGGCAGTATGATGCAGATTCATTTCTATCTTGGATTTGCGCTTGCGGTGCTTATTCTTGTCCGTATCGGACTTTATGCTAAAGGGGAGCGACGGGTGACCAAATTATTCCGCGCATTGTTTGTTCCGGATACCTCCAAAAAGAAACCGCTCAGAAACGTAACATATGCCATTGCATATCTTGGAATACTAACAATGGTGATAACGGGATTACTCATGTATTTTGACCGTGACCTTGGAATAGGCCGTGGTACACATGAGGTCCTGATGGACATTCACCAGACAACGATGTTTATACTCCTGACATACGTTATTATTCATATAATTGGCGTTTTTTGGGCTGAAAATACGGATGAGCCTGGCATTGTTTCTACCATGATAAATGGCAAAGCCGAAGAGGCAGAATAATTTTTTAATTCTGTTCTATACTAAATCATATATCTCATCTTGATAAATCTGATTCTGCCAATTATTACTATGGATAATTGGCAGAAATTCATTGCCCATCTCTGAAACAGTATCAGAAGGTATTTTTTGTAATCCTATTTCCCGCCCAAATTCCCACCTGCCATCGCCATTTTGGGAGTTGACCAAATTATTTAACTATTTACCACAAAGTACTGCATATCAAAGTATTAATACTGCTTAACTTACACTGTCGGAAGTAGTTGAAAATATTAAGCATTGTTTAAAAACAGGTTGGCATACATAGTTAAGTATGTAATAATTATCTATGTGTATTGCCTTTTAATTTAATAGCGTAATGCTATTAAGTGAGTATTATCCATGTGTGTCTGGCCACCAATATCGGGGGATTGTGATGACGAATCTGAATAGTCGAGCCAAAAATGGAATGATTTATCTTTTTGGGGCATATTTGGTGCTTACCTATAGTTTGATATATGCTCAATCCCCTGTACCGGATCGGGCGATACTAAAGAAGGTGGTCGGCGGTTTCCAGTTTACCGAGGGTCCTCTATGGATGAATAATGGTGCACTGTTGTTCAGTGACATTCCGGCAAATACAATCTATGAATGGAAGCCGAATGATGGGTTAAAGGTGTTCTTGAAGCCATCCGGACATTCAAACGGGATCGCACTCCTGGAAAATGGCAGTCTTGCCATTGCCCAACAAGAAAGAACCGTATCCCGTATAGCTGCCAGTAGAAAAATCGAAGTGGCCGCAACTGAGTATAATGGTAAAAAGTTAAATGCTCCCAACGATCTGGTGGTTCGCAGAGATGGCACGATATATTTTACCGACCCGGCATTTGGTTCGAAACATGGACAGCCAGGTCAGTCGATTAATGGGGTTTACAGGATAACAAGAGATAACAAAATCCAGTTTTTAACATCTGCAGTACCGTTACCCAACGGATTGGCATTTTCACCTGATGAAAAAAAATTATATGTCAATGACTCGAGGGCTAATGATATCTGGGTTTTCAATGTTGATAATGACGGGTCATTGCATAACGGTAGCATATTTGCCAAAATGAGGGATCTTGGCGCCAAATTCGGATCAGCAGATGGTTTAAAGGTGGATAGCCGTGGCAATGTTTTTTCAACGGGTCCTGGCGGAATATGGGTATATTCACCGGAAGGCACACTACTGGATCGTATTTCGACACCAGAGTATGCATCAAACCTTGCCTTTGGCGGGAAGGATTATAAAACCCTTTTTATAACCGCCACTCATGATATCTACAGCATCGCGGTTAAGTATAGCGGTGCACGTTGATTATACACCCTGACAGGGTCATGATCCTGTCAGGGTGTATAACGTAGCTCATTTCATGAAAAGCATCTTTCTCACGATCACGTGGCTGCCGGCCTGCAGCCGGTACAGATAAACGCCACTTGATAATCCATCGGTTAGAAAGTGTATCTGGTAGTAACCTGCTTTCTGTTGGCCGTCGACCAGGGTTGAGACATGCTGACCCAGAATGTTGTAAATGTCGAGTCGTACATTTACGGCTTTAGGCAGGCTATATCTGATAGTTGTTGTCGGGTTGAACGGATTGGGATAGTTCTGATCGAGTTCGAAGGTTGTCGGCAAACCTGTTGGCGTTTGCGGCTGAACTGCCGTTGCAACAGACAGGTTGCCGGACCAGAATCCCCCCATCAGGGTATAGGTGCCATCAGTTGATTCACCGGTTGCCGTTTGACCAACACTTGCAATCAAGGTCATCTGTCCATCAGTAGTAGTGGTTCCGCCATTTCCCAAAAAACCCATAACGCTTTGTCCAAATGCACAAGGACTTATTGCCAGAATGACCATCAACACCGAAAATATTCGAAATGTGACTCGCTGTTTCATAATAAATTTCCGTTTAGATTTAAGTTGAATCATTTCTTCAACTGCTCAACTTCCGATTTAAGCTGCTGGATCTCCTGTTGCTGTTCCTGGATAGCCTCGAGCAGGATCGGGATCATTTGCAGGTACTTGACTCCTTTGTAATGGATAAGGTGGGGTGTAGCTT
>Ga0102953_1000421_pt1 | contig 29453 bp, 22 predicted proteins | sample SalPon2A_C_D2_MG_FD_78509 | JGI IMG/M metagenome (GOLD analysis project Ga0102953, IMG submission 78509) | Soil microbial communities from South San Francisco under conditions of wetland restoration - Salt Pond MetaG R2A_C_D2_MG | ecosystem: Environmental > Terrestrial > Soil > Wetlands | place... | reverse complement strand
TGTTCGATTCCCGATTGAGAAATTTCCGAGAGCTGCTGCCTGAAGGTTTCAAGAGTATCATTCACAGAGGATTGGAAACTGGAGCTCGCGGCCTCCTGGTGTTCTCTCAAAAGCGAGGCTGCGGCATCGACCTTTTCGGAAAGTTCCTGCATCGCGGACCCGGAGACCTTTCTGACCTCTTCCGCCGCCCGGATTCCTGCCTCGCCCGCGTTCTGCTGGATGCGTTCCAGAAGATCGCGATACTGCCCTTCGGAAACTTCGACAAGCCGCGATTCAAACTGCGCAATGGTTTCATCCTGCGCCTTGCCCAAGCCCGCGCTGGCCGCTTCGACCTTCTCTTCGGCCAGTTGCAGGATGCGAGGTTCGACCGACTCCACAGCTTCTTCAACCATCGTGGAAATGTGCTCTTTAGAATCCGCCAGGATTCTCTCTCGAAATCCGCCGAGGTCCTGACCCTTGCCACTAAGCATCTCACCCACTCTCTTGAAGCCTTCCTCAACGGAGTCGTTTACGAGACGCCCGGTTTCCTGAATCCGCTGGACAGCTCCATCTGTCGCCTGTTGCAGCTGCTGGATTGAGGAGTCCGTGGCATTGGCCGCGGTCTGTTCCATTCTTGCCGAGAGCTCTGAACATTTCCTTGCCTCCAGATCAGACGACAGAGAGTCCATCCTGCGGATAAAATCCTGTGCTCTCTCTTCCTGCTCCTGGCTCAATCTCTCCAGCATTGCGGCAGTGGTATCATTCAGACGAGTCTCAATTCCGCCGAATGAACCTTCCAACTTCTCCTGGATTCTGCCTTCGAAGTTTTTCGCTGCCTCGTCGGCGACAGCACTCAGCCTCTCTGTGGATAACTTCGTCACCAAATCGGCGTTCTTATCACAGATCTGCTGCGCTGCCTCCTCGATGGAAGCGATCTGGTTTTGGAGGTATTCAGACGTTCCCTGAAAGCGCTCCTCCACCAGCTTCTCCTGCTCAGCAAGCAAATCCTGAATTTTCTGGTGGATGCTTCCGGTAACCAGGGCTGTTGCTTCCTCGACATAAGGTTCCAGTAGCTTTTCAATTTGCAATGGAATGGGAGTGCCGGTCCCTTTGCACGTCAACCAAACCCAGCGCGCAAATTCATCTGTCTGGGCGCGAACCAGTTCCGCAACGCGTTCCTGGCTCTGTTTTGTCACATTAATCTCAAGGCTTTGAGGCTCAATCTTTTCCTGCAATTTCAGCCGGTATTCACCGACCACTTGCTCGATCTGGCCACTCATTTGGTTCTGAAGGGCAGCCAGGGCAGCGCGGGCCTTTTCCTCGGCCTGTTTTGCCATCTCGGAGGCCGTCGTGGCGGAAAAGGCTTCCAGATCATTGCGGATCCGATCCTTCAATGTGGCACAATCCATGCGTGACACGGAGCTGTCTTCGCCAGGAGATGCGGCAACCCCTTCTGGAAGCTCCACGCCAGAAAGCTGCGAGATAGTCTGCAGCGCTTCCTGCAGCGTTTGCTCCACTCGCTCGATATCTGATTTCCAAGGGTGCTCGGAGTCCGCAGGTTGACTCAGACGCTTGGCCAGGCTTTTGGTATTGGCGCCACCGCGGATGGCACGGAGTTCATCAGCTAGAGACAGTGATCCCTTCATGGTCTTGTTTTGCCACTGGCCAAGTGCGCGTGATCCGGCTGCTGGTTATTGCGGAGTATGGGACATCGCGCCATGGTGACCGAGCGGCTCCTCCTTCTCGGGAATTTGGCCTTCATACATCAGCCTGACCAGAACTGCCAATCCACACTGGCGCTTAGTGGAAAAGAACTGTCCTGGGCCGCCCTTAAATTTCAAGAACATTCGGGATTGCCTTTCCACAGCCGCGATAAATGGCTGGCTCGTATTGGACCCTGGAAAAACCCCGAAAGCCTTCGCGCCACCACTGTTTAGACTTTTCAATTCAGCCTAATCAGGGCCAACGCACAAAAGATGTTGGGCAAGCCGTACCTGCCTCTCAGGAAGGAAATAGAAGCAGTTAACTAACCGCACATCAACGATATAATCACCCAATTTTTCCTCCAAGGTCAATCAGGTAAAGACCTGATTGACGCAAGCCTATATTATCTCACGAGTTAATGCACCTCAATGGGCCTCCGAAAGTGTCCGGACAAAAGTAATGAAGATTACACCTCAAAGTTTGTACCATCCTTTCGTGACGAAGCCCACCTCAAGAAAATTCAAATTGGCCTCGAAAAAAACTCCCGGCTGTGGTGTATGATTGTCGGACCATCCGGCAGCTTGGGATGGGCCACCCACTCATCGAATAACACAGAGCACTTGGAAGCAGTGCCAAACGGAGGACTAACTTGAAACGGATCAGGATGATGGCAATCAGTTTGTTCATGGTCGCCGGCATCGCCGCCGGAGTGGTTTTATCTATCCATCTGCTGGCATCCCCGGCGGCGCGGGAAGTCGATCCACAGGAAGCGTCGGACCTGGCGGCGCTGGCCAGGATCGAACCAATTGATACACATGCCCACGTCTTTGTGGATTCACCGGCGTACTACCAGATGATGAAAGACCTCAATCTGCACATCGTAGACATCTGCGTTGTAGGGCGCAAAAACGAACCGCCGAACCAGACCCAGGCTGCCCAGTTTCGCGAGGTCATGGCAGTCCGTCGAGGCTCAGGCGGTCGCGCAGGAGTGTGCACTACGTTCAATCCGTACAGATTCCAAGATAAGAACTTTGCCCGAAACACTATTGACATCCTCAATAGAAATTTTCAGGAAGGAGCCATTGCGGTGAAGATCTGGAAAAACATCGGGATGCAACTGAAATGGCCTTCGGGCAAATATGTAATGCCAGACGACCCTGTGTTCGAACCCATTTACAAAGACATCACTGCGCACAACAAGACCTTGATCGCGCACCTGGCCGAGCCTGATACCTGCTGGGAATCCTTTGCCCAGATGAGCCCGTCGAACCCGGACTATAACTATTACAAGAATAGTCCGCAATGGCACATGTATGGAAAGCCGGGAGCACCCTCAAAGCAGGAAATCCTGAAAGCGCGAGACCACCTGCTGGCAATGAATCCCCACCTTCGCGTGGTGGGAGCCCACCTGGGAAGCATGGAAGCCAACGTGGATGAAATCGCCAGGCGGTTTGACCGCTATCCGAATTTCAATGTGGATACCGCTGCGCGCGTCCACTACCTGATGGCACAACCTCGCACCAAGGTCCGGGCGTTTCTGATCAAGTATCAGGACCGGATATGCTACGGGACAGACGGCGGTCTGAACCGGCGCAACGAAAAGGATACCCGCCAAGTCCTCGCGGATTGGAAATACAAATACGCGATGAGCTGGAAATATTTCGCCACGGACGAGACTTTTGAATACGACGGCCTCAAAGTGCGTGGGCTGAAACTGCCCATGAGCGTCGTCCGCAAAATCTACCACGATAACGCCGTCCGGCTATTCCCTGGCCTGATCAGATAGCTGTCCCTGCAGAGGAACCATCAGGCAAAGGACCTGCAGTTGCTTGAAAAGGAGGTGCAAAAGGTTTATTGCTACATAAGAATGAAGAATGTGTGCTTCACGGAAAAGTCGGAGGGACGACACATCCGGCGCAGCAAACGCATAGGTTTTTCCAAAGTAAGTTGCAAATATCTTCAGGAAGCTTCAGCGTGCCGCGCTTGATCGCGTGCGGGAAAAAAACCAGGAATCCCGCACGCAATCCGAGCGGAAGATTGAGACTCGAAAGGATTACTTGGAAAGCTCTTTACGATTGTGTTTTGCCCATGCGCTGTTGGCAGCTACTGCCTTCATTTCTTTCCCGCATGTGCACTTGCCTTCCTTCTTCGACATGGACATGCAAGGACAGGATTTATTGCCCATGCAAGCACAGACGTAGACGTCCTTCTTGGCACTGGAAGCCTGAGGAGCGCCAGGCAGCGCACTTCCCACTTGTGTGAGTCCGAGGCACAGCGCCAAGGCCATGCCGACTAAGACTGCTTTGCTGGTAAGGCTGATTTTACCCCACATCGGTCCTGCCCTCCTTGTGTAAAAGGATTTTAGCCTGATCTGCTCATCCTACGCCCCCCCAAGGGGCAAGTCAAGCAGGTATCCGAGCCAATTATTAAGCCCGCCCCATGAAAGATGTGCGCAGTCTTAAACTGCGCACAGTGAAGCAACGGGACCAGGCGCAATCCGTTGCTTCCATAAATCGAAAGGCGTAGTTCGCCGCCATGAAAATCTCGAACAAGACACTTGATGTTCAAAAGCCGCCCATGAGGTGTTATGCTGATCGGGCTAAAGACAGGGCCGCAAGGTTCTCCAGATGCCAGGCGGCGACAATCAGCTGTGGAGGTCTAATCGATAATCCATGACCAACAACTTGAAGGCAAACAGCACAAAGGGGTTATTTGGACTGATAGGTTTGATTGTAATACTTCTGGCCGTGACCAGCGGCTGCACCACCTCAAAACAGCCGGCACCTGAGACGAAAAGTCACGAAACAGGTATCAAAAGGAGCGTGTTTGGAAAAATGCCCGACGGACAGGAAGTTCATCTCTATACGCTAACCAACGCAAATGGCATGCAGGTGGCCATCACCAACTTCGGCGGAAGGATTGTCTCCATCATGGCGCCCGACCGGAATGGCAAGATGGCCGATGTTGTGCTCGGTTTTGACAACCTCCAGGATTACATGAAATACAACACTTATTTCGGGGCTTTGGTCGGCCGCTATGCCAACAGGATTGGCGGCGCAAAGTTCACATTGGACGGCAAAGTCTATCATCTGCCGGTCAATAACGGTCCCAACAGCCTGCACGGCGGGACTAAGGGTTTTGACAAAAGAGTCTGGACAGCAAAAGAGATTCCAGGAGATGAGCCCGCGCTGGAATTGACTTACCTGAGCAAGGACGGCGAGGAAGGGTACCCGGGCAATCTGCACGTGAAGGTTGTCTATACGTTGACGAAAGACAACAGCATCAAGATCGACTACAGCGCCACCACCGATAAGGACACCGTCATCAACATGACCAATCATTCTTACTTCAACCTGGCCGGTGAGGGGAACGGAAACGTCCTAAAGCAGGTGCTGTGGATTAACTCTGACGAAATTACTCCCGTAAACGCCACGCAGATTCCTACGGGGAAAATCATGAAGGTCGACGGCACGCCGTTCGACTTCCGCAAGCCCACCCCGATCGGGGCGCGCATTAATGAGGACAATCCGCAATTGAAGATCGGCAAAGGGTACGACATCAACTACATCCTGAACCGCAAAGGTCCCGGCTTGGAGCTTGCGGCGAGAGCCTACGATCCTGGATCGGGCCGCGAGTTGGAAGTCTATACCACTCAACCAGGCATCCAGTTTTACAGCGCCAACTTCCTGGATGGGTCTATCCCCGGTAAAGGCGGCACAAAATACGGCTTCCGGTCGGCATTCTGCCTGGAAACGCAACACTATCCAGATTCTCCGAACCATCCGAGTTTCCCGACCACCGAACTTAAACCAGGACAGACTTTCCACCAGGTGACGGTCTTCAAGTTCACCACCACCAGCAAGTAGCTACCAAGAGCCGTTGCCGACTAAAGCGTCAAAGGAATTCACGCTGAGTACCCCGGCCGGGTTCAATCAAGAACCAGGCCGGGTGCCTCGGCCGAAAACCTTTGCCTCGACCCGACAGCCAACCCGCATCTCACTGATTCCAAGTCGAAACTGACAGCACGCGTCCCATCAACGGAGGGGAGGCAGGTCTTTTACCTGGTTAAAAATTTGGTATAAATTTAAGACAACCTTGACACAGATTTTTCGTCTAATCTCCAGCGCTACGGTCCGGATTTACCGGCAATGCCGAAGTGGGGTCATGGGCAAGAAACAGGACCCAAGCGCAGGAGGAAATCGAAAGATGACGAAGAAGCTGAATTTGCTTGTGATGTTGGTTGCCTTGGGTGTGATTGCATGGGTAGTCCCAGCTGCGAATGTGCAAGCTGTGAGCCACAGTGCTGTTGTGAGCGCACAGCAAGACGAACCCGCTGAACCTGCGGCCCAGGAAACTGCGGCTCAAACGTTTACGGGGCAAATCATGAACCACGATGGGAAGTATGCGCTGCACGGTGAGGACGGAAAAACCTACCATCTCGACAATCAGGACAAAGCCAAGGAATTTGACGGAAAGAATGTAAAGGTCACTGGCTCCCTGGACGAGGAGAACATGACCATTCAAGTTACTGAGATTGAGGAGGTTGAAGCTTAAGGCAAACAGGCACCAATCAGAATTGACCAGGAGACCAGCCGCTGTGCGGGCCTCCTCGTTTTAGAAGAGGAAATCCGGACAGACGATGCTGACCGCGGGACTCTCGGAACACATGCTGGGGATAAGGTCGTTTCGTCCGAGTGGCGTGTTCAGTTTTTGGAGCTGTGTTAAGCGGCAGCAGTACGGGAGTAACGCTCGCGGCGAGCACGCACCAAGGCCATCGCCCTGCTGACAAGCCGGGAGACATATTCATCGTCGAATGGCGGAGAGATGAAACTGAATACCCCATTTTGAGAAGCTGTCTGAAGCATCTCAGGGTCCTTTGCAGTTCCAACAAGGATTACGCAAATGGGAATGGCAGTTTCTTCAACTATGTTGACAAGATCAACCCATGAACCGTCGGGAAGTTGAGTGTCCGTAAAAATCAGGTGAGGATGTGTTTGCTCAAGCAGGCGCAGGGCATCCGCACATCGCCGAACGCTGAAAGTATCCACGCCGAAACGCCTGAGGACTATCTTCAGCGATTCGCATGGTTCGGGACGCTCATGCGCCACAAGTGCAAAGGCATTGTGCTTCAAGGAATCCTCCTCCCCAGCCCTCCGAGGCCAGAGTTTCCTTAAACGACTCCTTTCTCTGCAAACCGAACGGGGGAGACAGGAGCAGGCCAACGTCAGACAAGCGGTTTCTCAACCGCACCCCACGCGGTGTCCATGGCCCCTGTCTCTCGCCGATTCCGGTTACTTACTATTTAGAATGGAATGGGAGAAAAAGTCCATCGGGTTAAAACCCGTATTTCTCAGGAAAAAATTCCCGAGCCAAAGGCAACACCCTGCAAATCAAACACCTTCGTGAACAACAGGATCCATAAGCCTTGTGCCTTTCATCACAATACCAAGTGGCAGGCATCACGGACTGCGAAGTTAACTAGCAGCTAGAGTGAAATTGTAGGGAGTAAATCTGAATGTCACAAACGGAGGAAAGTGCCATGAACAAGACCGTCCTTTCACTGGTGTTGGCGATGGCATTCTCTGCCACGTACCTGCCCGCGCAAGGCCGCGGAGGTGGCGGACAACGAGGCGGCTCACAAGGTCAACACCCCTCGATGGGCCAGGGACAACGGCAGGGTGGACAAGTGGGGTCAACCACAGCACAGCAAACTCGACAGAAGAACCGTGATCGAATCAAAGCCACAGACCAGCAGCGGGACCGGCTTCGTACCTGCGACCAGACAGCGCAGCAGATTCGCACACAAGCTCGCGAGATGGCACGTGACGCCCGCGGATCACAATTTAATGCAGATCAGGCGCGGCAACAGCGCGATCAAATTCGGGAGAGGCTCCAGACCATGCAGAAGGAACACCAACAATTGATGACCGGGCTTTCTACGGAACAACGCGAGGCACTGCAAAGCCGCATCCAGAACATGGATCGGGTCCGGGACAGGGCAAACACACAGCTCCAGCAGATGAATGCTGAATTAAACCAGGACAGCCCGGATGCCAAACTTGTCCGCCAGCGGGCCCGTGACATGGAGCAGTCCATGAAAGAATGGCAGAAGCAGTATCGCAAAATGCAGAACGAAATGGGAGCAGGCGCCTGAAGCAATGAACTGTAGGAGGAATACGAATGAGAAGTTTCAACCAGGTAACATTGGCTGCAGGTCTGGCGCTGTTGGGCCTGTTGGCTCTTCCTTTTGCCTACGCCCAGCGGGGGCCAGGGCAGGGCCAGCGTGCCAGAATCTACAATCCCGCAAACGAAACTACAGTGAAGGGCACCGTCGAGGACGTTAAGACCGTTACGGGGCGCCGCGGATGGAGCGGAACCCACCTGACACTGAAAACAGCAGATAAGACATTTGATGTTCACCTGGGCCCATCGTCCTTCCTGAAGGAAAAAGGAGTCAGCTTTGCGAAGGGCGATCAAATCGAAGTGACCGGCGCAACCGCCGAGGTCAGAGGCTCCGAGGCATTGATTGCGCGTGAGGTTAAGAAAGACGGCAAGACCCTTACCCTGCGTGACGCACAGGGGATTCCAAAATGGTCACGAGGCCGGCGTCGCTGATCGGCAGGAGTCCGAAAATGAAGCGGGAGGGCTTGAATGAAGGCCCTCCCGTTTTTTGATGCTACAAACAACGTCATTGGGCAGGAGAGAAAATCACCGCCGCGCCACCCCCGGAGGCAAGATGCAGTGGGAGGGTATTCTGCGACGTCACCTGCTTTGTCCGGATGGTGAGGTCTTTTGCATTCTGGTTGGCGTTGGGACCGTCAGCAAAGATCTTTGCGTTCCACTTGCCCGGCCCCAGAAAGCTGAGCGGAACGGACAAATCCCGGGATGTCCAGTTGGTCATGCTGCCAAGGAACCATTCAGCACCGTGGCGGCGAGCTATGGTGACGTATCGGGAAGGCTTGCCGTTCAATACCTTCGTTTCATTCCAAACCGTAGGAGCTTTTTTGATAAAGTCAAAGCCGGGCTTTCCGAAAAGGTCTTCCGGATAATCGGCTACCATTTCAAGCGGGCTCAAATAAACAACGTACATGGCCAGTTGGTTGGCCCGAGTGCCCTGGCACATCGGCCGAATCTGCCGGGGCACGAACTGCTCGCGCGTCGCATTATCAAAGCATCCGGGAGTGTAGTCCATGGGTCCGGCCAGCATCCGGGTGAAAGGGATGGCAGCCAGGTGTTCGGGTGTTTCGCGGCGGCTCCATTTGTTGTACTCAAGCCCCATTACTCCTTCGCGCGTAAGGAGATTAGGATAGGTGCGCCGCAGTCCGGCGGGCGGATAAGCTCCATGGAAATCCACCACCAGGTGATGCGCGGCAGCAGCCTTCACGGTGCGGTGGTAGAAATTCACCATCTCCTGATCATTACGGTCCATAAAATCAATCTTCACTCCTGCTACTCCCCATTTTTCAAACAGTGGAAACGCCTTGTCCATCTGCTTGTTGACAGCCGTCCAGTGCATCCAGAGCAGAATGCGCACATTGCGCTGCTTTGCGTAGGCAAGAATCGCGGGCATGTCAATGGAAGGGACGGTGCGTGTGATGTCATCTCTCGGCGACCATCCGGCATCGATCAACATGTAGCGGAAATGAGATTTGGAGGCAAAATCAATATAGTGCTCCATGGTGGCCGTGTTCATGCCCGGCTTAAAGTTGACTCCACTGGCATAGCTACCGGACCACCAGTCCCAGGCGGCCTTGCCCGGATTGATCCATGAAGTATCCGAGAGAACTGAAGGTGGATTCAGATTCAGAATCAGGCTGTCCGATGCAATCAGTCCGCCGGGTCTCGAATTGACCATCACCACGTACCAGGGACTCGCCTTGGGCGTGGAAGCAATAACCGCTTCATCGGAATGGCCCGGCAGCGGCGATAGTTTGCTCATCAGCGCGCCGGGAATGCCCCGCACGCCACCCAGATACATGCCGGCATAATTGTCCAGGTCTGCCTCAAGAATGGCCGCCCAAGGGCCGTCCTGAAGGTGAACCAGCAAGGGTATTCCCATAATTGAAGTGGGCTTGATGTCATCCAGCCTAATGGGTTGGAACTCGCCTTCATAGCTTGTGGTATAACTGCCCAGGTCGAGCGCAAACGCATGGGGGTTTCCGGGAAAATAAAAACCGGTTTCCTCAGAAGACAAAGTGAACTTATCTAGTCCTTCCTGGTGCGGCAGCGAATAGCGAAAAGCTATCCCTGAGTTATAGGCGCGAAAGATCAGATCGAGGCGGCGGCCAGGGGCGTGGGTCTCGCGCAGGGAGACGGTGAGCTGATTGTAATGGTCACGGACGTTGCGAACGGCTCCAAAGGCATTTGTCCACGTCGTGTCATGCGATGCCCGTTGAGACGCGGTGACCTCAAAACCATGGTCCAACGCAGGTTGGCCTTTGAAGTCAAGTCCCAGAGGTGAGTCCGTCAGGACCGTTTTCCCCTGGAACGAAACGCGATAGTACGCGCGCTGCCCCGGCAAATAGGGCTGCGGATTCTGCCTGATTTCAAACGTCACAGTGAGATTGCCGTCAGGAGAAGTTACGCTGAGCGACGCGGCTGCTAGCCCATTCAGAGCAGTCAGCAACAGCACAAAAATTGCAAAACAAAGCGGATTGATGACAGAACGAATTCCCTTCCCCATCGGACAAGCTCCTCCTTTAACGTAATGCGCGACTTGGCAGGAAGCAGCCGGCCTCAGCGCCCACAACTATGAGCCACAAAAACCTGGCTCATGGCAAGAAAATCTTTTTCAGCCGATCACGAACTCGCCGGTAATTCGGAAATTCCTTTTCCGCTTCACGAAACGCCCGTGAATGGATAACGCGGCGTGAGCCGCGCCGTTCCAAAGGGATGCGGATATGCAGCATTTCATGAAAAACCAGATATTCCAAAATATCAAGCGCAATCGATTCTGAGTCCAGACTCTTGCTGATCGTGATGGTGTGATGGGCGGGGTCATAACGGCCAAGAACAGTGCGCGAGGGCCGTGTGCTCCAGCCGATCCGACAAGGGGAAAGCTCATTATTAAAAAAACGGTGGTTCAGGCGCGTAAAGATTTCTGCAAGGTCATAATGCCGGCCACGGGCGGGAAGCAACCGTACCCGGCTGCGCGTGCGGCGGGCCTCATCCACGCGGCGGCGCACGGCTGGATCATAAATGTACGCCATGTAACATTCACGGGCTTCTTCAGAGGGCCGGCGGCGAAAAAGCTGGGTGAGAAGGATTTCCGCCAGCGCCTCAAGCACGATCGGGGGAGCTTCCACAAGAATGTCTGAAATGCGAACGCGAGCACGATTGCCTTGCAGAGCAATATTACTGCGGAGACTTGAAAATGGACGGTATTCAATATGGAAATCCGGCACCGGGCGCCTGATGCCCAGCCGGCGAAACACTCGCACGAATACAAGCTCCGCGGGTGCCTGCGCAGACACCGGGAGCAAAAGTTGCCGCGATTCAGAAGGACGGGAACGGGTTCTGGAATGGGACATCAATTTTGGCCAGAATCATCCCGGTTATTGTTCTTATGATGCCGGTTTCTCATCTTTCTTTCTTTCTTGTTGAGCTTCTTCTGTTCTTTACGTTCCTTCTTCGTCGCGCGAGCTTCAGCCTTTGCGTTCGCTGCCATTTCCGGGAATTTCTTCTGCTGTACCGCCAAGGCCTGGGTGGCACCGTCAAGCGTATCGTTCATATCGGCAATGGCATCATGAATCGACATCGAAAAATCACTAGGTTCCGGGCCCGGAGATTTCTCGATGTGCCGCAAAATTTCCAGTTGTTTGGGCCCCTCGTCCAGAAGCGCCCGCAGGCCCTTTCGCATATCCCCATCGTGGTTATACTGATACTGGATCCAATCCTTTAGTTCATTATCGATTGAAATATACTGGTTGAGCAGATCGTCCATGTTGTCCCGGCTATCGCCGTTGGATTCGCGCACAGCTTCCATCCGGCCCAGGCGGTCCTTCTGAAAGGAAAGAAAAACCTTGATGCGTTGCGAGGGACCCTGGGCATCGCGTAGCTTGTTCACCTCAGCCGAAGTGAGGAAGGCATGATTCTGGGCCCGGGCGCACAAGGGGGTCAGCGCCAGAAGAATGGCCAAACCCAGTTCAATTCGTAGGAAACAACGGGTCATGACTTTAAAGCACCCATCTTCGCCGGTGCCGCGCTCTTGGGAGAAGTCAGACGTTTCCGCTTCTTCCTCGGCGAAAAATCACCCGGGAAGATCGCCTCCAGCACCTGATTGTGAACCGCACTGCTTTCCTCCTTGATCTTCTTGACGGTTTCACTTTCAGGATAAGGCACCCGGCGCCTCAAGTCTTCAAGGAATCGATCATCTTCGCGCAATGAAATCTCAAGATCCTTGAACGCCCGAAGGTGCTTCCTGACGCCGTTGTCAGTGCCTTGAAGGGTAGCCCATGAGTCCTTGATGTAACCCAGGTATTGCCGAAGCAGAGCCTTGCCCTTTCCAAAGTCCCGGGCATGATATGCATCGTCGGCCTCCCTCAGCTTAAGCTTGGCCAGGCGAAGCTGCAACCGAGCTTTCTTCCCCGGGTTGTTTTCCCGCTCGATTTTGGCAGTCAGTTTCTCTTCTTTGTCCTTGTTGCGGCCCGGGAGGGCGTAAACAGGCGGCTGTGCCAAAATGGCAAGAAAGCTCGTGGCAACGACCATGCGGAAGAAAAGGTTCATCACCACTATTATAATGACTCCCGCAACAGCCGCCGAGTCCCTTAGCCACCTTTCGTCAGATGGTGGTTGATGACAAACAGGTCTAAGGCAGCCGGGGCGCCGGTGCGGCAAAAGCAGCCCGGAGCGGCCAGACCTATTGGCTCCCTGCAGATAAATACTCGGCCAGGAATTTCCCGGTGTAGGATTCCGGGCTGGCGACAATCTCCTCGGGCGGTCCCGCCGCTACCACAAATCCACCGGCATCGCCACCCTCCGGCCCGAGGTCAATAATCCAGTCAGCCGATTTCAGCACATCAAGGTTGTGCTCAATAATAAGCACCGTCGCGCCAAGCTCAATCAGCCGGCGGAAAGCCGCCAGCAGCTTTGCAATGTCATCAAAGTGGAGACCCGTGGTAGGCTCGTCGAAAATGAAGAGCGGCCGGGACGTGGCAGAGTGGGCCATGTGCGCGGCCAACCGCACACGCTGAGCTTCACCACCTGACAGCGTCGTAGCAGACTGCCCAAGGCGCAGATACCCCAGTCCGACTTCATCCAGGACACGGATTTTGTTGGCCACGGATGGGATGCCCGCAAAGAATGAGATCGCCTCCTTCACCGTCATCTGGAGAACTTCGTGAATGTTCTTCCCTTTATAGCGGACCTCCAGGATGGCCGGTTTGAAGCGCATCCCGTGGCATTCTTCGCACACCAGCTCAATGTCGGCAAGGAACTGCATTTCCACGGTCACTGTGCCGTCACCCTGGCACGTCTCGCAACGGCCACCGGGAATATTGAAAGAAAAGTGGCCGGGGGCAAAATTGTGCTTCCTGGCCTCCGGGGTGGAGGAAAAAGCCTCACGAATGCCGTCAAATGCCTTGATGTACGTCACTGGATTTGAGCGCGGCGTACGTCCAAGCGGTGACTGGTCAACCAGAATCACCTCTGAAAACTTCTCGTCCCCTTCGATGGAATCCAGTTCAGCTTTGGGAGCAGCATTACCCCTTCGCGACATGATGGCGTTGTACATGACATCGTGCACCAGTGTCGACTTGCCTGAACCTGACACTCCACTGACACATACCAAGAGGCCCAGGGGAATGTCCACATCAATGGATTTCAAATTGTGTTGCCTTGCTCCGCGTATGCGCAACCATCTCTTGCCCGGCTTCCGACGCTCGAGTGCCACGGGGACGGACATCTCGCCCGTCAAATAACAGGCCGTCAGGGAGTGGGAATCCTTCACCAGGCCTTCGTAATCCCCGGCATAAACAATGCGGCCGCCATGTTCGCCCGCGCCTGGGCCCAAGTCGAGAATCCTGTCGGCGTGACGGATCATTTCCGGGTCGTGCTCCACAACAAGGATCGTATTTCCAATATCCCGCAGATTTTTCAGGATGTCGATCAGACGGTCTGTATCCCTGGAGTGAAGGCCAATGGAGGGTTCGTCCAGAACGTACAGCGTCCCAACCAGGTTGGAACCCAGCGCCGTGGCAAGCTGGATGCGCTGGGATTCGCCTCCGGAAAGCGTGGACGCCAGCCGGTCCAGCGTCAGATATTCAAGGCCCACCTTGTAAAGAAAATCCAGACGCGAGCGAATTTCTTCCAGCACTCTCTCTGCAACCTTGCCCTGCTCTTCACTCAGAGTGAGTTGGGTAAAGAAACTGCGGGTTTCCTGGATGGACTGTTTGCACACCTCAACAATGTTCTTCCCTTGAATGGAAACGTTGAGGGCCTCGCGCCGCAGCCGGCCGCCGTGGCATTCGGAACACACTGCGTAGCCCCGGTAGCGGCTGAGAAAAACCCTGATGTGGAGTTTGTACTTCTTGCGCTCGAGATATTTGAAGAAGCCGCGCACTCCCCCGAATTCTTCATCACCATCCATGATCCATTGCTGGTACTTGAGGGCCAGCCTGTAAAAGGGGACGTCCAGAGGAACGCCGCGGGCACGCGCCGCCGATTTCATCTCTTTTTGCAGGGTCCGGTAGCGCGGCTTGGTCCAGGGCTCAATAGCGCCCTCGTTAAGCGTTTTTTTCTTGTCCGGAACAACAAGGTCAGGATCGAAATCAATCGTGTTTCCGAACCCCTGGCACCTAGGGCACGCGCCGGCAGGGTTGTTGAAAGAGAAAAACGACGGCTGCGGCTCCGGATAAACAATCCGGCATTGCTTGCACTCAAATCGCTCATTGAAGCTCAGCCACTCTGCCTTTCCGTCAGGCGTCTGTGGCAGCAGCTTGACCATGGCCTCTCCACCCTCGTGATAGCAGATTTCCACCGAATCAATGAATCGCTGGCGAACATCAGGTTGCACAGCCAGCCGGTCGACCAAGGCGTAAACGGGTTGGCCGAAGTCAATGTCAAGCAGAGACTCCGGAGTCGAGAATTCAAATATCCGGTCGTTCTGAAAGAGGCGGTTAAACCCGCGCTGGCGCAGCAGAAACAGATGATGCTTGAGAGAATCGCTGACAGCGGCAGAGGCAGGCACGGCTGTTTCTTTTGAGCTCGATGAGGTCTTTTTTTTGCGTGTGCGCCCACGCGTACGCGCTTTCCTGAGCCGGACGGTCTTTTCCTCAGTCACAGCCTCCGCGGCGGGCTCCGGGTTCAGCCGGAAAAGAACGTAAAACCTGCGGCCCTCTTCGAGGGCCAGAATTTGGTCGGCAATGCCGTCCACATGGTCTTTTTGAACCACCTGGCCGCACTGCGGGCACGTGGTCTTTCCGATTCTCGCGAAAAGGAGACGAAGATAGTCGTAGATTTCGGTAGAAGTCGCAACGGTCGAGCGCGGATTGCGCGTCATGTTCTTCTGCCGGATGGCAACGGCCGGGGAGATACCCTCGATGTCGTCAACGTCCGGTTTTTCCATTCGCTCCAGGAACTGCCGCGCGTATGCGGAAAGGGACTCCACATAGCGGCGCTGCCCCTCCGCGTAAAGCGTATCGAAAGCCAGACTGGATTTGCCGGAGCCCGAAAGGCCGGTCACGACGGTGAGGCGGTTGTGGGGAATCTCACAGTCCACACCTTTCAGATTGTGCACACGGGCTCCGCGAACCACAATCGCGCCGTTTTCATCCGCTCTGTCTGGCGGCGAATACGGCATGCTCACCGGCGGGTCGTTCGGACCTTGACCTGCCCCAAGAGAAGAAGTGCCCGGTGCGGATAGCGCACTGGGACTCTCCTTAGGCGCCCGCTTTTTTGTTCTTCTCCTCGGAATTCTGGGTCACTCCCGCCAGGCCCATTGCAAGCCCCGGACTAATACAGATTGCAGCCACACTGCAGGCCCAAACTTTCAATTATAATTTGGCAAAGCCTTGGAGGCAAAAGCAAGAGAGGTTCGGGGGACGAGGGAATTCTAACCGGAGCGCGCGACTTGGCTTAGCGGAGCTGCCCGGAGCGCGGAAGACAAGCAACAGGAAATTGGGATATTCGGCTACTTGGAGCGGGCTTCCCACTTCGCCCGAAGTGCATCATGCAACCGTGAACGGACGGTGGTCGGAAGTGGAAAGAGTTTGCCATCGCAATAAAGCTCGATTGTCTTCTTCGTTGTATCAAAGACAACCTGGCAGTGGTGGCAGCACTTGAGATGAACTTCCAGCATGCGCTTCAGTTCGTCGTCCATGTTGCCGTCCAGATAGCCCGTAATCTGTTGGACCGCATCTTTACAATTCACGAATGCTTAACCTCGTTTAAGAATCTTGCTTAACTCCTCACGGAGGCGAAGGCGCGCCCGGAAAAGGCGTGCTTTCACCGCACCTTCAGACAAGTTAAGCATTTCCGCTGTCTCCTCGGTGGAAAGACCTTCCACATCCCGGAGGAAGAAAACTGTTCGAAACGTCATGGGCAGGGAGCGGGCAGCGTCTTGAAGAATAGTTTCCAGTTCTGTCCGTTCCATTTCCTGCTCCGGATTAGGCCGCCAATCGGCGAAGTCTCTGGGGATTACCTCGCCATCATCATTCGAGGCATCCTCTATCTGCACTTCCCTGCTGCTGCGGCGTTTCCGAAGCTTCATCAGTCCCTGGTTGATGGCAATCCGGACAATCCAGGTGTAGAAGCGGGAATCTTCGCGGAAAGTCGGAAGATGCTCATAAGCTTTCAGGAATGCTTCCTGAAGTATATCTTCAGCATCCTCGGGATTCCCCGTCAGGTTCAGGCCCAGGCGATAAATCTTCTTTTCATACCGGTTAACGAGTTCTTCAAAGGCCTCATAACTGCCGGCCTTCGCCTCAGTCACCAGGACAGATTCGTCCTTGGCAAGGCCGGTCTCGGGAGAGTTTGCCATTATAAAATCAGGAATCCTTTCGAAGGTGTTCCCTAATGAATGACGACCACGGCTCATCGTTCATTGAGATGCTGTCAGAAATAAAAGGATACCAATGGCGTCGCCGAATCGCAAATGCCTGTGGCGCTGGCACGCTCTTTTCTGCCCACAGTTGCACATTCCGCCGGCCTCGGCCAGAATAGCAGAGCGCCGGCGGCAACCACCTGAGGCAGGGAATTGTGCCCGGCGCCGCCGAGGATAATAATGCAGCAAGCGCCAGATTCATCGCCTGTGCTGGTACGACCCCGGCAACCCTTCAATTTTTCCCGCACCCTGAAGTTTATCCTTGGCCCTCCTGCAGGCATGAACGGCCGGGTCTTCGATCCGCTTATGGACCAATTCGAGAACGGTGAGTACCGGCGTGCCGTCAGGATTGACGGGCGCCCGGTCTTATATGCAGTGTCGGAAGGGCGGAGTGCAAACTCTCCAGCGCTGACCATCAGGGTGTTGAGAAGATCAGGCGGCGGGGGAGTGCGTCATCGTGTCCGTCAGGTGGTGGCGCAGCAATTTGCAACGGGCCTTGACCTGGCTCCCTTTCATCAAATGGCCAGGAACGACAGAGTCCTCGCAAAGCTTGTAAAACACTTTCGCGGCATGCGCATACCGCAAGCTCCCTCCGTGTATGAATGCGTGGTGTGTGCCATCCTTGAACAACAGGTGAACCTGACGTTTGCCCACCAGGTAAAGAAAGCGCTGGTGGAAACTTATGGCGACACCCTTCAGTTCGAAGGCCGGAATTATCATGTCTTTCCGGAACCGTACACGCTGGCCTCAGTGACGCCTGCTGACCTTCGGAAACTTCAGATCTCCGGGCCCAAGGCCCGGTACATTATTGGCATTTCGCGCGCTGTGGCCGACGGCGGAGTCAATCTGGAAGGGTTACGGGGTTTGGCATCTAATGAGGCTCGCGCGTTGTTAGTGGAACACAAGGGAATCGGTCCGTGGACGGCAGAGTACATCTGCCTGCGAGCTCTTGGAAAACTGGATCATCTGCCTTTGGCCGACGTCGGGCTGCAAAAAGCCATCCAGCTTTTTTACCGTCTGCGCAAGACGCCCACCCCCGCACGTGTCGAGCAGACCGGCAAAAAATGGGCGGGGTGGCGAAGTTATGCCACGTTTTATCTCTGGTTGACCTACTGGGAACAGGCGGAATGGAAACAGCGTCTGCTGTCAGAAATCTATTCAGGGAACAGGACCCGAAGCTGATGAAGAAACGAACAGATGACCTCCCCGATCCAACAGTGCAGGAGGTGCGCCAAGTTCTCGTGGAGACTTACACTCCCCGCATCGCCCGCTGCCTGAAGCTTCTATCAGAAGAAGAAATCTGGTGGCGCCCCAACCGTGCGTCCAACAGCGTGGGGAACCTGGTTTTACATCTGCAGGGAAATGTGCGGCAGTGGATCATCAGCGGCCTGGGTAAGCAGACGGACCAGCGCAACCGTGCACGCGAGTTTGCAGAAACCGGTTCGATTGCACGCCGCGCTCTTCTGAGCGGACTACACAAGACCGTCAAGGAAGCTGACGAGGTCCTGGCAAACTTACGCCGGGCAGACATCCTGCGCACGTATTCCATCCAGGGCTTCAGCGTCACCGGACTGCAGGCCGCGTGCCATGTTGCCGAGCATTTCGCCTTTCATGCCGGCCAGATCATCTTTGTCACCAAGCTCAAATGCGCGAAAGATTTGAAATTTACAAAGCTACCCGCACAAACGAAAACTGCAGGAGGGAAATAGCTGTCACCAGGAATGCTGAAAGATTTCACCGGCTGTTGCTGACTAATGCGAAAACCATAGTTTGCCTGGCCCCGGCTAGAATTGGCGAACTCGATTGGCCAACAGAACGTTGGTTCCAGCGGGAATCTGAACTCCGTTGATGGTGCTCCCGCTCCGGTCAAAATACATCTGCCCACGGGCCAGCATGGGAGTGGTGGGTGAAAGCGTACTCAAACCGCTGGTATTCTCAAAAACAGTTTGAGCGTCCGTCACTACCATGAAGGGATTGTTGCTGAGAAGGCTGCGGCACGGCGCCATCTGGAATGCGCCTGTCTTGTTGTCGGACCCGGGTGATCCTGCCAGCGAAGAAAATGTTCCTTGGACAGCCTGAAAGCGCGGATAGACCGAGTTTGCCGTCACCGTGGTTGTTCCGCCGGACGCCTTCGAAAAAACGCCATGCACCACGACTTCCTGCCCGGGCACAAGCGTGTTGGCGGCGAAGGTGAGATTGCCGCTGGAAGCCAGGCTGTTCAGGTCGGGGGAAATCAGGAGGGGATTAAACGTAGTGGGCTGAGAAACGTAAACAGTAACCGCTGTGCTGTTGGGAATGTTTGATGGGTCAGGAGGCTCCGTCTCTCGCACGAGCATATCGAATTGCGTGACGTTACCATTGCCCCCTCTTGTCACATCCAGAACAGGACCCACATAGGCCAGGAGATTTTTACTGAGGTCCTCCCGGTCTTCCACCTGGAGCCTCTTGGCCACTACGTTGCCGTTCTGGTTTACATAGACGTCAGCTTCCACATAGCTGCCGGTGGTCAACTGGTCAATATCCGCCACAGGAACACCACAGGCGCCGTTCATGCACAGGTCCGTATTGTCATTTAGATCGATATTGAGCGCGGGCCCGCTTCCTGATGCAGACGCCGTATGGGTCTGCAGGAGCAAACTGCTATCAAAGCCCGCACCTGGGCTCGAACTGTTCACAGTGCGTACAAATCCGTATTCGCTGTCCATTTCGCCAAAACCGTTAGGGCCCGACGCCAGCATCGGATAGCCTGAAAAAACCCAGTTAACATTGCCTGTCAACTGCCCTTGTGAATCCACGTTCAGTGACTGCTGGAGGTTCAGGTCAATCTTGATTGCGCTAACCTTGCCAGATGTGATGGTGAGGGCAGGCTGCAGATTGATGGTGACGGAGTCCGTAGAAATTGTGGGAGAAAACCTCTTCACTGGAGGGCTCTGCGTCGGATCATACGTAGCAGCTGAGTTTACAACCACTTTCAAAATCGCCTGGTCGTAAGTCCCCGGTGGAATGGATGTCAGGTTGGCAACGGTCATGATATCGCGCAAAGAACTCATTTCAATCACGGGTGAAATTGCTGCGCTTGAAAGGGTTGTCGGCCACACGGTCACCAGAGCCGTGGAAGGTTTGCCAGCCTTGTGCAGATCCATTTCCGTCATGAACGTGGCAAAGGACAGGACGTCGCAGGAAGGAGTGTCGCCGACGAATGTGTACAGCGCCCCGTCCGTGTTGGGCTTTTGTTGCAGATTGCTGTTGGATGAGCCGCCGCAGGCTAACGTCATCAACGCCGTTACAGATGCCAGCAGCAGACCGGCAACCGCTTTCCTACATCGAATCTGCGTGTTTCGCCTTGCCTGCACGCCCTTTGCAAAGAAATCGCCGTTCCGGGCGAACCTGAATTTCAAACCCATCAATCTATATCCTATTGACTTTACAATCGAATGATCAGATGACAAAAACCACCCTCCGGGTTATCCGTCGCAAGCCCGCAAGCTCGATTGCCGAAAACCCTTAATAGCCCAACCTCGATGTTCCTGTATGCAAACCGTAACGAGGAAATCCTCCCACGCCGATCCCAGTCCAGCCAGGAATCCTGTACCAACACAATCTCGCTCTGCCTGGACCGGCACCCGCTTTTCAAGCGGAAACACAATCGTGCACCTTGGATGAACCCTGCTTTGGGATTAAGACCCTTGCGATGTTTTCGAAGGCGAACCTGCCAGCAGGCACTCATTCACGCTACCCAAACGGTAGCATCCTGGGAAGCACTGACCACTGCGGCAACCCAATGCTGCTTTAACTCACCGAACACCGGTGATCCGGCAGCATTCACGATCATAGCACAGTCATTTCCCTGCTGGCATAGAACTAAGCAGCTCAACCCTGGGGCCAACAGACGTCTCCGGGTTCTTCAGCAGGGCCTGAAGCGGGAAAACTGAAGTCCGGGAAACCTGCAGGAAGCTGATTCCCCCCAAGGGAGGCCTTAAGGTCGTAAAATCCAACCTCATACGGAAAGCCCCGGGGCCTCAATGATCCCGAATTCTTCAGATGCAACACCTTGCTTTCCAGGCCATCGAAAACTGGGGAAACTGCCAAGCTGAGCTCATCTTCACAAGTGGATGCATAAACCCCGGCGGCAACGCCAAACACCGAACTCACGACGGGCTGGAAACGCGCGAAGGAGGCGGGAAGATAGATGTGGTGAGGATAAGCATTTTCAGCTTTGTATCCTGCCTCACACTCGATAACCTTTCCCCACAGGCTCACGGTACCGATAGCAACCTCAACGGACATGCTCAGCAGCCTGTCACGCACCTTCATGAGATAGACAAATGCCTCAAGTGGGTCGTTAAAAGCATAGATCCCACACGAACAGTTAAGATCCAAAAGGCCCCGGCACTTAACACCCAGATCATAGCTGTGTTCGGCCGAAAACTTTCTTCGGGGAGCCCAAGGAGTATCTAAAATAACGCTGCTGAGGCCCGGGCAGGCGCCAGGTTCGGATAAGGGTGCCCGAATCTTCCACGCGCGCCATCCCAGCAGAGGCTCAACAAAGTCCGGGATTCCTTCAAGACCCGATTCAGGAGGGCCTTCCGGGTGGCATATCGATGGGCAGCTCTTCCGGTTCGTGAACCGGCTGAGAAGGTCTTTCAGGTTCATGCGGCACCTCCCTTGGAACAGGGTCTTTCAAGGGTTCCACAATTACAGTTCTCTTGGGCTCGCCCACGTGCGTCATTCCGCCTCTCCGAACAGGACACGGACCTGGCCACAATGCATTGCCTGGCGGTCCCAGCAGCCAGCTTTTCTAATCTATATTGGACCCATACGCCGCCAGAACGAAAGCCAGGAGTTCATTTTTCCTTCCGGGCCTGCGTCTCATGCCACAAAGGGGCCTTTTTTCCGTACATGACAGAAAAAATTGCAAAACCAGTGAATAAATCGAAACCCGGCCATCGGTACAATCGTCTACATTTAAGTAACACCCGGAGTCTTGAAAAATGAATAATTGGAAGTCTTTACTTAAATGGGCTGTTCCCTGCTTATTCCTGGCCCAGGCGCTGGCGGTGGGCCGACCTTCTCGGCAAGGCGCCACGAACAGCCAAAAGGTCCGGCCGATTGGAATTGTGACAGAAGTTCAGTCCGGGCAACTGACCCTCCACACGGATGCAGGCCCAAGCCTCACCGTCAGCCTGCCGGAAGGAATTTCAATTCTGCAAGTGCCGCCCGGTGCGAAGAGCCTGAAACAGGCAACGAAGATCGCCGCAAGCGATATCCACTTGGGAGATCGTGTCCTGATCATCGGGCCCGTGTCGGCAGATCAGAAATCTGTCACGGCCAGGACTGTTGTCGTCATGAGCAAATCGGCGCTGGAAACTGCCCGAGAGGCGGAGCGTCTCCAATGGGAAAAGCGAGGTATTGCCGGCGTGGTCAAGTCCGTTGACCCGGCGGCAAAGGAAATTACCCTGGCGGTGCATAACACTCTCTCCAAGCCGGGTGATTTGACGCATTCAGTGGCCGTCACCCTGGCGCCTAATGCGTCATTGCTGCGCTACGCACCCAATTCGATCAAGTTTAGTGACGCCAAACCTGCCCCCTTTGCAGACATCCATATCGGCGACCAGATGCGCGCTCTCGGAACGAAGAACGCCGACGGCACACACTTTACGGCCGAAAAGGTGGTTTCCGGGACATTCCGGAATATTGGAGCGACAGTGATTTCTGTCGATGCCCCACAGCACACCATCACCGTCAAAGATCTGGCCACAGGGAAACCTGTTCTGGTCCGAACGAACGCCGATTCCAGGCTGCACAAGTTGACACCAAAGATTGCGAACACCATTGCCAAGTTCAATGCCGCCCCTCCTGAAAATGCAGCCGCTGGCCAGAAGAATGGAGGCAGGGGAGGCGAAAGACCCCACGGAAAAGCTGGTTTCCGGAGCCCCGAAAGGCCGGGAGGCCCACAAGCAGAAGGTGGAGTGCCGGAAGAACACGCAGGAAACCTTCAAGAAATGTTGCAGCAAATGCCAGCCCTCTCGCTCAGCCAACTGAAACCGGGCGAGCCCCTCATTATCGTAAGCACCGAGGGACTCAAACCAGGGCAGGTTACCGCCATCGCCATCCTGAGTGGAGTAGAACCCATCCTAAGAGCACAGCCCAAAGGCAGTAAAGAAGTCGGCCTCGGCCCGTGGAATATGAGCGTGGGTGGTGGCGGAGGCAGCGAAGGTGGTGGCGGCGAAAGTAGTGGGGGCCCCTGATCAGGATTGGCACGGCGGCCTCTACCTGTTTTAAAGCACAGATCCATCGGGAAGGAGAGTTTCGGAGGATTTTGAAATGATCGAATTGAAAGAGAAATTTAGACGGCCCCTGTGGGCTTTGCTCGCGTCGATGTGTTTTTCCGCCGCGGTTTTCGCGCAAACAGGAAATGGCACAGTCAGCGGGCAGGTTACAGACCCGTCCGGCGCCGCCATTCCCGCGGCGACCATCACCCTGACCGGCCCGAACCATTCAACGCAGGTGGCGCAGACCAATGAACAAGGGCGGTATGCCTTCCACCATCTCGCACCCGGTGCGTACACGGTGAAAATCAATGTCCAGGGCTTCTCTACTTTCACGAAGTCCGGGCTTCAGGTTGCCCCGAAGCACGCAAAGGTTGTAAACGCCCAGCTTGCTGTGACCATGGAAAAGCAGCAGGTCACCGTGGAGAGCGAAGGTCAAGAGCTCAGCGTCAGCCCCGAAAACAATGTTGGCTCAGTGGTATTGAAAGGTGAGGCGCTGAAATCTCTTTCAGATGACCCCGATGAATTGCAGGCTGAGCTCCAGGAGCTGGCGGGCCCGGCGGCCGGGCCCAATGGCGGCGAGATCTATATTGACGGCTTTTCGGGAGGCGACCTCCCACCCAAGGAAGCGATTCTGGAAGTTCGGGTGAATCAGAATCCGTTCTCAGCACAGTATGAGCGGCTGGGTTACGGCCGCATTGACATCACTACGAAGCCGGGCTACCAGAAATATCATGGCGACTTCTTCACCTTCGGGAATGATTCGGCTTTCAACTCACGAAATCCCTTCGTGACCAGTACGCCGGGTTACCACTCGCAAATGTTTGCCGGAAGTTTCGGCGGCCCTATCGGCAAGAAAGCCTCATTCTTTTTCCATTTGTTCCGGCGCAGCGCGGATAACACGTCGATCGTCAACGCGACGGTGCTGAATCCGGCCTACACCATTGGAGGCACGGCACCGCCCGGAATCAGCTACAGCGCGGCGATTCCAAGCCCTTCATCAAGAATGAATATCAGCCCGCGCGGCGACTTTCAGCTGTCGAACAACAACGTAATGTCCGTCCGCTATCAGCGCTGGTCGGCCGGCAATACGAATGATGGCATCGGAACGCTTGCGCTTCCCTCCCAAGCCTACGATTCCGGCCGGGTATCGCAGACGGTTCAAGTGAGTGACACCCAGGTTGTCAGCGCGCGGACGGTTACCCAGACGCGCTTTCAATATCGGCACAGCACCTCAAACCGGACGCCGTTCAGCACCGATCCGACAGTCCGAGTGCTCTCCGACGTCACCAGCGGCGGCAGCAGCCAGGGAAGCGCACTGGACACTCAGGACAGAGCCGAGTTGCAGAGTTTAACTTCCATGAATCTGGGCAACCATGCTCTGAGTTTTGGCGGGCGCGTCCGGGAAACCCAGGAATCGGTCAACAGCACCGGCGGGTACAATGGAGCGTTCACGTTCTCCGGAATTCAAGCTTACGCAATTACAATGGCGGGGCTTTCCCAGGGCCTGACGCCAGCTCAAATTCTCGCAGCGGGGGGCGGCGCCGACCAGTTCGCCATCACTGCCGGAAGCCCTTTGGCCAAGGCAAACCGGTTTGATTATGCGCTCTACGGCGAGGACGCGTGGCGGATGCGGCCGAACGTCTCGTTGACGATGGGCTTGCGCCTCGAAGGGCAGAACCACATCAGTGATCACTTTGACGTCGCACCCCGCGTGGGATTCGCGTGGGGAATCGGCGGGAAAGGAAAGGCTCCCAAGACCGTGCTTCGCGCGGGGGCGGGCATCTTCTACGACCGCTTTGACGAAAGCGACATTTTGCAGGCATTTCGGCTCAATGGGATAACCCAGCAACAGTATGTAGTGAATTCGCCCGATTTCTTTCCCGGCAGCATTCCACCGCTTAGTACACTGGCAGGGGCCACAACCTTCCCGACCATTTACCAGATCGCCCCGGGCTTCCAGTCGCCCTACGTCATTCAGGGGGCTATTGGTATTGAACGGCAAGTCAACCGCAACATCAAGACTTCTATCACGTATATCACGACTCACGGAATCCACCAGCTTCTAACCCGCAACATCAACGCGCCTCTGCCAGGGACTTTTGACATCACGAACCCCTCCAGCGGCATCCGTCCCTATGGTGACTTTGGAAATATCTACCAATATGAGCCGGCGGGCCTCTACAATGAGAACCAGTTGATCGCGAACTTCAACATTCGCATGGGTGCGGCCCTTTCGCTTTTTGGCTACTACACCCTCAGCTATGCCAATGACAACGCCGCCGGCGGCAACTTCCCCATGAACCAATATAATCTCGCTCAGAGCTACGGACCGGCCCGGTGGGTCACCCGGAACCGGTTCTTTGTGGGTGGTTCAGTCGGGCTGCCGATGGGCTTCAGCTTCAGCCCCTTCCTGGTGGTACACTCAGGCCGCCCATATAACGTCACCGCCGGGCCGGACCTGAACGGTGATTCGATTTTCAATGATCGTCCCTATTTCGTGTCTACCCCGTGCGTTACCTCCTGTGTGGCAAGCGACTTCACTGCCACACCAACGGCTGGCGCGCTGCTGGTGCCACCCAACTACCTCACGGGCCCGGGAGAATTTTCGATGAATGCCCGCCTCTCCAAGACTTTCGGTTTCGGCAAAGAGGTAGAAGGCGGTGGAGGAGGCGGTGGCCATTATCACCATCGCCGAGGAGGACTGGGGGGCCGGGGTCTCAGCAGCGGGGGCGGAGGTCGCCACTTTGGCAGTTCCAGCGACCGCCGTTACACGCTTGAGCTAGGCGTCATGGCCCATAACGTCTTCAACAAAGTCAACTATGGAACGCCGCAGGGAAATATTAGCTCCGGGAATTTCGGCAAGTCCCTCTCACTCGCCGGAGGGTTCTTTAACAACCAGTCCGCAAACAGAATGCTCAACCTTTTTCTGCGGTTCAACTTCTAGCATCAGGAGGGAAACACGGGCAGGATTTCCGTGTTTCCCTCAACCCGGTTCGATCGCCGGCCGGACGCTGGGAAACCAAGCCTCGGCTTCCGGCCGGACTCAATTCAAAGTGAACGCAGCACCCGGTTCACCATCGTTTTTCACACGCGCCAACATCATCAGTCTTAACCGTGCCGCAACGTCATTTTGCAACAAGCTATCTACGGCGAACCCGTCCGCAGGGTTGTCACAACAACGCACGGAGGTATATAATTTTTATTTGTGAGAGCCCGAAATGAAGATTCTCGTCTATGCCCTTCTGGGGCTCATCATAGGCGTTCCTACAGCGTATTCCTCATCCGGCACCCAAAAGAATCCTGAACAGCACACTGGCCAAACATCGCCACTCAATCGTGCAACACAAGAGTTCAAGGTTCTGACGGGCAAATGGGGCATACGGCCTAACAGTCCGCCTTCGGCAGAGAGGCATTTTGGCCCCAAAATGCAATGGCATGGGCGCGTTTACGAATATTTTCGGAACGACTCGCTCGATGCCATACCTCACGAAGTCAATCAGAACGGTGGCACAAAGTCCCCGCTTCACCGCAACCAGTTTGGATTCAACGTTTCCGGGCCGGTGATTATCCCGCACTTGATCAACAATGGGCAGAACACTTTTTTCACGCTGTCGTATGAAGGAGTGCGTGAAACCATCTCGCGCGCCTCACTGCACACCATCCCCACTGCGGCCCAGCGCAACGGAGACTTTTCAAGAACCGTGGACCAGTCAGGCAACCCACTTATTATCTATGACTTGGCGACGACAACCCCGAATCCAGCTTATAACCCTTCTCTTCCAGTCACAACCAGCAACCTTCAGTATTTGCGGTCACCATTCCCCGGCAACATTATCCCAACCTCGCGGCTGGTACCGAAAGTCCAGCAGGCGCTTTCATACTACCCCCTGCCCAATGCGCACGTTGGACCATTTTTTGAGAATAACTACTTTGTCAACGCGCCGCAGTATGACACTGCTGACGGCATTATTGCACGCGTCGATCAGTCTTTCGGCACCCGGCACCGCCTGAGTTTTCAGACAGCCATCTCCAACGGATTCGTGAGCGCTCCAAAATACTTTCCCAACTATGCAAGCCCCACCGCGGCGGCACAGAATTATTCCCGGTGGCGAGCCGAAATCGGTTACGTGTTTACGGCCACTTCAAAGACAGTCAATGCTATCCATTTAACCGCCGAATCAAGTGTTACACAGGCCGGAAGCACCGCAGAAACTCCCTTCCCCGTCTATCAGCTGTCTGATACTTATCTTTCAATGGGCACAGGGTTTCCCGAATCGCACAATGCCCACAATACGGTGGAGGTGCGGGATTCGATCTCCACACAGCAGGGAAAGCATTCACTCCAGATGACGTTCAGGGCTGACCAGTATCAGGTGAACTCCTTCACGCCACAGTATCCCTCTGGCTACTTCCAGTTCGACACGGGATTGACAAGCCTGCCCGGCATCGTCAACACGGGTGATCCCTTTGCCAGCTTCCTCCTGGGTCTTCCGCAGTACGCAGAACGTACCGTCATCACCTCCCCTTCATATTTTCGCAATTCCTATCAGTCAATTTCCGGTGGCGACAAGTATCAGTTCTCAAAAACCCTCACCATGAGCCTCGATCTCAACTTCAAGCGCCACACACCGCGTGTGGAAAAATACAACCGGCAGAGCACTATTGACCCCTCGGTGCTTGATCCTGCGACGCTTGATTATGGAGCACTTGTCTTTGCCGGCCAGGGCCCCATCCCCCGAGGGCTGCGGCCTGCCAACGTCGACCTTGACTATACCCTGGGCATGGCATGGAACCCGACTGGTGATTCCAAAACCGGCGTTCGTGCGGCCTTCCACCACTGGCACGGACACATGCCGATCTACAACGGGCAGTGGGGAACCCAGGGGTTCAATGCCCGGCAGACTTTTACTTCCACCAACGACCAACTGGCACCGGCAGTTAACCTGGCGCCCGGCATTCCTCCTCTGGCCACGCCACTGCCGGACCTCAACCCCTCAGCTGCCGATAATACAGTTGCAGATTATATGGATATGACGGGCAGGGTACCCGTTTACCGGTCTGCATCACTATCCATCGAGCGCCAGATGCCCTTTTCAATGGTCCTCACAGTGGGAACAGACTATAGCGCAGGCAGAGACCTCCTGGTGGGCAGCAGCACTACCACCCCCAATGCGATTAACCCGCGTTATCTGAGTTATCGAGATCAGCTTTATAACCAAGCGTTTCGACTCTCGCTGCAGCCTTATCCTCAATTCAGAGGCTTTGATCTTTACGGTCTTTATCCAGCCGGCCGCTACCAGCGCAAAGCCGGATACATCCAGGTCCAGAAGCGCGAGTCCTACGGGTTATCGTTTTCGGCCACTTACGAATACTCCAGCCAGTACGACAATTACTCAGGGCCCTACGGCAACCAGGACTTAATCAACCTGAGTCATGACTGGTCGGCATCAGCCTACCACACGCCGCAGTACCTTCAACTCAGCTACATTTACGATCTGCCCTTTGGGCCTGGAAAACCGCTGCTTGATTTCACCGGCTGGGGGCGCCCGATCGTCAGCGGCTGGTCCATCAGCGGCATGGCGTACTGGAACGACGGGAGGCCCCTGGCAATGCAGCCCGAGTTCAACAACACCGGGAACGTGATTCCCAACCTCTACGTTAACATCGTACCCGGCGTAGACCCGCACGTTCCGAACCCCGGCCCCAATGAATGGTTCAATCCTGCCGCCTTTGCTCAACCGCCAGATTTCACCCTGGGAAACGGTCCAAGGACGGAGGCGAATCTGTTGGGACCGGGCCGAAACAGGATGGATGTCAGCGTGGATAAGCGTATGCCGGTAGGGGGCACTTCACTGGACTTTAACGTTACCGCCTTCAACTTCATCAACCATGCAAACTGGAACTATCCCGATACGATCATCGGCCCCGCAAGTGCACCCAATATTGATGCAGGAAGGATTATCGGCTCCCAAGGCGGACGTGTTATCCAGCTTGGTCTGATATTGAGTTTCTGATGCGAGTCATCTTCACTACACTCATTTTCCTTGCCTTCCTCTTCAGCGCTTGTGCGTCTGCGCTGGCGCAGGTACAAAGTGCGCACAGATTTTCCATTCCCGCGTGGATCGATCATGGCGAGTGCACAAAGAGTCCTACGTTCGACCCGACACTCAATGGCAAGCCGGTAAAGGTCAGTGGAAAGCTGTCGCCAAAGAGTGACCAGATCATCCTGATCGTTTTTGATCTGACAGGCGATATTTCGCGTATAGATCAGGCGGAGCAAGCCGTGATCAGCAACATCAACAAGCTCCCTAAGAATGTGTGGGTTGGCGTATTGAGGGCCCAGGACGGGTTGCATGTTTTGGTGGACCCGACTCCAGATCGCCAGAAAGTGGACCATGTCATCACCTCCCTTTCCAGCAGTGGGACACCAGGACTGCTCGAAACGGTTCACGCATCGC
>Ga0102953_1000420_pt1 | contig 29462 bp, 31 predicted proteins | sample SalPon2A_C_D2_MG_FD_78509 | JGI IMG/M metagenome (GOLD analysis project Ga0102953, IMG submission 78509) | Soil microbial communities from South San Francisco under conditions of wetland restoration - Salt Pond MetaG R2A_C_D2_MG | ecosystem: Environmental > Terrestrial > Soil > Wetlands | place... | reverse complement strand
CGACATGATTTTCACGCAGCCGGTCTGCTACGAATTCAAGCACATCAAAGCTCCCACCCTACTCATAATCGGGCAACGAGACCGGACAGCATTGGGTAAAAACTTAGTTAGCCCGGAAGTGCAAAAAACCATGGGAAACTATCCTGAATTGGGTCGAAAGACTCACGAAGAGATTAAGAACAGCCAGCTGGTTGAGCTGGACAATGTTGGTCATTTGCCACACATTGAAGCTTTTGACCGTTTTATTGAGCCGCTGGAGAAGTTTCTGAAAGAATAACCTACTCTTCCAAATACTTTTGAGGCAACTCTTTGCTGGCTTTGGCGCCCAATTCGCGAAGTTTTTCGGCTCTACGAACCAAATTACCACTACCAACATGCAATTTATTCATAGCTGACTCATAGGTTTTATTCGTAGTGGCCAGGTTTTTCCCAATGCTTTCCATATCAGTGATAAAACCGAACAATTTATCATATAAAGCTCCCCCCTGCCGAGCAATTTCCATGGCATTGCGCGTTTGATTTTCCTGTTGCCAAATTGATGAAATGGTACGTAACGTAGCGAGAAGTGTCGATGGACTTACAATCACGACCTTTTGATCCCAGGCATAAGAAAACAACTCTTGATCTTCCTGTATGGCCACACTAAATGAGGATTCGATTGGAATGAACAACAACACAAAATCCGGTGAATTGAGCTTACTTGCACTTTGGTAATGTTTTTCGCTCAATCCTTTAATATGTTGTCTCAAACTCAAAAGATGTTCCTTTGTATTTCGTTGACGATCCTCTTCAGTTTCTGAATTTACCGCCCGTTCATAAGCGATCAACGAGACTTTCGAGTCAACAATGATATGTTTGTTGTCTGGCAGATTAATTACAATATCAGGCTGAATGCGTTTGCCATCCTCTGAAACATCGCTAAACTGTTTCTGGTAACCCTGTTCGCCTTCGTTCAGTCCGGAACGTTCCAGAATGCGTTCCAAAATAACTTCGCCCCAGTTCCCTTGTTTTTTTACGTCACCTTTCAAAGCTTTAGTCAAATTATTGGCCTCATCACTGATTTTGAGATTCAAGTCATGCAGCTTCTTCAATTCGGCTTTCAAATCTGTTTGATCCTTCAGACCTTTTTCATAGGTATCTTCCACCTTCTTTTCAAATAGCAGAATCTTTTCTCGTAGCGGATTCAAAATTTCACTGATATTCTTCTGGTTAACCTCGGTAAACTCCTGCGAATTCTGTTTCAATATTTTGTGGGCTATATTTTCAAACTCGGTCGTAAATTTCTTCTGCAACTCTTCCATCTCCTGCTTTTGTGTCGCCAGTTTTTCACGAAGGTTATCAAACTCTACTTCAGCCTTCGCCAAGCGCTGTGACTGCTGCTCGCTTTCAGCTTCAGCACGCTCCAGTTTTAACGCTAATGTTTCTTTGTCACCTTGCAAATACGTCACCCGTTCTTCGAGCTGAACTTTACTTTTTTCGTACTCCGTACGCACTGCTAACAACTCGTTTTCCGATGATTTGGACCTCAATTTATTCAGCAAAAAAGCAACGAAAAAACCGAGGGCCAGTCCTGCAGTAAAATAGATAATTTCCATGGGTTGGTAGTTTGCTGTCAAAAGTACAAAGAAGCAGTCGAACGGGAAAGCTGTTTTGGAACTTGAATTTTGGACTTGAACATTGGAACTTGTCACGCGAATGGAATTGAATTTTGGAAGGGCATCAGAGCGTGGGGTGGTGGAAAATGGGACGGTGTGAATTTGACAAACAAGAAAATAACATTGTACTCCACCGCCTCCTGGGTGCCGGTATGGATTTTGGGAATTGAGCTTTGGAATTTTCATTTTGAACACTAATTTCGCTTATCAAAATTAAATCGCTCCCCATGGATGTAAAAATTGAGCCCAGCTGGAAAAGTTTGTTAACCGATGAGTTTGAAAAGCCCTATTTTGAAAACCTTACCAACTTTGTGCATGAAGAGTATCGCAATCAGAAAGTGTATCCACCGGCTAAGCTTATTTTCAATGCGTTTGATCAGTGTCCGTTCGACCAACTAAAGGTGGTCATCCTTGGGCAGGATCCGTATCACGGGCCGGGGCAGGCTCACGGGCTTTGCTTTTCAGTGAACGACGGCATTGACTTTCCGCCCAGTCTGCGCAACATTTTTAAGGAACTGCAGGGCGATGTGGACAAACCCGTTCCATCCACCGGTAATTTAACACCATGGGCCCAGCAAGGTGTTCTGTTGCTCAACGCCACCTTGACAGTTCGTGCGCGCCAAGCCGGATCCCACCAGAAAAAAGGCTGGGAGGAATTTACGGATGCCGTGATTCACAAAATTAACGAAGAGAAAGAACATGCCGTTTTTATTTTATGGGGAAGCTACGCCATTCGCAAAGGCGAATTTATCGATCGGAATAAGCACTTGGTACTGACGTCGGTTCATCCTTCACCACTGTCTGCCAGCCGCGGCTACTTTGGCAATCATCATTTCAGCAAAACCAACGAGTTCCTGAAAGAACATCAACTGGAGCCAATCATCTGGTAGATTCAATCCATAACTACATTTTGCACGAAGAAGCTTATCTTTGATCCAACTGTTATTTTAAACCTATGGATTACCGGGATGAAGTTTTTATTGCTGTCGCTGAAAACCTCAGCTTCTCGAAAGCCGCTGAGGAATTATTCATCAGCCAACCGGCTGTGACCAAGCACATCAAGGAGCTGGAAAGTAAACTGAACATTGCATTGTTTGAGCGGAAAGGCAATAAAATTTACCTAACCAAAGCCGGTAAAATGGCTTATCGCCAGCTGAAACACATCAAAGAACAGTACCGCGATTTGGAATTTGAGTTAGGCCGACTCAACGACACTTTCCGCGGCTCGTTGCGATTGGGGGCCAGCAGTACGATTTCACAATATATCATCCCTTGTGTTTTAGCCGCCTTTCATCAACGCTATCCGAAAATCAACCTGAGCTTATTGAATGGCAACTCGTCTCAAATGGAACAAAAGCTGGTCAATAATGAAATTGACCTGGCATTGGTGGAAAACGATTCGTCGCATACCAACATTCGCTACATCGACTTTTTGGATGACGAAATCATCGTTGTGACCGGCAGCGCCAGCGTTTATTCCAAACGCAAAAACATGACACTGACCGATATTCAACAAATACCGATTGTTCTGCGAGAATGGGGATCGGGAACACTGGAAGTTATTCAGCATGCTTTCGCAAGGCAAAACATTGATCTGGAAAAGCTCAACATTACGATTCATTTGGGAAGTACTGAGGCGATCAAAAATTTTCTAACCAATTTTGAGGGGATTGGACTGGTTTCCGAGAAATCCATAGAGAAAGAGCTTCAATTGAAAAGTCTTCAGAAAATCAATGTCAAGGATTTCAACATCTATCGAAAACTACGGATTGCGCAGCGCCAAGGCCCTGATGCAAAAATACCAACCCTATTTCGTGAATTCCTTTTCCAGTATAACTTTTAGTTATCGAATATAAATTTTCAGTATTTGTATTGATTATAGACTGGCCGTACTTTTGTTTTCAAATCAAGTATTGAAAATACGTCTATGAATATACAACGAATCAAAAACTCACGGTTATTTTACGGTCTGATCATTGCCTTGTGCTTTGTGCCTTTTGTTTCGCCAGCGATTGCTTTACTCATTGGATTGGGCTTGTCGTTATTCGGTTTGAAAAATGAAAACCTGACGAAATACACGCACTTCGTATTACAAGCGGCTATCGTTCTGATGGGATTCGGGATGAATTTGTCTCAAGCCATTCAAGCATCAAAAAGCGGATTCATTTTGACAGCTGGTTCCGTTATTTTCACCATGACGGCCGGTTTGCTAATTGGCAGATTATTCAAGGTTGACAAAAAAATCAGCTTATTGATTGCCTCAGGAACGGCGATTTGCGGTGGAAGTGCCATCGCGGCCATTGCTCCGGTCATCCGAGCTAAGGACCATGAAATTTCTTTTTCGCTGATCGTCATCTTCATTTTAAATGCCATTGCCCTGTTTGCCTTTCCTATGATTGGACACTACTTTCACATGAGCCAGGAAACATTTGGATTTTGGTCAGCCATTGCGATTCACGATACCAGTTCAGTCGTCGGCGCAGGTGCTTCCTATGGTCCCAAAGCATTGGAAGTGGCCACCACCGTGAAGTTAACCCGTGCCTTGTGGATCATCCCTTTGGCAATCTTGCTATCGGTCACTCAAAAAGAAGAAAAGAAAAGTCGCGTGAAAATACCGTGGTTCATTTTGCTTTTTGTGTTGGCGTTGCTGGCAAGCCATTTTCTGCCTGCCTGGCAACCGACATTTGCACATCTAAGTTGGTTGGGGAAACGAGGAATGGTGATAGCGCTTCTATTGATTGGAGCAAACATGTCAATAAACCAAATGAAAAAAGCCGGGAAAAAGAGCTTTCTATTGGGTATCATTTTGTGGTTCCTGATTGGAACGTCCTCGTTTCTGCTACTGAACCTTCACCTTCTGACAAACTAAGGTTCGAGTGGCAACGTGAAATAAAATGTCGATCCTTCTCCCACAGTTGATTCAAGCCACATTTTTCCACCCATGGCTTCAACATATGATTTGGCAATAGGTAAACCAAGCCCGGCGCCACCTACTGTTCTGGTGGTACTTTCATCAACTTGACGAAAACGTTCAAATATGGTTCGCTCTTTTTCTTTTGGAATACCTATGCCTGCATCCCGCACGTAAAATTCGAGCATTGATTTCTTTCTTTCCACTCCATACTCAACGAACCCATCACGTGTAAACTTTAGTGCGTTGGAGAGCAAGTTTGAAAACACCTGACTAAATTTCACTTCATCAACTTGAATATAGCCGATATCAGAAGAAATTTCTTTTGGAATTAACCGGATTCCCTTTTTTTCAAATTCTGACTCATAGATCGCATGCAGGTATTGCAGTTTATTTTTCACCTCAACTTGGGTGTTTTGAATCACGATCTGCCCGGATTCAATCAGCGAGATATCGAGCACACTATCAATAATTCGAAGCAACTGATTGCCGGATTGTTGAATCGTGCTTGCATATAATTCTTTGTTTCCCTGAGAGGGACTATTGACCAAAAGGTCCGAAAACCCCAAGATTCCATTTAGTGGCGTACGAATTTCGTGGCTCATATTCGCTAAAAAAGCCGTTTTTAACCGATCACTTTCTTCTGCTCTGTCTTTTGCTGCCTTTAATTCTTCCAGATATTTTTCCAGCTCCTGCTGTGCCTGTGCAAGCAAACGTTGCTCCTCTGCCTCTTTCAAAGCTCGTTTGATGGCAGTTACCAGTTTCACCATTCGGTCCTTGAGCACATAATCGGTTGCCCCACGTTTTAAAAGTTCAACAGCCTTTTCTTCTCCAATCGTCCCTGACACACATATAAAGGGAACCCGAGGACAGTTCTGTTTAGCAATGTCCAAAGCTTCAACAGCATCACAATCCGGCAGATTATAATCAGAAAGAATCAAATCAATTTGCTTGTCACAATTAAGCAAGGCTAAATAATCCGCTTTATTATCTGCGATTTCAATGGTTAAATCAAATTCATCTTCAAGACGTTCGCGCATTAGCTCCTGATCCATAAGGGAATCTTCCAAATACAGCACCTTCAACATTTGTTTAGCTTGTTCCATTGCCAATCGTTTTAATGTTTTCGCGGTATTTCGTTAATGACAACCCAAAACATTCCCAATTGCTTGATCGCAGAAATAAATTCTGTGAGATCAACTGGTTTCACTACGTATGCGTTCACTCCAAGATTATAGCTCTTGATCAAATCTTCTTCCTGACGACTTGATGTCAACATAACAACCGGTAAATACTTTAATTTTGGATCCTGCCGGATTGATTTCAAGACTTCAATCCCATCCATTCGTGGCATCTTTAAATCCAGTAAAACAACTGTCGGCATTCCAGGTTTTCGATCTGTATATTTTCCGCTATAAGCCAAATAATCCATGGCTTCAACACCATCTTTAACCCATACAATCTCATTGGCAAAATTGTTTTCCTCCAAAGCCACCAATGTCAATTCTGCGTCTCTGGCATTATCTTCAACTAAAAGAATTGATTTAATATCCATAAGCTCTTATCCTTTTGGGTTCTTTGGTAAACTGAAATAAAATGTCGCGCCTTCACCGATCTTCCCTTCTGCCCAGACTTCGCCACCATGTCTAACAACGATGCGACGGACCATCGCTAATCCAATTCCGGTTCCTTCATAATCCTCTGCTGAATGCAAACGCTGAAAGGTTCCGAATAATTTGTGCCCGTACTTTTCATCAAATCCAACGCCATTATCTTGTATTTTAAAAATATAATTCGCTGATGTTTCGCTGGCCTCAACTTGCACCAAACTATACGCTTTTTTGGAACTGTACTTAACGGCATTGCTCAATAAATTGATCCACACCTGCCTCATTAAACCGTAATCAACAGTAACTGGCGGCAAACTTGTAATTTCCCAACGAATCTCCTGATCAGGATAATCTTCCTGGATCGCACGGGTGGTCTCTTCAACCAGATTATTCATTTCAAATGAAGCCATTTGTAATTCCGTACGACCAACTCTGGAGAACCGAAGCAAATCATCAATTAACTGGCTCATTTCCTGGCTGGCTTCCTTGATGTAATCCAGGTAACGAACTCCTTTTTCATCCAACCCGGCTCTGTTCTTTTTAACCAATAAATCTACAAACCCAGAGATATGCCGCAAGGGTGCTCGTAAATCATGAGAAACCGAATAAGAGAAGGATTCCAATTCCTCGTTAACGATTTTCAATTCGGTATTCCTTTCCGACAACTCTTTGGTTCGTTGCTCAATTTTGTACTCCAGACTTTTATTAACTGCATTAATCTCGGCGACATACTTTTTTTCTTTAAAACGAAGACGGCTCATAATGTAAGCAATATATAACACCAGGAAAATCGAGACTCCCAGAACGAGTAGAAAGACGGTCTTATTACTTTTATAGTTTTTAATGTTGGCATAATCTACATGAACCAGCAAAACCCAATCATTAACAGCATCAACATATACTTTACCCGGATAAAAATTGTCTCCCCTTCCTGCATGATAACCTAATCCCACGTGTTGAAAAATATCCATTCCCTTTGGTCCATAAATTTCCCCGCTGCTTTGTTTCGTGATTTTATTCCATCGTTTAGGAAACAAATTTGAAAGGCGCTGGTTTTTCAAACTATCAAACATAAATCCAAATGATTTGTTTTCCTTAGAGCCAAATAACCAATAGCCATCGCGGTTCAAAAACATTAAATGACCGTTGTAATGATCATTGGTGATTTTTAACCTGTTAAACAACGTATTCAGGTTTTGGTTAATGATAATAACACCTGCGAATTGATTATCCTTGTTAAAAATCGGCGTTCCAAACCGGATTACCCGTTGATAAGGGATTTCGATTTTACCATGTTCCATATTCAAATCAATGGGAGATACATAAATCTCTCCTGGATGAAGAGCTGCTGTTTTTTTAAAATAATAACGTTGACTTTTATCCTGAAGTAATTTATCAGGCGTTATGATCAAGCTGTCTCCAACCCAATTAATCCGAATTTGTTCCATTCCTTTGGCATTAATAAAACGAATTTGTTGGTAGCTCCGGTTAAACTGCGCAAACAATTGCATCTCTTTAATTAATTCGGGTTTTCCTGTAGAATTATCAAGGTACTTAATAACCAGTAGTTGATGGGCAAAAAAACCAAGGTCACTAATTGTTGGTGCAAATTTAGCATGCAGCAATTCACTGCGTTGACGCAGAAGATCGGAGTAATACCCACTGGCATTCGTCAGTATACGGTTGCGTTGCTGAAAGTAGACATAGGCCGAGACCCCAACTATTAGAATAAATAGACTAATAAATACCGGAGTGAAAATCCGAATAAAACTTTTTTCTAAAAATAACTTCATTGTCTTACGCCTTAAACCATCAACTATTAAAGCTCACTTTGAATATGACTATTAGGATTAACCATATCAACATGAGATGGTAATGTATAGTCTGTTCATCTATTCCTGTGCTTTAATCATTGCTTGATTATGTGTTCGATTGATATAAATATAAATGAAAATAAGACACAAAACTCTTTTATTTGTATGTTTTTGACAATGCGCATAACATAATACCGAACATCAGTTCTCAACGACACGATCAAAAATCAGGAAATACAGGCTACTGAAATCGCCTATTAAAAGAAAAAAAAGAAACAACTAATTTTTGTTATTTCGGAGTCATTTTTCAATAATGGGTTCCAAAAAATTAGATAAAAAAAGCTGTCCCAAATCATTTGAAACAGCTTACAACTATTTTAATAAAGTCAATTTACCACTTATAAACAATCGAATTAATATTCATTCCCGCACCTACAGAACAAAGTACGATGTAATCGCCCTCATCAATCTGATGGTCTTCCATTTTACCTTTCACAATTAAATCGAGTAACGTAGGAACGGTCGCAGTTGATGAATTCCCAAGTTTATTAATGCTCATAGGCATAATGCCTTCGGGTATGTGTTTTTCTTTATACAGTTTGAAAACGCCTTTTAAAATGGCTTCGTCCATTTTTTCATTGGCCTGATGAATCAATACTTTTTTAATGTCGTGAAGATCAAGCCCGGCTTTATCCAAACTGTCTTTCACCACTCCGGGCACATAATTCAAGGCGTAAATGTATAATTTGCGCCCGGCCATTTTAATAAATAAATCATCCTCTCCATATCCTGGTTTTAGCGAGTCGCCCATGGTTAACAAATTGGCATACGGTATTGAATCGGAACGGCTGCTATGCGCCAAAATACCTGTTGGTTCTTCTGACCAAACACCCTCAACAACAGTTGCTCCGGCACCGTCGGCGAAAATCATGGTATCCCTGTCGTGTGGATCGGAAATTCGCGAAAGCACATCAGCACCAACAACAACACCTTTTTTAAAGGTTTCGCTACGAATGTATGCATCAGCAACAATCATCCCCTGCGTCCATCCCGGGCAACCAGAGATGACATCGTGGCAAATGCACGCCGGATTTTTCAGGTGCAGTTTTCCTTTTACTTTATTGGCCAACGACGGGAGAATATCTGAATGGGTACGTCCGGCAGTCACATCGCCGAAATTATGCCCGATAATTAAAAAGTCAAGCTCGTCCAATTCAACACTTGCTGACTTGCAAGCATTTTTAACAGCTTCAGCTGCAATATCCGAATCCACTTGATCTTCCCTCACCCAACGGCGTTCTTCAATGTTGGTAATCTCATGAAACTTTTGGATAATCTCTTCATTCGTCTTATCAAAAGGCTCTTTGGTAGAAGGATCGTAAAAGTTAAAATTGGAGAAATACTCATTTTTGATCAACTGTTCAGGAATGTAGCTTCCTGTACCAATAATTTTTGTGTATAACTTCTTAGCCATAACAGTTTTTTAGAGGCTTTCGCCCGGACCTTTATATTTTTTCAACTCAAATGATTCACCGTCAAAAACCCCGTACGAATAATGGACAATCCAATCGCCCAAATTAATGTATCGGGAAGTTTTACCAAGGGGCAAATCTAATAACAAATGACGATGACCGAAAATAAAATAGTCAACTTCTTCATGTTCAAGCACTGATTTTGCAAAATGATACAGCCCCTCGTTTTCTTCTCCTTTAAATGGAACACTGATTCCTTTTGATACACGGCTCTTTTTTGACCATGCATGCGCCAGGGCAATTCCCAGGTTGGGATGCAAGCGCGAAAATGACCATTGTAAGATTCGATTGGTAAAAATCTTTTTCAAAAAATGATAGCCTTTGTCATAGGGATCGAGTCCATCGCCGTGTGCCAGGAAAAACTTCTTACCATTCAAAGTCACCTGCATTTCATGATAATGAACCTGCACTCCCAATTCTTTGGGCAGGTAATCGAACACCCAGATATCGTGGTTGCCCGTAAAAAAGTGAACAGGAATACCGGAGTCAGCCAGTTCGGCTATTTTTCCCAGTGTGCGTGTAAATCCGCGGGGAACGACTTTTTTGTATTCGTACCAATAATCAAAAATGTCGCCCATTAAATAGAGCTCAGCGGCGTCTTTTTTAATGTCGTCCAACCAATGAACGAAAAGCTTTTCGCGCTCCCCATTGTTGTTTAATGCCGGAGCTCCTAGATGAATATCGGAAACAAAATATATTTTGTTCTGCGCGTCAATCAAAATTCAGCGAATAAGTAGTCCAAAAAAATTTCGACAAAGATACCAGTAAAAAATGAAGTTTCAAGCTTTCATTAACCAAAAGACTCCCATCGGAATAACACTTCAAGCTTAATCAAGCAACTTGCTAAGTGCTGCGTTCAACTGCGGCCCCTTCAAGTCTTTTGCCAGTATCATGCCATCCTTGTCCAACAGATAATTATAAGGGATCGCCTGAACATTGTAGTCCATCAAAGCATCTTTGCTTCCTTCCATATCGCCCACGTTTACCCATTTCTTCAGCCCATCCTGCTCGATCGCATTCAGCCAGTCGTACCGGTTTTCGTCAACACTCACCTGGTAAATGTCGAACCCTTTGCGATGATATTTCTTATAGAGCTGAACCAAGACAGGATTCATAATCCGTGAAGCCTTGTCTTTCGAGCTCCAAAACTGAACCAAAACCACTTTCCCTTGTAACGAGGATAGGGCCACTTTTTTACCGTCAGTATTGGGCAACACAATGTCCGGGCTGTTCTGTCCTTTTTCCTGGATCAACTTACGAAGCTTGGCATTCTGCTCATCCCGCATCAACTTGATTGTATTCGCATACAACGCTTTTACATGTTCTGAATTGGGGTAAAACGAATTTAACGCGGACGCTGCTGTTTTAAGTGATTGTAAATCCTGGATTACAAAATTATCGTCGTCAAACTTCTGGTACAGGGCCAGTACATTGGACATAGAAAACGGATGATCGGTGATAAACTTCTTCGAGTATTCACGTTGTTTTTCAATCACTTCATCGTATTCCTTGTCCCACTTCTTTTTCAGTTCAGGATAGTTCGGATCAGTCCGAAAGATAACATGCAACGACCGGATTGAGTCGAGTTGGTGCTTGGTACGACTGAGATGTTCAGTTAATTCCTTAACCAATTTTGAACCGTCGGAACCTTTCACCACGTAATCGCGCGAAAAATTTGCTGCATCAGCATCAACCTGCACGTGTTCGCCTGAATCAACCAGCAAAGTAATGAAATTCCGTTCACTCAATTTCAACAAATAGAACGTGGGATAATGAACATCACCATCCAGTTCAAACTCCCCCTTTTTGTTGATTCTGGCTGAATCAATATTCTCAGAAGTGGTCACTTTTAATTCATCCAGGTAAATATATTTTCCGCTGGCGTTACTAATGTGCCCAGAGATGGTGTAATCGTGTTTTTCCTTACAGGCAACCAAAATGGTAGCGATGGAAATGATAAGTAGAAATATCCTTTTCACGAGTCAAAATTTTTTTCAATTTTTTAACGGATGGTAAAAATAATAAATTACCAGTCAAACGCACTTTGTTCCACTAATTCTTTTGGAAGAATGGCTTCTTTTAAACGGCATTCTTATTAAAAATCCAAAAATATACTACTTTTGGCATTGCAAAATTATGTTTGGATGAGAGTTTATCGTGACGTCAGACAATTTAAAGTAGCAAAACCAGTTCTCACTGTTGGATCGTTTGATGGCGTTCATCTGGGCCACCGGAAGGTTATAAACCGGCTCAATGAGATTGCCCGGGAACGGAACGGTGAATCTGTCATTTTCACCTTTGCTCCCCACCCACGCCTGGTGTTAAATCCATCGGAAGATAGTTTGCGTTTGCTAACAACTATGGACGAAAAAATTGAACTACTGGAACAAGCCGGCGTTCAACACCTGATTATCTACCCGTTTACAAAGCCTTTTGCAGAACTGACCTACACGGATTTTGTACGCGGAATATTGGTGGACCAGCTTCATGTGGACAGCCTTGTTGTTGGCTACGACCATAAATTTGGGAAAGACCGAAAGGGCGATTTTGAAATGCTGAAAGGCCTGGCTTTGGCGTTCAACTTCAACCTTGAAAAGTTGGATGTTTTGTTGTCAGACAATATTAATGTAAGCTCCACCCAAATACGAAATGCCCTGCAGGATGGGAATCTCACGAAAGCCAATCGTTATCTAGGCTACACATTCAGGCTGCATGGAACCGTTGTTGAAGGTCAGAAGCTTGGGCGCCGAATCCAGTTTCCAACGGCAAACATTGAATCATCCGACATTCATAAAATCATTCCCGGTTTCGGTGTTTATGCTGTTCAGGTGAAGATCAACAATGAACTTCACCAAGGCATGCTGAATATTGGCACTCGTCCAACGATTGACAAAAACGCCGACCATCGCAGCATTGAAGTTCATATTTTTAATTTTAACAAAGACATCTACCATAAACAACTCGAAATTAAGTTCGTTACCAAAATTCGTGAAGAACAAAAATTCGCTTCGATTGATGAATTGAAAACTCAACTTGAAAAAGACAAAACAACCGTTCTGGACATTCTCAATTAATCACTTTAAAAATCATTTAACAATTTTATCGTTCATTAATTCGAAAAGCGGAATGACCTGAAAACAATCTTTTCGCCATTCGAGTTATTACTTGAGATTAATTATCTTTGCAACACAAAAATAAAAGCATCATGACAACATTAACTGATCAGAAAATTGATTATAAAGTAGCCGATATTTCTTTGGCCGATTTTGGTCGTAAAGAAATTGAGATTGCAGAAAAAGAAATGCCGGGTTTAATGTCAATCCGTGCAAAACATGCGGCAGAAAAACCGTTAAAAGGTGCCCGAATCATGGGATCGCTGCACATGACCATTCAAACAGCAGTTTTAATTGAAACACTTGTTGAACTGGGAGCCGAAGTGCGCTGGGCAAGTTGTAACATTTTCAGCACTCAGGATCATGCAGCAGCAGCCATTGCAGCAGCCGGTGTTCCTGTTTTTGCCTGGAAAGGTGAAACACTGGCCGAGTACTGGTGGTGTACCGAACGTGCCCTCAATTTCGGCAACGGACAAGGTCCAAACCTCATCGTTGATGATGGAGGTGACGCCACAGTAATGATTCATCACGGTTACGCCGCCGAAGATGATCCTTCAATTTTAGATGTTGAAGTTGATGCGGAAGATGAACAAGAATTAAACGCCACCCTGAAACGTATTTTAAGCGAAGATCCACAACGTTGGCATCGCACAGGTCCTGAGATTAAAGGGGTGTCGGAAGAAACAACAACAGGTGTTCACCGCTTGTACCAAATGATGGAAAAAGGAACTTTGTTGTTCCCCGCTTTCAACGTAAACGATTCAGTGACCAAATCAAAATTTGACAACCTCTACGGATGCCGCGAATCACTGGCTGACGGAATCAAACGAGCAACCGACGTGATGATTGCCGGTAAAGTTGTGGTGGTTGCCGGATATGGCGATGTTGGTAAAGGATGTGCCAAATCCATGCGTGGGTATGGCGCCCGTGTTGTGGTTACCGAAATTGACCCGATTTGTGCCCTGCAAGCTGCCATGGAAGGTTTTGAAGTGAAAACCATGGAAGATGCCTTGGAGGAAGGAAATATTTTCGTGACTACAACCGGAAATAAAGATATCATCACCGGTGAACACATGGCTGCCATGAAAGATCAGGCCATTGTTTGCAACATCGGTCACTTCGATAACGAAATTCAGGTTTCTCGCCTGGAGAAATGGCCGGGAATCCAAAAAACCAACATCAAGCCACAGGTTGACAAATACACCTATGAAGATGGCCACTCCATTTTCTTGTTAGCTGAAGGGCGTTTGGTAAACCTGGGCTGTGCCACCGGACACCCATCGTTTGTGATGAGTAACTCGTTTACCAACCAAACACTCGCCCAAATTGAATTGTGGAAAAACGATTACAAAACAGATGTTTACCGTTTACCTAAACATTTGGATGAAGAGGTTGCCCGCCTGCACCTTGAGCAGCTCGGTGTTAAACTAACTACGCTTTCCAAAGACCAGGCTGACTACCTTGGTGTTCCGCAGAAAGGCCCTTACAAACCAGAACATTATCGTTACTAAATAAGAAGAAAGCAGCTTACGAGCTGCTTTTTTTTGTACCTTCGGATATGCAGGACAAGAAGGTATACGAAAATCAAATATTTCAATTATTCATTCATTTGATTGACAATTTTCCCACTGGGAAAGTGGTCCAAAACGAATCACCCGATTTCCTGGTTCGCCTCAATCGTCGCAAGGTCATCGGTATTGAATTGACTGAACTGCATGGGCAAGAATTTTACGACAACCAGGGGCATTTTACCCATCCTGAATTATTGTACGACAATCTGGCAAGCACGATCTCTGCCAAGGAGGAAAAAATCTACCTGTATCAAAAAGTGAAACCGGTCGAACTTTGGTTGCTCATTCACATCCGCTCGTTCCAAAACAAGCTCAACTTTAATTACCGAAACAAGCTCGACAACTGGAACTTCAGTTCCTCATTCGATCGCATTTTTTTACTGGAAGAAAAAGGCCAGTGGTTGCATGAAATTGATTAGCATTAATTGGTAATGTGCAAGATATCACCTGAAGCATTAACATGGTATTGCTTCAACGGTTCTGCAGACGGCCCGTTAACCACGTAACCACCTTCAAGCAAATTGTATTGCGATCCGCAACAGGGACAGGTGGCAATCACACCATCTGCTTCCACCCGGCACTTAAAATCCACTTCGTAAGGACAAGTGACATCGTAAGCACTGTATGAAGTTCCTGTATTGATGACCACAATTCCCCCATAGCCGCCATTGAAAAAAACCGGTGTCCCCACTGTTGTCAGTGCATTGTGGTTCACCAGGTTGATAGAGAAATTCACATCAACATAGGGGATTGACGTATTGTAATTGTCCTTGCAGGCCGTACTGATGACCATTAAAAGAACCAAAAAGAACCCTACTCTCAAAGACAACTGTTTTATGCCGTTCATTTTTTATATCTTTATACAACTAAAACAAAAAACCTCTATTTTTATTTTACCTGTTAAACCACAAAGTTAATAGAAAATGGAAGATTATATATTTATCATCATAGTGGTTGTGCTCTCCATCATAGGGGCTGTCAATAAAAGCAAAAAGAAACAAATGCAGCAAATGGACGCTGACGAAAGCCAAGAACGTCAACCCTCCGTTTTTGATCAGTTTTTTGACGAGCCCATGTTTGACGAGCCCAAACCCGAAGCAGTTTTTCCTGAAGCTCAACACACCGAAATGGATCACCAGGAAATCAAACCGCCTGAAGAAATGAAAGTTCCTAAAATGGAACGTCCATCCATGACTCGATTGGAACGTCCTAAAATGGAACGGATTCCTTTACGAAGGATGGAACCGAAAGCTTCTTTGGCAAAAAAGATGGAAGAAATGCCCAAACAAGAGATGGGCGTGAAAAGGATTGAAAAGGAAGAAACTGAAGGACGAACTTTCCAATCTATCATGGATGGTTTTTCACTAAAGAAGGCTGTTATCTATTCTGAAATTATGAATCGTAAATACTAGAACCTTTTCATAAACAACATTTTATAGACTTTTTTAAACCAGGAGCCTCGCGAATACCAAATATTTTGTATAGCTTTGTAGCTACAAAGAGTTCCGCTCGTTCGGAATTCTTTTTTATTTATATACATCGTCACACTTTTAAAAAAACTATAGCAATGGGAAAAGTGGCCTACATTACCCAAGAAGGATTAAATAAGTTAAAAAAAGACCTGGATCGCCTGGTGAATGTTGAGCGCCCTGCCATCTCAAAACAGATTGGCGAGGCGATTGAGAAAGGTGATATATCGGAGAATGCTGAATATGATGCGGCTAAAGATGCACAGGGAATGCTGGAAGCGAAAATCGCCCAGTTACGTGAAAAAATCGCTAATGCCCGCATTATTGATGAATCAAAAATTGACACCTCAACCGTTCAGATTTTGAACAAGGTGACCATTAAAAACATAAAAAACAATGCCACCATGCAATACACCATTGTATCGGAGCATGAAGCGGATCTGAAGTCAGGAAAAATTTCGATTGAAACACCAATTGCCAAAGGATTGCTAGGCAAAAAAGTGGGCGATACGGTTGAAATTCAGGTACCTTCTGGTATCATCCCATTCGAAATCATTGATATCTCATTGTAATTATGGCAAGTCTGTTTACAAAAATTATTTCAGGTGAAATCCCGGCCTATAAAGTTGCGGAAGACGACAATTACCTGGCTTTTTTAGATATTTTCCCAACAGCCAAAGGACACACACTGGTCATCCCCAAGAAGGAAGTTGACTACTTGTTTGACCTGGATGATGAAACTTACGTAGGGCTTCAACAATTTGCAAAAAAAGTAGCTGTTGGATTGAAAAAAGCAGTTCCTTGTCAAAAGGTTGGCGTCATGGTTTTAGGATTGGAAGTGCCACACGCACACATTCACCTGGTGCCGATGCAAACAGAACACGACCTGATTAATTTTGGCGATAAAGTGAAATTAAGCGATGAGGAATTTGAAGAAACCCGCGCTGCCATTGCTAAGGCTATTGAATAAACAACATTGTTTCAACATAATTTAAAGCCATTCTTTCAAAAGGATGGCTTTTTTATTTCGACTTCCAGCTCACTATCACTTCACCCTTCCCGGGTTCTTCTTGATAAAATCTTCCCACCCTTTGTACGATTTTCCTTTTGCTGGATTTTTCAATTGCAGGTAGTGGCAAACAGCGACCGCCAGAGCATCAGTTGCATCCAATTCCTTAGGTAGCTCATTTTCTTTAAACATGTTATTCAGGAAATAAGCCACCTGTTCCTTGGAAGCCCGCCCCATTCCGGTAATCGCTTGTTTGACACGCAAAGGAGCATATTCAAAAACAGGAATGTCTTTCTCCAGGGCAATGCCCATCACAATTCCCTGTGCCCGCCCAAGCTTCAACATGGCCTGGATATCTTTCCCGTAAAATGGTGATTCAATGGCGAGCTCATCCGGCAGGTATTCGTTAATCAAGTGCTGCGTTCGAATGAAGATCTGCTTCAATTTTAAATAGTGATCTTTGAATCCCGCGGTTTTAATCACACCTGTTTGAATAATCTTCGGCTCCTTATCTACAATCTCGATCAAACCATACCCCATCACAACCGTTCCGGGGTCAATTCCCAATATGCGTTTCGACGTTGCTCCCATTAATTTGCTCCTATTTCTATGTTCAAAGGTAAAACTTTGAATGAAACCATTGTCCAAGGCCAGCTCTCATCATCATTCAAAATTTTGGCTTTCGTTTAAACTGTTGCACAAAAATGCCCAGGAGGATAAATACCAGCCCCAAAAAAGTGGTCATGTAAATCACTTCTTTCAAAATGAAATGAATAAAGATCAATGATAGGAAAGGCATCAGAAAGATGAAATTGCCCGTCACCGCATTGTTTTCGCTCGTTTGCAATGCTTTCATCCAGACTACGTATGTGATGCCCAACTCAAACAAACCGACGTACACAGCAACCAGGAAACTGCGATCAAGGTGAATGGGGAAATTTGGACTTGGATCGATTAATCCAAACAGAAAAAGGTACACAATGCCAAATAAGAAATTCCAAAAGAAGACGATCAACTTGTCGCGTTCGTCCTTCACACTAAATAACCAGTAAAGCGACCAGATGACGCTACTTCCCAAAGCAAGCAGTGCGCCAAACAGGTTGGTGTTATAAAAGCCCTCAACACTTCCCTGTGACGCAATAAAAACCACGCCCAAAAAACTGAGCAGGATTCCCCATAAATTTCGCCAACCAATCTTATGCCCCAACATAGGAGCCGACAGTAACGCCAAAGTAATGGGCCAAATCATATTTAGTGATTGCGTGACCTGCGCCGGATTCAAATCATAAGCTTTGAAGAGTACCAGGTAGTATAAAAACGGATTGAACAATCCTTGCCCGGCCGATAATAAGAGTTGCCGCTGATTCATCTTTATCAACAAGGAAAATTTTCCCTGGAACAGAATGATCAACAGAAAGGTCAACAAGGAAACAATCGATGCCACAAAAATCAACTGAAAGGGATTCAACCCAAGTAGCGCCAATTTAAAAGCCGAAGCCACTGTTGACCAGAGCAACACGGCCAACAAAGCCCAACCGATTGCCGCCTTCTGACTTTTCATTTAATTGATCTCAAGAGGATTATAGGGGTCCGATTCTTGACTCTTCTGTGCCGGCACCTCACCACGAAGCTCGCGATAGCGTTTCCGGGCTTCTTCCACATACACGCTCCCAGGGTAGTGAGTCAACATTTTCTTATACAACTCCTCAGCCTCATCCACTTTGTTCAACTTTTTTTCATCCAATTCGGCTAACATAAACAAGGCATCATCAGCAAGCAAACCATAAGAATAGCGTGTGGTAATTTCCTGCAAAAAGCCGGCAGCCTTTTCGTAGTTTCCTTGCTTAATCATGGCTTTTGCTTTACGGAAGTAGATGTCATCCATCAAATCATTGGAACTGTAATTCGTTTCAATGGAATCGAGTGTCAGCCAGGCCAACGTATCCTGATTGCGGAAAATGTACAAATCGGCCCGGGCAAACATCTGCATGGGAACAGCGGTCGTATCCAGCGCCGAATTGTTGCTGATAAAAATGGAAAGCTCCATTGCATCGTTGGCAATCAATTTCGACGTGCTGGCTTTCAAAACATCCAACTGAGCCTGTGCCCATTTCAAATTACCCATGTAATAGCCAACTTTGGCCTTCTTCAACTTCACTTCATCCCCCAGCGAATTATCTTTGTTGGCATCAATGATTTGTGAATACAACAAGATGGCTTCCCACAAATCACCTTTCAACACATCAATATCTGCCAATTCATTCTTCAACTGGTCACGCTGTAGATTGTTGATTCGTCCACTTCCCATCTGCCTTTGCAGCAGGCTCGTCGCAGTCGGAATATCATGATTGAAAAACGCAAGAAAATGAGCGTAGTCGATAATCAGCTGCGTAGTAACTGGTGTGTAACCAATCACATCAAATGTTTTTTCAAATTGCTTCTTCAGCTCATCCGGGTGACGATCTTTTTTGGGAGCGTCGACAAATTGCTGATAATCCAGACTCATTTTGCCCTGATAAGCTTCCTGGTAAAAGCTATTTTTAGGGCCCTTTTCAATTAGATAATCGAAGGCTTTGATCGCCTCTTCAGTATCATCATTATTCCCTGCAATACTCGCCAGCCGGACGATTAAAGCATCCACATCTCCACCTCGTTTATCCAAAGCAATGGATTGGCGTAAGGCAGATGCAAACTGTTTCTCCTGCAAGAACAACCAAATCAACAGGCGATTGTAGACCGTCACTCCGGGATCTGCTTGGATGCGTTTCATCAAGGCTATTTGGAAACGATCGCGCAAAGTGTGATCAACATCCAAACGAAACGCCATGGACATGCTGCTTTCCACCTGCCCTAACCGATTTTCATCTTCTTTTAAAAGGGCCAGGTATTCATCATACATCAACTCATAGTTCCGCTCATATAAATACACCCGCGCCAACTCGTAGTGGAACGATTCGCCAGGTATTTTTCGTTTTCCCTGTTGGTAAACTTTCAATGCATAATCATATTCCTGACGAACCAAAAAATCGTTTGCCAGGCGCGTGTAGTCCGTCTTATTGTCAGGAACGATCTTTACGGCCTGATCGAATTTTTTGTCTGCCTCATCCAACAAATTTTGTCGCTTCAGCAAATACCCCCACTGCACGTATAAGTCAAAATCATTTCGGTTCTTTCGCAACTGCTTTTTAATTTCCGTTTCAGCCTGGTCGTAAGCATCCATTTCAAACAAACAATTCAAGTACATTCTGAAATAATATTGAGAACCACCCTTCTCATAAATTTCATGGTACAATACCGAAGCTTTTTCGTAATTTTTATTGCGGTAATATTGGTTGGCCAACTGCAATTTATTCACGTCCAGTTTCAACTGCTGGGCCTGAACAAAAACCGGGGAAAGCAACATCAAGAAAATTCCCACAAGCAGAATTCGTTTTTTTGTTTTTGCTGTCATTGCATACAAAAATAACAATCCGTTGCTGAAGAAAGACAAATTGAGCAAGAAAGATATTCGATCCTTGATTCTTTATGCTTGATACTGGATTCTCAATATTTGATGCCGGTTGTCTGACTTGCATTTGCCCTTTGCTCCTTGCCATATTTCCGTTATTTTTGCTGAAAAATTACCAAAAATCATGAATGACGAACTCCAGTCACGTCAGCGATTGCCGCGTTGGATGAAGATGAATCTTCCCAAAGGTGAAAGCTATTCCAAAGTAAAAAACTTGGTCAATAAGCACGGATTGCATACCATTTGCACCAGCGGAAACTGCCCCAACATTGGGGAATGCTGGAACCGTGGAACGGCTACTTTCATGATTTTAGGAGACATTTGTTCCCGCAATTGTAAGTTCTGCGGTGTCACAACCGGCAAGCCACTCCCTCCCGATCCCGACGAACCCAAACGCGTTGCTGAGTCAATCCGGATTATGGAACTGAAGCACGCGGTGATCACATCTGTTGATCGTGATGATTTGCCGGATTTAGGTGCAGGCATTTGGGCGGGCACCATTCGCGCAATCAAAAAGCAAAATCCGAATACCCAAATTGAAGTGCTGATTCCCGACTTTCAAGGGAAAAAAGAACTAATTTTGCAGGTAGCTGATGCCAAGCCGGATGTGATTTCACACAACCTGGAAACGGTGGAACGGCTCACTCCCGAAATTCGCAGCGCAGCCAAATATCGACGGAGCTTGGAGGTAATTGCAACCATTGCACAAAACGGATCGGTCGCAAAATCAGGCATCATGCTTGGCTTGGGTGAAACTGAAAATGAAGTGCTACAAACTATGGACAACCTGTTAGACGCCGGCTGTAAAGTGATGACCATTGGCCAATACCTGGCGCCAACTCAGTCACACATTCCAGTGAAGGAATACATTCATCCTGATCAATTTGCGCGCTACCGAACAATTGGGCTCGAAAAGGGTTTTTCTTTTGTTGAAAGTAGTCCACTCGTGCGATCAAGCTACCGGGCGGAACAACACTCAATGGCATAAGAGATTGTGGGATTGCGAGAGGGTGAGACAATGAGAATTTGAGAAAACAAGCAACAGAAGATACCCCGCTCATATCCTGAAATAACTTGGAACTTGTAACTCGAAACTAAAAAGATGGCAGAATTTAATTACGAAGACGTTGGTCTGAAAGACTATAAAGAATGCTGGGATTACCAGGAAGAAATTCTGGAACAAGTGCAAGCTGATAAAAAAGCCAATGGCGGCTCAACCGAACTCAACCGCTTTTTATTGGTTGAACACCCACATGTATACACACTTGGGAAAAGCGGCGACGAGCACAATTTACTGGTGCACGATGATTTCCTGAAAAAAATAGAGGCCACCTATTATAAAATCAACCGTGGTGGCGACATCACTTATCATGGGCCTGGCCAGCTGGTTGGTTATCCAATCATCGACCTCGAAAATTACAAAATAGGGGTCCGCGAGTACATTGAAAAAATGGAAGACGCTATCATCGCCACGGTTGCACATTATGGCATTAAAAGTAGCCGAAAGGAAGGGGCAACCGGCGTTTGGCTGGAAGCTGACATTCCGGCCAAATCACGGAAAATCTGTGCCATTGGCGTCCGGGTTAGTCGTTATGTCACCATGCATGGTTTCGCCCTAAACGTGAATACTGACATGCGTTATTTCAACTACATCAATCCTTGTGGATTCCTCACTTACGGAGTTACTTCGCTCGAACGCGAGCTGGGCAAAAAAATAGACATGCAGGAAGTGAAAGAAGTGGTTAAAACCAAGTTCAACGAGATTTATTAACCACTCGAAATCAGCATTCACCATACGCCCAAAAAACGTTCATTCAAGGTAGATAATCTGCATCGGATACTTCTGCATGAATTTCATTCTTCAAACCGGGATAACTTCAACTTGAACATTCTGCTTTCATGATTCGTTGGAAAGGTTGAACTTCACCTTGTAAATTGACATACCCCAACCTGTTAAATAGAATTATTTTATATCACCTAAAAACGAATTGTGATGAAAACAAAACAAATATTATTGGATTCAAGGCCCAAAGGCACACCCACGTTAGAAACCTTTAAAACAGAAACGACTGAACTACCGGAGCTCAAAGCTGGTGAGGTTTTGCTCCAAGGATTGTATTACTCGGTTGACCCGTACATGCGGGGTAGAATGAATGATGCAAAATCATACGCAGCGCCATTTAAGGTTGGAGAACCAATCGTTGGGCGGACAGTTGCCCAGGTTGTCAAAAGTCAATCGCCAAATTTGAAAACTGGCGACGAAGTTGTTGGAATGTTCCCTTGGCAGGAAGCTTTTGTAGCCTCAAAAGATGAGGTTTCCAAAATTGATACATCCATTGCCCCGGCCAGCTATTACCTCAGCATTTTGGGCATGACAGGCCTGACAGCACACCTCGGATTAACAATCATTGGGAAACCCAAGGCTGGAGAAACGGTTGTTGTTTCAGGAGCTGCCGGCGCTGTTGGGATGGTCGTTGGGCAAATCGCAAAAATAAAAGGATGTCGTGCTGTAGGTATCGCCGGAAGCGATGAAAAAGTCAGATTGTTAAAAGAAGATTTTGGATTCGACGAAGCTATCAATTACAAAACGACTTCGAACATGCAAAAAGCCATTGCCGAATCGTGCCCGGATGGTGTGGATGTTTATTTCGATAATGTTGGCGGTGAAATTTCCGATGCCGTTATCAGCAATATTAACTTTCATGCCCGCATTCCTATTTGTGGACAAATTTCGCTCTACAACAGTACCGAGCAACCAATGGGGCCGCGATTACAGCCTCTATTGCTTACACGAAGTGCATTGATGCAAGGATTTATTATCCGCAATTTTTCCGAACAGTTCCAGGAAGCCCAAAAACAATTGGCCCAATGGGTGAAAGAAGGGAAGTTAAAATTCACTGAGACGACCGTTCAAGGTTTTGACCAACTGCCAAACGCCTTTCTTGGCCTATTTACCGGGGACAATGTTGGAAAAATGGTTGTGAAAGCGAAGTAAAACAAATCACACGTCGTTAATCGCATCCTGTAAAAGTCGTTTTAATCGTGTATTACCAACTAAAACGCCACCCCAAAAAGTAATTAGAAAAATCGGCGTGGCTATGTGATAGACATCTATCCATACAAAACCCTGAAGCCAGGAAAATAAAACACCAATGATTAGCGCAAGAATCAAACAGATAACGAGATGCTTGGTGTAGTCAACCCGGCAAATAATCTTGCCGGGGTTTTGCTCATCAAGGTAAATCTGACCTTTTGTGAATGCTTTGAACAATTCAACCAGCAGTTGAATTTGACCTCCAACTGTTGATTTCCGTTCAAAAAGTAATTTTTGGCCTGATTGTTCAGTAATAAAATGATGCTGATGGAGTTTCGTCCGGACACTGCCAAACAAGAGCGGCTCAGTCTGGGTCTTCAAAAGATTTGTATGAAAAGAGAACTGCATGTTTTACTGAATCAAGTTTCTAAATTAAAATTTTCAATTAACTTTTTAGTTCTTCCAATAATTCCAACGCATGGTCACGTAATGGTTTATGCTTCTTATACCACCAGAAGATTCCAACCAGGATAGCAACAATGATCATGGGAATGAAAATATATTGAATCTGCAGGATTCTCATAATAGGCGAAAGTCCCTTCATTTCGTCATAACTCAACAAAACCATGCCAACGTCCGTAATCAAAACAGCCAACAACGCCCATTTTATCTCCGGCTTCCATATCTTATATCGTTCTGCCGCGTGTTCCAGCATTTGCACGGATGGTAAGGAATAGTCAACAGACTTTTGTTCTTTGATCCTTTTCCGAAATATGATTACAAAAATTATAAAAGCAATAACGGCGCATCCGCCTCCGAACCTTTCGATCAATGTCAACTCCTTATCAGGAGCAAAAACAAAGAACATCGTATAAACCGGAATTAAAATCCAGTATAATATTTGAATTCCTTTGTACAATCGTAAAAGGAATTGGTCTTCTTTTTTCAGTTTATTTAGTAAATCGTTCATCTTGCAAAATTTTCAGTCTGTAACTAAACTATTCCATGGCTTTTTTCGCCAATGAATCCCGCAACGATTCCTTGATGCGGTGAATCTTCACCCGAACGTTTGGTTCGGTTAGCCCAATGATATTGGCAATTTCTTTACTCGAAAGATTTTCCAACATCAGGGTAATCAATGCTTTGTCAATAATTGACAGTTGATTGATCTCTGTCTGCAAGGACTCAAATTGCTTCTCGAGTAGTTCCTTTTTGCCGGTTTCGTCGTCATCAATCAAATTTCCAAGATGTTGCGTATCCAGGTCAACTTTGAACCTGAGCTGTTTGGATGATTTTCCAATCATGCTGAGTGATGTGTTGATGGCGATCCTATAAATCCAGGTACTGATTGCAGCATCTCCACGATACGAGTCCAGGCTTTTCCAAATATTGATCAGCACTTCTTGACACATATCTTTGGAGTCCTCCTCGCAATTCGCATAATACCTGCAGACACGAGAGATTCGTTCTTTATTCTCGCTAACGATTTGTTCGAATTTTTCCTCTTTGTTGATCATCAAATTTCAACTTGTTTTACTAGTTAGTTCAACCGAAAATGTGATTGTTACATTTTTGATAGCGGTAATTTAAGGACATTTTTCTGCTCAACGGAAAAATGCGGCACAAATAAGACTTAACAATCTCAAAACCAAAGAAATTATTCAAAACAAAAAATGCTGTCACAATCGGACAGCATTAATTTTGACGAAATTTCTTCCATATTGAAAACAGAAAAATTAACGGTTACCTATATTTTCAGGGTTCATATCATGATTTTGAAGGCGGTTCCAGGCCATTTCTTCATAGTTTGTTCCCGGTTTCCCATAATTGGCAAACGGATCAATGCTCAGTCCGCCACGAGGAAGGAACTTGCCCCATACTTCGATGTATTTCGGCTCAAGCAATTTGATCAAATCCTTCATGATGATGTTGACGCAATCTTCATGAAAGGAGCCATGATTGCGAAAACTGAACAGGTATAACTTCATCGATTTACTTTCCACCAGTTTCTTGTCGGGCAAGTAACTAATGTAAATGGTTGCAAAATCCGGCTGCCCGGTAATGGGGCACAAACTAGTGAATTCGGGAGCATTAAATTTCACCCAATAATCGTTTTCGGGGTGTTTATTGTTAAATGACTCCAGCGCATCTGCCGAATAATCATATAAATAATTGGTCTTCTTTCCGAGATGTTTTAAATCGTCCATAAAATATTGTCATTAGTTATTTTATAATTGGTTACTGGGATAAGCCACTAATTATCTAATTACCAGTTATTCAATTATCCTTTCTTCAATAAATACGATTCCAGTCCGTTTTTTCGCAACTTGCAGGCCGGGCATTTTCCACAGCCATCGCCAATGATGCCGTTGTAACAGGTCAATGTTTCATTCCGAACCAGATCAAAAACGCCAAGCCCATCAGCCAGTTGCCAGATTTCCTCTTTGTTTTTCCACATCAGCGGCGTATGAATTTCATACGGATAATCCATCGACAAGTTCAAGGTCTGATTCAACGACTTGATGAATTCATCACGACAATCCGGATAGCCACTGTAGTCGGCCTGCCCCACACCGGTCACCAAATGATGAATGTCTTTCGACTTGGCATAAATGGCTGCGTAGGTCAGAAAAGTCATGTTGCGCCCTTCCACCAATGTATTTGGCGGGCGATCAGCTGGTTTGTCCTGCTCCACTTCGACATCAGGATTGGTGAGCGCATTACTTGAAATTTGGTTCAACAAATCCAGCTTAAACACGTGGAACGGCACCTCAGTCTCTTTGGCAATAGCTTCTGCTATCTCCAACTCAAGCCGGTGTTTTTGACCATAATCGTACGATATGGCTTCCACGGCATCAAAATTTCGTTTGGCCCAAAACAGGCAGGTCGTTGAATCCTGTCCCCCGGAAAATACAACTAATGCTTTCTTCATGATACTTCTTTTAATCGGAATGGATTGTAAGAAATCCCTTCATCAAAGGTGTCAATTCCCTCAACTTCCTTCACCTTTTTCACCACAAAAATGGTCAATGGCAGCACGATGATTTCGTAAACGGTTTTCAAAAAGGCCTGTGTAACAATCATCTCCAACATCACCGATGCATCAAAAACGCCGGTAAAAGCGATGGTTATAAAAATCAACGAATCGGCTCCCTCGCCTGCCAAGGTGGACAAAATCGCCCGCAACGAGAAACCCTTTCCATGCGTCATTATTTTCACTTTGCTCATCACAAAAGCATTCAGAAAGGAACCAACCAGATAGGCCGTCAAGCTCGCGAAAATGATTCTTGCTGAGCTGCCCAAAATACTTTGAAAAGCTTCCTGCCCTTTATAAAATGGTGCAGGTGGAATCGCAATGGTGAGCGTAAAAAATAGCGCCGCCAAAACGTTGACACCAAATCCAGCCCAAATGATCAAACGGGCTTTTTGGTAGCCCCAAACTTCAGCAATCACATCATTGATGATGTAGGCCAATGGAAAGATCAATACACCAGCCGGTGCCGACCATGAACCAATCATGATAATTTTGGATGCCAAAATATTTGAGATCAACAAACAGGCTGCGAAGAGAACGCCTGTCATCAGGAATAGTACAGATACCTTATTTTTCATTTTCTTGTTTTTTACGTGGTTACCAAGCACACGGTATAATAAGAACGCAAAGATAATGGATTTTGATTAAAACCTTCCGGGGAAAAGTCACCTTCATAGCGACCGTATCATTTTTTTTTAATCGATGACATTTTAGCGAAACAACAGAGTCAGGCATCCGCTTTTTATTATCTTTGCTTGTGATATCACTTTTTCAAAAAAGATGTTACCATGACTGTTTCACGCTTTGGAGTTTCATTAGAAAAGGAATTGCTGGATGCTTTGGATGAATATGTGAAGGAAAATCATTTTTCCAATCGTTCGCAAGCCATTCGGCAATTGATCAGCCGAAACATTGTTGAGAAAAAATGGCAATGCAATAATTATGTCGCTGGCTCTGTCACTTTGGTGTACGATCCGCACAAACATGATATTTATAGCCAATTGGCCGATGTGTATGAAAAGTATCACCAGGAAATCCTGGGAACACAGCGGTTGATTCTGGACAAATCGAAACATATGGAAATTGTTGCCATTAAAGGCGTGGCTATCCGGTTGACAGAATTGGCGGACAAATTAATCAGCATCAAAGGAATTCAACATGGGAAATTGACCATGAGCCGGGCCGACTAATTTTTTTGATTCAATAGTGTTATCTATTTTATTTTAATGTCACGATTTTAGAATCAACAAAACGTATTTACATGAGTATGCTAAATCCACATCTTCAAAATAAACTCAACCAGCTGGAGGCCTGGTTTTCAAAACGAAAAGGTTCTATTGTGGCCTTTTCCGGCGGAATTGATTCCACCCTTGTTCTCTATTTAGCCCGAAAATTTCAAGGGAAAGAAAATGCCATTGGAGTCATCTCTAATTCAGAGAGCTTGAAAACAAAGGATTTCGAACTGGCGAAGCAATTCTGCAGAGATTTTGACATCCAACTGGAAATCATCAAAACGCTGGAACTGGGAGATATTCGTTACAATAAAAACCCGGAGAACCGCTGTTATTTCTGCAAAGAACATTTATTCCATGATTTGCAACTAATCAAAAACAAATATCCCGAATTTGATGTGCTCAGCGGAACCAACCACGATGATCTCGGTGATTATCGTCCCGGGTTACAAGCGGCCGCCAAATACAAAGTGTTGGCTCCTATGGCCGACTGCGATCTGACCAAAGGGGAACTGCGGCAGATCGCCAAACATTTCGGACTGTCAAATTGGGACAAGCCAGCAAGCCCGTGCCTGAGTTCCCGGATTCCATATAATCATGACATTACGTTGAGAAAACTCAAGCAGGTGGAAGCCGCCGAAGATATCCTCAACGATTTTGGTTTCCGCGATGTGCGAGTCCGCCATTATGGCGATTACGGCAAGGTTGAAGTGCAACGGGGCGAATTGGAAAAACTATTTGAAGTGGAAGAGCAAGTCGTTGACCAGATTAAAGCAATTGGGTTTCCTGACGTTCGTATTGATCGTGAAGGATTGGTTTCCGGCAAACTTAACCGGGTATTAAAAGGTGTGAATCAGCAAAAAATTGTGAAATGAAAATTTTGTACTATGACTGCTTTGCCGGTATCAGCGGCGATATGAACCTGGGCGCGCTCATTGACTTGGGCGTGGAGCCGGACGACCTAAAAAACGAATTAGAGAAATTGAATATTGAAGGTTTTCACCTGGAAATTAAGAAAGACCAGCGACGCGGAATTACCGGAACCAAAGCCGAGGTGATCATTGAAAACCCGGATAACGAAAAGCACCGTCACCTGAGGCATGTGGAAGAAATAGTGAACAACAGTAGTTTGCCGGAACACGTCAAAAGCAATGCCTTGAAAATCTTTAACCTGGTTGCCGTCGCTGAAGCCAAAGTGCATGACATTCCCATCCAAAAAGTTCATTTTCACGAAGTTGGCGCCTTGGATTCAATTGCCGATATTGTTGGTGCAGCCATCTGTCTCGACTATTTAAAAGTCGACAAAGTAATGGCCGCTCCCATCCAGTTAGGTGGAGGAACGGTGAAATGTGCTCACGGAATCATGCCCGTTCCTGCACCGGCAACAACAGAAATTGTGAAAGACGTTCCTGTGAAAACCGGGCTTGTCAATCATGAAGCCACCACGCCAACCGGTGCCGCTATTTTGGTTGCCACCGTTGATGAGTTTACCGATAAAATTGATCTTTCAATCTCAAAAACAGGCTATGGCATTGGCAATCGCGACAGTGAAGTTCCCAATGTGCTGCGGGTGCATCTGCTTGAAAGTTCCGATGCTGTTCAGGACGTAGAAACAGAAAATGCCATCGTTCTGGAAAGCAACATCGACGACATGAACCCGGAACATTACGATTTCATCCTGAATCAACTTTTTAAAGCCGGTGCGAGTGACGCCTGGCTGGTTCCCATGGTGATGAAAAAATCGCGTCCTGCAGTTCAACTTGCTGTATTATGCAAAGAACAACTGGCGGAAAAATTGAAAGACATCATCTTCATGCATAGCACATCGATCGGTATCCGGGAATATCGGGTGAAAAAGAATATGCTGCGCCGTGCGGAAAAAACTGTCGAAACCGTGTTTGGGAAAGTCCGTGTCAAACAAAGTTTTTACAATGGAAACCTGGTGCATTCCAAACCGGAATTCGAAGATT
>Ga0102953_1000419_pt1 | contig 29467 bp, 21 predicted proteins | sample SalPon2A_C_D2_MG_FD_78509 | JGI IMG/M metagenome (GOLD analysis project Ga0102953, IMG submission 78509) | Soil microbial communities from South San Francisco under conditions of wetland restoration - Salt Pond MetaG R2A_C_D2_MG | ecosystem: Environmental > Terrestrial > Soil > Wetlands | place... | reverse complement strand
ATTTAGCGTTAGTTCAATTGTTTTTTTTGAATTTGCCCGTTGAATGATTTTTTAATTTTCCAAGAATCTAGAGATGCACCGTCCGCTTGACTCCCTATGGACTACCAGTCCTCTCTAAATCTCCCATTTACTAAAGGTTTAGAAATTATAATGAAAGGAATATTTTTTATTTTGCTTCAAGTGATGGGATATGAATTCCTAAGAATAGAATTCAATTTTACTATTTCCTCTTTTTCAAATAGAAATTACTCGGATATCATTACATACAGGTAACCTGTTTTCAAGGCTGACTTGAAAGTAATGGGGATCGATACTTTGGATAGTTGCTTTTTAACAACCTCATAAAAATTAATTGACCATCTTCCCGTTTTACTGAATCCAATCGGTGGGGTGTATTCCCATCGGGAGCTTTGGCCTGGAAAATATCAGAGGAAGACTTTTTTAAAAATATGTCCCAAAACTTGATCAGCAGCGCAAAACTAAGGGTTGGTTATGGTCAAATTGGAAATGAGAACATTGAATCTTACTATCCATATTTGACTCCAATCAGCCAGAAACAATATTACACTCTTGGGGCCAGCCAAACGCGTATCAACGGTTCTGCTCCTACTGCACTGGGAAACCCGGACGTTAAGTGGGAAACTTCAACCCAATCAAATATTGGTCTTGATTTATTATTCCTGGATGGTAAAATAAATGCAACCGCAGATTATTATATTCGACAAACAGATAACATTTTATTGTCTTAACAAGTCACAATAATTTCCGGGTCAAGTGCAATTGTTCGAAATGTAGGTGGAATGGAAAATAAAGGGTTTGAATTTTCGATTACGTATAAAAATTCATCAAAAGACTTTTCATATGATGTAAGTGCAAATATATCGACTGTGAAAAATGAAGTGACCAACTTGGGAACTTCAGGTGCATTAATATCAAGTTTTGATTACGATAATGTCTTAATTGATTTCCAAGGAGCCTTGGGAAGTATGATCCGAAGTGAAGTGGGACAACCTTATGGACAATTTTATGGATGGCAAACGGATGGAATTTTCCAAAACCAGTCAGAAATTGACCAGTATACACTTGGCGGTGAAAAGATTCAACCCATGCAAAACCAGGTGATTTCAAGTTTAAAGATAATAATGGTGATGGAACCATTAATGACGGTGATAAAGCCTTTATAGGTAATCCTATCCCCGATATTACCTTTGGATTGTCGTTTAATGCCAATTACAAGGATTTCGATTTAAGTGTATTACTTCAAGGGCAAGCCGGAAATGAAATATATAATGCTGCAAAGTATTACTTGATGAGGTTTGATGGGAGAAATAATGTAAGAACTGATTATCTGAACGATTATTGGAAAGGAGAGAACACATCGAATATCCAACCCGCTGTAACAACTGATATCTTTAACGAATCAATTATTCCCGAGAAAGCGACCCAAAACCAAGGAATTCAAACATTAGGGTATGACCAACAAAAAACCCACTGAAAATCAGCGGGCAATATAGTCCCACCGGAATCATGATATCTTTTCACAGATTTAATGATCATGCATTAATTACAATCTATCAGATACTTACACAAGTATTTTTATTTTCTCTTTCCTAAATTTTAGCCAATTTTTTACATTATCCGTTTCCCTTGTCGTTCCCCTTTCTTAAATTTTCAGTTTAACACAATTCAAATGTCATGACTGAAATAGCTTTTTCATCTCAACATGAGTAAAATGGACAAATACGATTTTGTTCCGACCCGGGCAAAAACCGCTGTTGAGTCTAGAGCAGTCATGAATAACCTCCCATTCAAAGTTAAGGTAAAGAAAAACAATAAAGGCTTTTTTGAACCTGTAAAATGGGACAAGGGGAAACAATGATTTGCCGATTTTGTTTGCCTGGCACATGAAAAGAGAATGGATCTTAAAAACGATTATGGACATTAACGGGATAAAAGACGAAAGGACACTCCGCAAATACCTGAATGTTTCTATTGACAATAAAAGGGAACATCTTTCAAATACATTTGGCGACCTAAGCCCGAAAGAAGAACCCGACGAAACATTAAAGGCAATGAAGGAAGCTCTTTTAAAATCAGGTTTTGACCAGGAAACTATTGATAAAATGGTCGGGCAAAATCAAAAATAGTTTTGCCGTTATTAAAATAGTACGTAATTTTGTACGTAAATATCAAGAAGATATTATGAAAGCAGTTAATTATTCAGAATTAAGGCAAAACCTGAAAGCTAACCTGGATGCGGTTACCGAAGATGAATTACTGGTTGTACACCGTTCCAAAGGAAGGAGTATTGTCATGATGTCGCTGGAAGAATTCAACGCATTGCAGGAAACCTTTCACCTGAACAAAAGCAAAACTAACCGCGAACGGCTGGAGAGCTCAATTGAGAACATCAATAACAAAACAAACCTGGTTAAGAACCAGATTATTGATGAATAGCGATGGATATCTTCTGGGATAAATCAGCATGGGAGGATTACCAACATTGGGTTAATACCGACCGAAAAATATTAAGGAAAATCAATTCATTAATCAAAGAATGCCAGCGAACCCCATTCGAGGGAACTGGCAAACCTGAAGCATTAAAACAAAACCTTTCCGGGTTTTGGTCACGCAGGATCACCGGAGAACACCGATTAGTGTATAAGGTTGAAAATAGTGTTTTGTACATCGCTCAATGCCGGTACCACTACTAGTTATTTTAAAACTGCAGCATCCACATTTTCATAGTTTCCGGATCTCCACAATTTTTATACTGGTGCCACTTGGTAACCTAGAATGTGATTTAATCAAAAAATTCATTGAATCCACGTTATATTATTTGGTATAATGATGAGATACATTTTTTTAATATTTGACCATCTCCCGTTTTTAGTTTTCAAAATTTAGTAAAAGGCTTAGCTGTCCGTCATTAGGAGATGGATCTGATTGAGGAAGGAAAGCCCTTGGTGTCATATTTGCCAGCAAAATTTTTATTATCGTACTGATTTTGTAATAGATGAAATTGCACAGTTCGTACAGTTTTTCTTTGTTCAATGTTTTTACACCGCTTTCAAGTAATAGCCTTGTATGCAGGGACGAAAGCGATGAATATATGATGCTCATGGCTATGGTCAGTATGGCCAACATGCTTTGTAATCCTTCGAATGTTTTGATCTGGATGTCTTCCAGGTTGTAGCATTCTTTTATATGCCGGTGATACTCTTCAATTCTCCACCTGAAACCATAGGCCGTAAATGCTTCTTTGATTACTTCAACAATACTTTCTTTTGGCGAACGTGTCAGTAGCCAGCAATAGCCACCATTGGTTCTTTTGGTAACAACAAGCCAGAGATCATGCATATTACCTTTGATTTTATATTGAACCTTTATCGCCCCGCATTCATAGACCAACTGGCGCTTCTTGCTTTTCTGTATCCTTGTAGCCGTTAATTTCATGAACAACGGCACTTTCTGGCTAATCTTGTTCACGGCCATTTCTTCGCCTTTGTAAATCAGCTTTGTGGTTTTCTTCAGGCGCAGGTTGAAATTACCTTCATCGGCAATGATGAAATCCCTGCACATGGGCCGGTCCATGCCACGGTCAACTATTTTGGTGACATTTTTATCGATGATTGTGTCTATTTCAACCATTGCTTCAAGAACCTCCTTGTTCTCACTTTTTGCTCCATGGTCAAAACTGTAAAGTTTATTGTACAGTGGGGTCATTTCCTGGTCTTTGCTGAAGTGAATAACATTCATCAACCAATATCCAAGACCAATGGTCCCTTTATCGCCATCTTTCACATAGTCCAGTCCATCCATCATTTTGGCATATTTCTTTTGGATATCAGAGCCATCGAACAGGATGTAGTCCCCATGACAGATTTTGCTTTTTACACTGTTCATATGTCCCCGGAATAACTTCATGAAAAAATCTTTCTTGGTATAATGGTTCCTAAAGCGCTTGGTCGTCTGGCTCAACGAGATCGTATCGCAAATGCCTATGGCTATTTTATTGACCAACACTGTACCTGTCTTGAGTATTCCGGTGGTCATTCCCCTGATACATCGGGCTTCTGGTTTTGTTAATTGACCCTCAAGCTTAAGAAAATAGCGACTAATCTTGTTCTGTACCTGTTTTGTTAATACTTTTGACATGAGCTGGTTTTTAGAGATTATTTGCTTTTGTTTGCACAATAAAAATAACCTTTTTAAACCAGCTTTCCTCATTTACAAACATCTTTAAACACCCGATATCACTGGATTTTAGAGCTTGATCAATCCAATCTTCGGGAGATGGTCAACTAATATTATAAATATGCACATCACAAATTTTCAACATTTTCTCGATGAAGATGGTAACATCCCAACCGACATGCCTAAAGAAGCACGAGAATTAGCCAATTTTATTGCTTTATTAATCGATGATGTAACAACAGGTGATTACGATGCTAAACCTACCATAAGGTGCATTGAAAAGGGATGTGATGGCTTAATAGTGCCAACACTTATTGAAGATGCTGATGAAATTTATTGGGTGTGCGTTAAATGTAAAACCAAAGGTGTTATAACCGATTGGCGTGGAACAAAATGGGATAATGCCTCATCACTCAGAACGATTTCATCCAAACTCTGCCATGCCCATTATTAGTCATTGGATTGAAAACGTTTGATCCGTTCATAATAAACTTCTAGTTGTAATTTTAATGGTATTGAATTATTCCAAATAGAAAAGGTTCATCAGCTTCTTGGATGTTAATGGCGGTTGTTAATTTTAGCTGGCTGTTGGTTGTTCACAATTTAAAAGCCTGCAAATTAATTACTTACAGGCTTAAGCAGTAGTCCCGACGGGAATCGAACCCATATCTACAGTTTAGGAAACTGCTATTCTATCCGTTGAACTACGGGACCTTATTTTTTAGTTTTTCTATACCAACATGGGCTAAACACCTCGTGCTGAATAAAGACTCTTCAAAAAAAAGCTTTGCAAAAATAGGAAAAAGCTTCAGGATACAAAAAACTAAAATTGGTAGCCTGAATGTTCCCTGGTAAAACAGCTAACTTCTGGTGGTTATCAAATAAATCACAGGCAACAGATTCATAAATATCGATTTAACAGTCTTTTGCCACTCAATTTCTAAAATTATTCTTAGAAACATTTTAAATTAACTATTTTTGGACACTTATTTATTGTGGAAAGTCCATAGAAACCTACTTTTGTGGATCGTTGCATGAATCATTAATTTATTAAAATAAAACTGAAATCCTATGAGCAATTTTCTGACTACCTCGATTGGAAGAAAGTTCTTGATGAGCATCTCGGGGTTATTCCTGATGGTGTTTTTGGTTGTCCACCTTACCGCCAATTTATTGTTGATTTTTGACGATAGTGGAGAACTTTTCAATCAAGGTGCGCATTTCATGGTGACTAACCCGATCGTTCGGATAATGGAACCGATCCTGGCGCTGGGTTTTGTCATCCACATCATTTGGTCATTTTTTATCAGTCTTCAAAACATGAAGGCTCGGCCGATTAAATACAACAAACTTAGCAATTCGCAATCAAGTGCATGGGCATCGCGTAACATGCTGGTGCTGGGATCTTTGATCCTGGTGTTCTTAATCTTGCACATTATGGATTTTTATTGGAAAATCAGGTATACAGGTGATCCATCATTGACTACTATCAACGTTAGCGGAACAGAAATGGAGAATACCTACGCATTGGTGGCCGGATTATTCAAAACGAATTTGCTGTACTGTGTCATTTATATCATTGGAGCCATTTTATTGGGTTTCCATTTAGGACATGGTTTTTGGTCTTCTTTTCAAACAATCGGGCTAGCCAACAAAGTATGGCTGAAGCGATTGCAATTTGTCGGTCAGATTTATGCAATCCTAATTGCCGTGGGTTTTGCAATCATCCCGTTGTATTTCCAACTAAAGTTTTAATTGAAAAGAAAACTGAATTATGAGCAAATTTAACTCCAGAATACCTGAAGGGCCAATCGCCCAGAAATGGACAAATTTTAAAGATCACCAGAAACTGGTGAATCCTTCCAACAAAAGAAAATTAGACGTTATTGTAATTGGTACCGGACTGGCCGGAGCATCTGCTGCTGCATCGATGGGCGAAATGGGATTTAACGTTAAAAGTTTTACCATACAGGACTCACCACGTCGTGCGCACTCCATCGCTGCACAAGGTGGGATTAACGCTGCTAAAAACTATCCAAACGATGGCGACTCTGTTTATCGTTTGTTTTATGATACCATTAAAGGAGGTGACTACCGCGCCCGTGAAGCCAACGTTTACCGATTGGCAGAAGTCAGTAGTAACATTATTGACCAGTGTGTGGCACAGGGCGTACCTTTTGCCCGCGAATATGGTGGTCTGCTTGACAACCGTTCGTTCGGTGGAGCGCAGGTAAGCCGTACATTTTATGCCAAAGGGCAAACCGGACAACAGCTGCTACTGGGTGCCTATCAAGCTTTGATGCGCCAGGTAAATGCAGGAACAGTGACCATGCACACCCGCACCGAGCTGGTTGAAATCGTCCTTGTTGACGGAAAGGCGCGTGGTATTATTGCCCGCGACCTGGTAACCGGCAAGTTGGAGCGTCACTTCGGCCACGCTGTCGTTTTAGCATCCGGGGGTTACGGAAACACCTTCTTCCTATCAACCAACGCGATGGGATCGAACGGATCGGCTGCCATTAAAGCTTACCACAATGGCGCCATGTTTGCCAACCCATGTTATGCGCAAATTCACCCAACATGTATTCCCGTGCATGGTGAATTCCAAAGTAAATTGACGTTGATGTCAGAATCACTGCGTAACGATGGTCGAATTTGGGTTCCGAAGAAAAAAGAAGATGCCGAAGCGATTCGCGCCGGTAAAAAGAAACCAACCGATTTATCGGAAGACGAACGCGATTATTACCTGGAACGTCGTTACCCGGCATTCGGAAACCTGGTACCTCGTGACGTGGCATCGCGTGCTGCCAAAGAACGTTGCGATGCAGGATACGGAGTAGGAACCGGATTGGCTGTTTACCTCGACTTTAAATCAGCCATCGATCGTTTGGGAAAAGAAACCATCGAAGCTCGTTACGGAAACCTCTTCCAGATGTATGAAAAAATCGTTGACGACAACCCATACGAAACGCCAATGATGATTTACCCGGCCATCCACTACACGATGGGAGGACTTTGGGTTGATTATGAATTGCAAACCAATATTCCAGGCTTGTTTGCTGCTGGTGAGGCCAACTTCTCCGATCACGGAGCTAACCGTTTGGGAGCTTCAGCCTTGATGCAGGGATTGGCCGACGGCTATTTCGTATTGCCATACACCATCCAGAATTACTTGGCTGACGACATTCGCACACAGCGCATGACAACCGAAGAAAAAGAGTTTGATGAAGCTGAAAAAGCAGTGAAAGCTCGTTTTGAAAAACTGATGAGTATTAAGGGAAACCGCTCAGTAGACAACATTCATAAAGAACTCGGATTAATCATGTGGGATTTCGTTGGAATGGCCCGAAATAAAAAAGGACTTGAGGAAGCCATTGAAAAAATTGCTGCACTTAAAAAAGAATTCTGGTCGAATGTCCGCATTCCGGGCAGCCTTGACGGAATGAATATTGAATTGGAGAAAGCCAGCCGTGTAGCCGATTTCATTGAAATTGGCAACCTGATGGCCCGTGATGCATTGAACCGCGAAGAATCCTGTGGTGGCCACTTCCGAGAAGAGTATCAAACTGAAGAAGGCGAAGCACTTCGTCACGATGATAAATATGCTTACGTCGGATGTTGGGAATACCAGGGAGAAGAAAAGGAACCAAAACTGAATAAAGAAGAATTGGTTTACGAAAACATCAAAATGGTTCAACGTAATTACAAGTAATGGCTTTTAAAAAGGAGATCAATTATGGAAAAAACAATAAATCTCACGCTTAAGGTTTGGCGTCAAAACGGCCCAAAGGATAAAGGCCGCTTCGAAACCTTCAAGGTAAATAACATATCAACCGACAGCTCATTCCTGGAAATGATGGACATTTTGAATGAGCAACTGATTAGTGATAACAAAGAGCCGGTAGCATTTGACCATGACTGCCGTGAAGGGATTTGTGGAATGTGCTCGCTGTTCATCAACGGACGTCCGCATGGACCGGATGACGATGTAACGACTTGCCAATTGCACATGCGCAAATTTAAAGATGGTGAAACAGTAACTGTCGAGCCATGGCGTGCTTCTGCATTCCCAATTATCAAGGACCTGATCGTTGATCGTTCGGCTTTCGACAAGATCATCGCATCTGGTGGATACGTTTCAGTAAACACTGGCGGTGTTCCTGATGCCAATTCAATCCCAATTCCAAAACCGGATGCTGACGAAGCGATGGATGCCGCTTCCTGCATTGGTTGTGGAGCATGTGTGGCCGCTTGCAAAAACTCATCGGCCATGTTGTTCGTTTCGGCAAAAGTAAGCCAGCTGGCCTTGTTGCCTCAAGGGAAAGTGGAAGCCAAAGCCCGTGCGAAGGCCATGGTGGCCAAAATGGACGAGCTTGGTTTTGGTGGTTGTACCAACACGGGAGCTTGCGAAGTGGAATGTCCCAAAAACATTTCTATCGCCAACATTTCACGTTTAAACCGTCAGTACCTGAAATCACGTTTTTCAGAATAAAAAGAAACCGAAATACTTTCAACAAAGACCTCAACAGATGTTGGGGTTTTTTTACAAAAAAGAAAAGCAATAAGCCTGGTGAACCGGCCTATTGCTTTTTCAAATTAATACCTAAAACAAAAAACTCTATAAATAATTATGCTTATTGATAGGCAGGATTCTGTGGATAATCACCAGAATCCAGTGCTATCGCACTTAAAGGAATCGGTCGTAAAATTTTATAGTTACCATTGGCCCCCATAAACGGGTCGACTCCACTATCTACCAATATTTTTATATCCGGGTTCCGGGTTTTCGTATATTCCATCAATTTGCCGGTACGTTTCAGATCCAGCCAACGAAAACCTTCTCCGGTCAATTCACGAGCCCGTTCATCCAAAATGAAATCCAGATCAACACTCGACACGTCTGATGCTCCCGCCCGCTCACGAACAGTATTGACACGAGCCACTGCATTGGCCATCTCCCCAGCTTTTAAATAGGCTTCGGCTGCAATCAAATAGGTCTCGCCCAAACGAGCCAGGAACAAATCGTGGGTGTACTGAATATCCGGAAGTTGAACCCGGTCGTACTTCTTGAGCGCCGGTAAATCGGTCTGGTTCAGTCCATCCCACCAGTGTGGCCCAATAGGAGAAATTACTGTGTTCTCGTGCATCGGTGATGCTGCTCTCCACGCTGCTGTATCGGCCAGTTGAGCTGCCGTTCTCGGATAATAATATTGCACTGGCGAATTATTAGGATCCAACAAATAACCAACATAAGGACCGGTTCTGATATTCAGGAAAGTTCCCTCAAAGCGGGTATCATTATCATCAAACAAAGTGTACAAATACTCCGTTGGGTGAAGTGCGTTTTTCTTGTTTACACCATCATTGCTCCCTTGTGCCAATGGTCCCCAGGGATAATCCCAATTGTGTGCAGGAGAATTCTGTGTTGAACCTGCAGAATACTGAATTGACCAAAGGATTTCTGCGTTATCGTCATTTTCATAAGCAAATACCTGCCCAAATGGAATCGTCAAACCTTGCCCGCTAATAGCAGCATCTGCTAACTGAGCAGCTTGTGTAAAATCAGATGAAGAGCCAAACGACTCATAACCGCGAGTCAGGTAAACTTTGGCCAGAATATGCTGGGCAGTGCGTTTGGTCACCCGGCCAAAATCTGACTGGGTATTCGGTAGAACCGAGATTGCCTCTGTCAACTCATCAATAATAAATTGATAAATATCAGCTGCTGGCTTCCGATCAAAGTGTGTAATGGGCTCGTTAACGACATCCGTCACCAATGACAAGTCGCCGAAATTTTGAACTAACAGGAAATAAAAGAAAGCCCTGATGGCCCGAACCTCTGCAACCCGGGTTTTCAACTCGCTAAATGATTCGACCTGATCGGCATAATGCAAGGCCAGGTTCGTAACCTGAATACTTTGATAGGTCGTTTTAAACAAGTATTCTACCTGACTATTGCTTGGAGTCAATGTTTGATAGGCTGCCAATCCCAGAGGAACTTCCTGGTGTGCGGCAAAAAACAAATCGGTACCAGCGCAAAAGACATACGGTGTTGGCTGGAACACATCGCGAATGGAAGAATACGCAGCATTCACCAGTCCTTCATAACCCTTTTGGGTATTGTAATAGTTCTCCGCTGTCGTGTTTCCCAGGTTTTCTTCATCAAGGTATCCAGAACAGCCGACAAGCATTAAGCCGGCAAGAACTGTAAATATGATCGTTTTTATGCTTTTCATAACCTTAAAATTTAATGTTTGTACCAATTTGATAAATTGCATAAGAAGTATTCGTTGCATCTACCCCTGACATGCTTGCACCTGCCCATTCAGGATCAAATCCGTCGTACTTGGTAAATACGAATGGATTGAGTGCATTGAAGTATACACGAACATCCGCCAGACCAATTTTTGACAGCAAATTCCGGTCAAAATTATAGCCCAGAGAAATGTTTTGTATGCGCACAAAAGACGCATCTTTGTTATATCCCGGATAGCCATAATCCTCTGCATCTTCGCCGTAATACTGTCCCATGTAAGCTGGCTGTGGATAGGTGTTTGAATACCTGAATGGAGTTGCTCCTTCGATTGAATTCTCGCGCATGTAATACGGAACATTCAATACGACCTTACTATTGAAATCGGTAAATTCGGTATGAAAAGGACTGTACATTAACACTCCCTGCTTGGTGTAAACCGTTGCAGACACGTTCCAGTTTTTATACGTTAGGTTCGTAGAGAATGTACCAATCCATTTCGGATCGGGCGATCCCAGCACCTTCATATCATGGTCAATATCAATTTTACCATCGTTGTTCAAATCCTTCACTTTGGCTGTACCTTCCATCGCTTGACGATCAGCAGGATCTAATTCATCCTTCTGCCAGATACCATCGAAAACCATGGCATAAATCACGTTGACAGGCTGACCAATAAACCAGCGGTTAGGAACATCATCCTCTTTAGCGCCATACAATTCTACAATCCCGTTCTTGTTTGTAGAGAAGATGAAGTTGGTTTCCCAAGTCAGGTTTTTAGTCTTCACATTAATCGTCCGCAGCTGGACCTCAATCCCCTTGTTACTGACTGATCCCACATTGTCAAACATGGAAGCCCATCCTGTTGGCATGGCTAATTTTCGTTCCATCAACAAATCCAGCGAAAGCCGGTCGTATACGTTGATTTCACCGGAAACGCGGTTCCCAAATAAACCAAAGTCTGCTCCCAGGTTCCATTCCCGGGTCCGTTCCCAGGTCAGGTTTTTATTGGCCAACGCACTTGGAATAAATCCATCAGCCTCACTACCGTTCCAATCGTAATAGGTCTGTTTGTTCAGTGCCGACTGGGTAGTGTACGGCGCGATGTTGTTGTTACCAGTATAACCATAGCTCAAGCGTAATTTGAGGTTGTCAACAGCAGAGACACCGGCCATAAAAGGTTCTTCTTTCATACGCCAGGCAATGGCTGCAGATGGGAACGAAGCCCATTTATTTCCTTGAGCCAGTTTGGATGAACCATCCCAGCGAATCGTTCCGGTAAATAGGTATTTATCGCGATATGAATAGTTGAAACGGTTGGTAAATGAAAGCAAAGTGCTTTTTGTGAATCCGGTTGTGGCATCACGTTGCGGAGCACTTTGGACATTGTACCACAACGATTCAAAAGGTACATCACGTCCATAGGCAAACGCATTTTCGTAGCGATCCATTTGTGAAGACTGAATGAAATCGTAAGAAAATTTGTGCTCATCGATCGTTTTATTCAAATTCAACTGGTTATCCCAGATGTATGAGAACGTGATATCATTCCACATGCGAGCAACAGAAATTGATCGTGTGGCAAACCGGTCAAAGTACTCACCGTCACGCTCAAATTTGGCATTGGGTGAAAAGGTTGTTTTCAAACTAATCCATTTGGCGGGATTAAATTTCAAATAAAAATTGGAAATCAAATAGTACTGTTGAACATCATAGCTTGAATGGCTGACCAAGTAGGCATAGGGGTTGACATTACCTGAAATCCCCAACATTGGTGTTTGAAGGTAATTTCCATCCAAATCTTTCGCAGGGGCATAATTCGGCATGCGGAATATTTGCCGGGTATAACCTTGGCGGGAAACCAATTCGCGATCAGAATAGGCTAAATTAATATTGGCTCCCAATGAGAATCGTTCGTCCGGCCGGGCATCAACACTGGCTTTAAAATTATATTTCTTATACCACTGTCCTTTGGCATTGCCGTCATCTCCCTGGTATCCAAAACCAACAACATAACTGACCTCTTTCGTTCCACCGGTGGCTGAGATAAAATGGTTTTGTTGAATGCTTGACTTGAGCAATTCACCAACCCAGTCAGTACCATTCCGGGCAGACAAGTTTTCTTGCCAGTAGTTGTATTGAGTACCATCCGGCCGGGTGGTCATCACTGTCGGGAAACCATAAGTTGGGGAATCCACAATTTGATTGCCCTGTACTAGATCGCGAGTCACCTGCCTGTCTTTGTTCCATCGCACACTTTCATCATAGGTGTTCAAGAAATTAGGCATATTGGCAATCGTACGAACCCCAACGTAGCCAGAGTAAGTTACTGCGGTTTTTTGGCCTTTCACGCCAACACCCGAAGATGTGGTAACAATAACAACACCGTTTGATCCACGAGAACCGTAAATAGCGGTGGATGATGCATCTTTCAAAATGTCAATTCGCTCAATATCGTTTGAGTTCAGGAAATTGATATTGTCGGTCATGACACCATCCACAACGTACAAAGGGGCTGCACCGGAAAGTGAGTTTGCACCGCGAATTTGAATATCGAATTCACTACCAACAGTACCTGTACGTTGACTAATATTCACACCGGCAGTAGTTGCCTGTATTGCTTTCAATGGACTCGTTGAACCAACTGAAACTAATTCATCGTGGCCAACGGAAACAACCGCTCCGGTCAAATCACGTTTCGCCACATTACCATAACCAATGGCCACCACCTCCTGCAATCCAATGGTGCTTTCTGACATGTTCACATCAATTTTACTCCGATTCCCGATCGGAATTTCCTGGGTATTCATCCCAACAAATGAAAAGACCAGCGTTTGATCGGAGCTCGCTTGAATGGAATAATTTCCATCTGCATCAGTTATGGTTCCCCTTGTTGTTCCTTTCACAACCACTGTTACACCGGGAATGGGTTCTCCACTGGTATTAGTGACTGTTCCGGAAATGGAGGTCTGCTGCGATGCGGGAGATAACATGTTATTCACCCGATTGGAACCTTCTTTGGAAATAATGATTTGGCGATCGTTGATCGTGTACTTCAAACCCGTTCCCTGCAAGACATAGTCAAGGGTAGAGACAATCCCTTTGTTGGTAACTTGTACATCAAATTTCTTGTCCGAATGAACTTGCTCATAATTGAATAAAAAATAATAGTCCGTTTGATTTTCAATTTCATCCAAAACTTCGACAAGACTGGCATTTTTCATGTTCAAGTTTAGTGCTGTTTTCTGGGAATAAGACTTGCTTGCCCATCCCTGCATCACAAGAATCAATAATAAGCCGAGAGTCAATCTCATAATTCTTAATGCTTTAAACAAGGTGGGATAAAACCACACCTCATCATGTTGTTTTTTTTTCATAAATTTGAGATGTTAGAGGGTTAAATTAAAATGTTAACTCTTTTAAAATCAGGGAGGCGCCGCAATCGCTTTCCTGATTTTCCTTTTTAAATTCGTTTTTTACATATTCATTTATTTAGTGATGAAAATTTTTGTGTGTTCGTAAGAGCCATCGGCACGGACATTTCGTTTGGCATAGTGGTAATGAAAGGCCGAAGTGGACTGCAATAGCTTCAATGCTTGATCCACATTTTCATCCATGAAAGTAGCCTTAAAGTGAAGTTGCATCAACTCTTTGTCAACAATCTCAATGTCAACGCCATACCAGTGTTCCATGCGATTAACGACTTCCTTCAGGCTTACATTTTCAAAAATGAGTTTTCCGTTAATCCAACCTGAATAATTGGTAGCGTTTATTGTATTGTAATTGAGTGTTTCAGTTTTCTTATCGTAGCTCAACAGGTAACCGGCCTGCATTTTCTTCAGCATCGATTGCATTTCATCCCTCACGGTCACCTTTCCTTCTTTCAAAACCACCCGAATCTCGTTTTCATCAGCATAGGCTGCCACATCAAACTCAGTTCCCGTGGCTCTCACTGTAACACCATTGGCCGCAACCAAGAAAGGATGTTCCTTATCACTGTGAACTTTGAAAAATGCTTCTCCTGAAATGCTTACATGGCGATTTCCATTGAAAATAGCCGGGTAACGAATGCTGGATTCTCCATTAAGCCAGACCGTCGACCCGTCTGGTAAATTCAGTGAAGTTCGCGAACCTGCTGGTGAAACCACATTTACAAAAACATCTTTTTGACTGAGGTATCCATGAAATTGAACATACAAAATGCTCAAAGCAACAAGCAATGGAATTGCAACAACTGCAGCAACTTTTGAATAGGTCGACCAAAGTTTGCGTGCTAGTGAGATGTTCCGAGCGAATTTTGTCCTTTTTTCAATCGCACCGAATAAATGGGAAAGGTCTTTTTGGTCAGAAAGATTTTCCCGGCTAAATTCTTTCCAGTGCAATTGCATCAAATATTCGAGTTCCGAATCCTGCTGATCCAGTAACCGCTTGATTTCCATATAATCACTGCGGGAATATTTATTATTGAAAAAGCGTCGAAGTAAATTAAGTTTTGTGTTCATTATTCTTCCGGTTATACAAGTAATATCTTGAATTCAGATTTTACCCTTAGTCCCGTTGAATATTTTTTCTAAAAATGATGGCAAGCAGCAGTAAATCTTCAAATTTCTCAGATTGCAATTTTGCTCTCAGAAATTTTAAAGCTGCGGTTAAATGTGCTTCAACGGTTTTTCCCGAGATCGAAAGTTTCTCTGAAATCTCCCGAGTAGAAAGACCATCCAGTTTTCGAAATTCGATAATTTCCTTTTGCCTTGGAGGAAGCTCATCCATCAATTGATTAATGTGATGCAACAAAAAATGATAGTTCAGCTGCTGATCGGTTTGGTTGTCAAAATCGACAAGTTCCCCGGCTAATCTGTGTTTCAGCTCCTCGTCCTTTAAATGAACCTGCCAGCGTTTGCGAATAAAATTAAAAGCGATTTTGAAAAGATAGGCTTGCACAGAAAGTTCTGGCTTGAGACCTCTGCGTCGTTCCCAGAGCTTTAGGAATGTCTCCTGGACAATCTCTTCAGCATCTCTTTCAGATTTGAGATACCCCAATGCAAAAAAGTAAAGTTGTTGGTTGTAACGTTGAAAAACCTGCCCAAAAACTTCCCTATTTCCACTTCTCAGACGCGAAATATCTTTGGGGACAATATTTAAATCTCTTTCATACAAGGCTCTAGCAATAGGTTAGGAAACAAATATACGAGAATTGTCAATGCAAGGATAGACTTGAGTTCCTTTTAACAACCTTGAGAAGTAAAAAGAGCCATCAAAAAGATGGCTCTCGGGCAACAATTTTTTTATCATTTAATCCGCATACACATCACCACCGCTCGACTCATTGATGTCTTTTTGCGACGGATTTCCTTTGTACCGGATATCGCCGCCACTGCTGGCATTAGCGTTTATCTTTTTCGTGGCATGCACCCTGGCATCAGCTCCACTTGAAGCACTCACCGTGCATTGTTCAGCTTCCAGATCTGAACAGTCAATATCGGCGCCACTGGATGTTGAACAGTTAAGATGCACCACCTTGCCACTTAGTTTTCCATCAGCTCCACTACTGGTATCCAAGGAAACCGATTCGGCCGAGAGATCCTCGAGATCGACATCAGCTCCACTACTGACATTAATTTCCAGCTTGTCCAATTTAAACGCATTTTGTGATTTGACATCCGATCCTGCTGACGCATCCAATTGATCGAGCTCTTTGAACGTCACATAAGCTCTTCGCTCTTTGTGCCACACCCAGTGCAACTTTTGTTTCAAGTAGATGTGTAGAATTCCGTTTTCAACCTTGGTGACAACATCGTTAATGATGTCCGGATCAGCTTTGATCACCACTTCTTCTGAGTTTCCCTGTGTCAGGTAAAGATCGATGCCGCTAGTCACCGAAATCCCGTGAAATGAAGGTGTATCCCGTTTCTGAGTATCCGATTTTTCATTGCCTGCCATTACATTTACGGACATCAAAATTCCCAACAAAAATGTCAGGCTGAATAGACCGTGCCGTTGAATTGTTTTCATGTTTTCTGAATCTTTAATTTGATAAACTATTGTTTCTGTATTTTACCTCCCGATGAAGTGTCTATGCTAACGGAAGTCGGATTCCCGGAATAGAAAATATTCCCCCCACTGGAGGCTTCTCCGTCAAACTTCCGGTTTACTTCAAGTTGAATATTTGCTCCACTGCTGGCGTCTGCTTCGCACGATTCGGCTTTCAACGCACCAGCTTTCAAATTGCTTCCTGATGAAGCTCTCAATTTCACACGCTGCGATTTCCCATCCACAATGATATTGGCTCCGGAAGAAGTTCGTCCTTCAAAATCACGTGTGTTTATAGTCAAAATCTGGTTGCTGCCTGAAGATGCAGAAGTGGAAAGTTCACGGACATGCAGAATGCCATCGGAGGTGATTTTCGCACCTGCAGACGAATGCAATTCATTTAAGTCGGTAAATTGTATGGTAATTTTTAGTCGGCGGTATTTGCGAATGCGTTCATCAGTGAAAATATTCAATTCTTTTCGCTTCAATTCTGTGCGTATAACATCGTGTAAATTCTCATCGGCTTCAATCGTTACTTGTTCATGATCCGACTGTACAAGCACAACCGGCAGTCCGGTTGAAACTTTGATCTGGTTGAAATCCGTAATATCTCGTGTTTCAGTGGTCACATGCCCGTTTCCACTGATAGATGGCCCCAGGAACATGCAAGATGAAAAAGTAAAAAGGATAATGAAAAAAGTGAATGTGAGTGTAACGTGTTTTTTCATAGTCGTTGAGCTTTAAATAAATGACGATGCTAAATTGTTTTCGTTACACAATTTATAATGACCAGTTCAAAAACAACGACAGATTTCGCTCAATGAAAGCATTTTATCGGTAAACGAACAAAAAAAATGCCGGCAGAAACCGGCATTCATTTTTAAAACCAATGTACTAACTACATTCTATCACCCTTAAATCTTCCGGGGTTGAACCCGCTGTTCTGGTGATGCTTTCGCATTTTTCGCATGTGCTGAAATTCAATTTTCTGTTCATCCGTCAACTGCGCTTGCATATCGATTCGTGTTTTGGCACGAATTTTTGCCAACTGCGTTTGAAGATCACTCATTTTATCAATGTTATTGTAAATCGCATCCAAATCCGGTTGATCAGCGGTCATCAATGTTTGTTGGTGTGCCTTCAGTTCCCGCAGTTGATCGCGCAAAGGCTTGGCTTCTTTCATGCTTTTCATCCGAATACCTTTGAATGCTTCTTTCTGCTCATCAGTCAGCGACTGACCGAATTTCTCTCCCATCCGGTGATTCTCTGCCAACTGTTGATGTTTGAAATGCTTTTTACGAACTGGTTCCTGTTGTTGCGCGTACGCAGTAGTTCCAATAACTAAGGCAAGAATAAGAAATAGGCCTCCTAATTTGTTTTTCATAGCTTTATAATTTTATTGTTTTCGTCAGCTTAGACCCTTGGCTATGAAGGAAGTTTAATTCAGAAAATCAGTTTTAGATCTTTTAACATCTGATCATTCGATCAATTCGCCAATAGCATGGAGCCCGTCCAGTGTCAGGTTCTCCTCAACAAAATCGATTTTTGATGAATGACTGGCAAATACGTTAGAAAGTCCACCAGTTGCTATAATGGTAAGCTTTTGCTGAAGCTCTTCTTCTGTCTTTTCGATGATCCGATCAACCAAACCACTGTAACCGATCACCACACCGGCTTGAATGGCGTGAACCGTATTTTTGCCCAAAACAGAAGGAGGTTCAGCTAGCTGCACATGCGGGAGTTGCGCCGTGTTGCCTGCCAATGCTTTCAAAGCTGTACGCATTCCCGGGGCAATCACAACACCCAGAATTTCATTCTCCGCAGAAAGTGTTGTAAATGTCAGGGCGGTTCCGAAATCGATAATCATGCAGGGCTTTTGATGTTTAACAAACGCGCCCATGGCATTGGCCACCAAATCGGCTCCAATTTGGTACGGATTTAAAATGGCAATGGGCAGTTGATCATAGATTTCGGGGCGAATCACCAGTGGCGTAATATCAAGAAAGCGTTGGAGCAACTGTTCGAAGTCATCAATCAGCGATGGCACGACACTGCTCAGAACAACACGAGAAATTTTACTTTTACAAACCTTGCCACTGGTCAACAAACTTCTGAAGATAACTTCATACTCATCAGCAGTCTTCCCTTTGTCGGTTTGTATTCGCCAAATACTTTCCCAGCCATTATTCGCTTTAATCCCGAAAACAATATTGGTATTTCCGATGTCTATAGCTAATAGCATAAAATAATTTTCTTTTGCGATTGAACTTAAAAATACGAAACTAGTAGCAAATTCAGGCTTTTTTGTAGTAACTTGTAAGAAATACTTTTGTTATCAAAATTTTCGTTAACAAAGTATTATTTTTAAATTTTTACTAATTTTAACAAAATTAAGAGTGAAATTTTCTACTTTGTGGGTAATTAACTATTTATTCTTTAACCATGCAAAATAATAAAGGTCCGTTAGTTTTTGTTGTTGAAGACAATCCGGTTTACAGCAAATTAGTTGTAAGCTACCTGAAAACCAACAAGTTTACCAACGTTGAGGCGTATACAACAGGCGAAGATGCATTGAAAGCCATGGAAAAACAACCTCAAATTGTTATTCAGGATTATTTACTTGACGGGATGAACGGAATTGAAGTACTGAAAAAAGCAAAAAAGATTGCACCCGAAGTGGAATTCATCTTTTTGTCAGGACAAGATAGTATTGACATTGCTATCAACACCATGAAATATGGAGCTTACGACTACATCGTAAAAGACCAAATGGCATTGAAAAAAATGGTGAACAAAATGAATAAAATTTTATCGGTTGCTCACCTTGAAAAAAGTCACAAACGTTTTAAAACCGGCGTGATTCTGTTTTTCATCTTTTTAGCACTGTTTATTATTACCATTATCACGATGGCTATTTTGTATCCGGAGACCTTTGGATTAGGAATGTAAAAAATTTACAAACTAATATTGAAAATGCCTGCTTATTGGAGCAGGTATTTTTTTGTTCCATTGCTTTAATTACAATTCTGTTGAAGCTCGGTTTTCTTTCCTACGATGTTCCGCAATATATTCCGACGGCAGTTTTTTATAGGTCTGTTTAAAGTATTTTGAGAAGTACCGCGGGCTGTTAAAGCCGCAGCGATAGGCAATCTCGGACACTGAAAGCTGGCTGTTTTCACATAAATCAGCAGCCCGTTTCAAGCGAATAATTCGAATAAATTCAACAGGTGATTTAGACGTTAGTTGCGTTAATTTTTTATACAAACTAACGCGGCTCATTCCCAGCTCGCGACTCAAATCTTCTACCGAAAAGCTGGCATTTTCCATATTCTTCTCAACCACATCCAGTGCCTTATTCAGTAATTTCTCCTCCTGCGAGTCCACAGCCACTTTTTCAGGAGAAAGATTCAACATCGTTTGATAGCTGATTCGCAATCGTTCCCTGGAGTGGATCAGGTTCTCAATACGCGATTCCAAAATCCGGAAGTCGAAGGGTTTGGAGATGTAGTCATCAGCACCTGATTCAAAACCATCAAGGGCTTGCTCGGTCTCCGTTTTTGCCGTCAACAAAATCACCGGAATCTGTGTGGTCCGTCCATCAGCTTTGATTTTCTCACATAGTTCAAGCCCATCCATCAACGGCATCATTACATCGCTCACCACCAAATCAGGCAATTGTTTTTTAATCAACTCCCAGGCTTTTTTACCATCACCAGCTTCGTAAATGTTGAAATTTCCCCGAAGGTTGTCTTTCAGATAAAACCGGAAATCCTCATTGTCCTCGGCTAACAATATGCTCTTCTTGCTTGTGTCGTGTCTGGGTTCATTCTTCGAAAGCAGCCGACTTTCCCTGAAATAAGAGATCGTTTGTTTCTTTTCAGCAGTCTGGTTGATTTCTACAATTTCGGCCTCAGAGAACAACTGGACCGGGATACGAACGATAAACGAGCTACCCTTTTCTTCGGTACTTTTTACCTCGATGGTGCCTCCTAAAATAGCGACGTATTCACTGACCAACGAAAGTCCAATTCCACTTCCCTGGTTGACAAATGATGAGGGCAGATCATTCTGAAAAAACCGGTCGAAAATTTGCTCCTGTTTTTCTTCAGGAATCCCAATACCATTATCCTTCACCACTATTTCAACCACTCCTTCACCTGATTTTTCAGATTCCTCCAAACTCACCAGCAATTTAATTTTTCCTTTTTCAGCGGTGAACTTAAAGGCGTTGGACAATAAATTGGAGACGATTTTTTCAACTTTATCTTGATCGAAATAGGTGTACAACTCGTCCTTATTCGACTTAAACTTGAAATTGATTCGCTTTCCATCGGCCAAATCCTGGAAAGATGCACCCACTTCACGAACAAAATCAATTAGATCACCCCAGCTCTTTTTAGCTTCAACTTTTTGCAGTTCCATCTTCCGGAAATCAAGCAACTGGTTGACCATGGCCAGCAAGCGTCGCGCATGTCGATGAATAAAAATGTACTGGTTTTTTAATTTGTCGTTTTCAGACTGTTGAATGAGCTTTTCCAAAGGCGACAAAATCAACGTCAATGGGGTACGGAACTCGTGGCTGATATTGGTGAAGAATTTCGTTTTCAGAGTGTCTAGCTGTTGAATCCGAACCGCTTCCTGGTGCTCCTGTTCGGCGGCAAATTTCAATCGTTCTCGTTCTACCAAAATTCGGCGTGCCACCAGCAGAATGAGGACGGAAAAAACAAAATAGACGGCATAGGCCCATTTGCTCAACCAAAATGGTGGTGTGATTATGATTTTCAGGGGCGGATTCATTTCCTGCCAATGGCTGCCCCCATCGCCAGAAACACGCACCCGGAAAAGATACTCGCCGGCATTTAGGTTGGTGAAAGTTGCTTCGCTGTTATGCACGTCTGATTTCAACCATTCATTGTTAAACCCTTGAAGCTGGTATTGGAAACTATTTTTTTCGGGTTGAAAAAAGTTCAGCGCAGCAAAACCAAAGGAAAACACGTTCTCATTATGATGTAAGGTAATTTCATTTTGCTGAGTGATGGATTTATCCAGAATAACCCGGTTGCGAAAAGGAACGCCGACGGGCACCTCCTGATTGAACACCTTAAAACTGGTCAGGACAATCTTATTGTTCGGATGCTGCTCGCCCAGTTGTTCCGGATTAAAAAGGTTGAACCCATTGGAGCCGCCAAAAATCAACTCGCCAGCTTTGGTGCGATAGGCTGCATTTTCGTTGAACTCCTTTCCCTGAAGGCCATCCATAATGTCGTAATTCGCTACTCTGATCTTCATCTGATCCAAGGTTGCATGTTCGGGTGCATTGACAACTTCAATCCGGGAAATCCCGTTGGTGGTGGCCACCCAAAGATTATTCTGCTGATCTTCCAGTATCGTTTTAATGTTTGAATCCGGCAATCCATCATTTTCAGTGAACACCCGGAATTTCTTTTCTGTCTTGCTGTAAACGTTCAAGCCTTCGTGTGTCCCGATCCAGATGTAGCCACGTCCATCTTCGTGAATATCCACAACATTTTTATCGCTTAGTTTTCCCGGAATGCCAGGCTCTGGTGTAAAATGGTCGAAACGTTTGGTAAACAGGTTGAGCCGATCCACGCCGTCCGAGGTCCCCATCCATAAAAAACCTTCGGAGTCTTCCATAATCGATATGATGAAGTTGGATCCCACCGAATTCATGTCAGTCGCGAGATTGTGGTAAAAGACATCCTTATCCCGATCATACAAATCCAATCCACCATTCAGGGTACCGATCCACAGGTTATGCCGTGAGTCTTCAAAAATCTTCCATACCCTGTTATCGGACAGGGAAGACGGATTATTGGGGTCATGCCTGTGATGGTGGAAAACTTTTCCGTCGAAACGGTCGAGACCACCAAAATAGGTTCCGATCCACAATTTCTCGTTCCGGTCAATGCACAACGAAATGATAATGTTATTGCTCAGGCTTTCCGGATCATTGGAGTTGTGCTTGTAACTCTGAAACGAATTGTTTTTACGGTCGAAATACAACAAACCGCCTCCATTCGTGCCAATCCATAAATTTCCCTTCTTGTCCTCCACAAAACAGTTCACGTCGTTATACGGCAGGCTGCCCGGATCCGAAGGCATGTTGTGGTAATGTTGAAACAAAACGAGGTTTTCGTGGTAATAACTGATCCCGCGCTTGAAGGTTCCCGCCCAAATGATATTTTCAGAATCCTTGTACAAGTAGTTCACACTGTTCTGGCAAACGCTGTACTCGTCATCGGGGTTGTTCACCAAGTATTTGACCGTTCCATTTTTCTTATCGACCAGGTTAATGCCTCCATGATCCGTCCCCAACCAGATGATACCATGTTCATCCTGCACAATCGAAGAAACCAAATTATTATTGAGCTTGAACCTAGCCTCGTTCGTTCCACAATGGATAATCAGGCCCGTAGACTGGTCAATAAAAAAAGCGCCATAAGGCTGACCGGGGGAATAAACCCAGACGTTGTCATCGCGATCAACAAATAACCTGAACGTGAAGACCTCACTACCAAACCGATTGCTTAAATCAAATCGCTGGGCAACCTTTTTAGTCGCGTGATCCATCTTCTCCACAATACCGGTATTAGTCACCAGCCAGAAGTCCCCTTTGGAGTCCTCATCCATAGCGACATAAGATTGGACGTCAATTGAAGTCGTATCATTGGCTATATGCTCCAGTGAATCCACTTTATCCTCGACAGGGTTATACCGGAACAAGCCACGATTCCTCGTTAGAAACCACGTGTTGCCCTCCTTGTCACGAAATAATTTTTCCAGGGAATTTACCGGAATCTTTGTCTGTTTGTAAAAATGGCCGGGCCGGGTAAATGATTCTAATCCTGGATCAAAAATCACAAAATCCTGCAAGGACTTCATCCATATCTTCCCGTCAAAATCTTCAATTAGGAAGTCAATGTTATTGAACGGAATGGAAGTGCTGTCGTAAAGATCGTGCCGGTAAACTTTGAAATTGATGCCATCAAAACGATTCAGGCCACGGACGGTACCAAACCACATAAATCCCTGGCTGTCTTTTAAAATGGCTTTGACCTGGTTGTTGGAAAGTCCATCATTGATCGACAGGTGCATGAATTTATAGGGCTCGTTTTCAGCCGGTTTAATTGCCAGAGCTGCAATCGTCATCAACCATAGTTGAACTAAGAACACCCATTTCAATCGTATCTTTTTGAAAAAATTCACCTGCATTAACCCATTACTAGTTAGGAGCGAAAAGATACAAGAAAAATGGGTGTTTCTACCATGATCGAAATTGCTTTTCAACAATACTTTAGAAAACAATTTCTATTTTCCCCTCTAAAAATTATTCTTTGAAGACCTTGACAGGGCTTCCACTGTATACAATCGTCACACCTTTATTTTGATCAGGGTCAAATTGTACAGGCTTCGATTTTGAAATAAAAATCACTTCAAAACGATGCTTTTCCATCATGCCGTTGAATGATCCCTGGCGACTACCGATAGCTAACGTTTTGTTTGCTTCATCATAATCGATTGGAATAACGGTATATTGACCTTTTTCATAATTGTAATTCGTTCCTTCATCTTCATACAACTCAAAATGGGCATTCGATCCGGTGTAAACATACAACTTGATCGGATCTGCCAGTTTTTGTGAAGTGTATTCAATTTCAGGCCCGACCGGAATAATTGATCCCTCACGAACAAAAAGCGGAATCCGCCCGTACGGAGCATCCACATTGATCTTCTGTCCGCCGGCGAGATAGTCGCCCGAATAAAAATTGTACCATCCCTCATTACTCGGGAAATAGACGTCACGCTTGCGGGCCTGATAGCGATAAACCGGGCAAACCATCAACGCCGGACCAAACAAGTATTGGTCGCCGATGTTCCGTACCCTTTTGTCGTTTGGAAAATCCATGGCCAGCCCACGCATAATCGTGTAATCATCCCGATAAACAGCACCCGTCAAACTATAAATGTATGGCATCAACCGATAACGCAGCTTGTCGTAATACAGCATCGACTGATAAGCCGGACTATTTTCAGGCGCCAGGTTGAAAATCTCGCGATACGGATATTGCCCATGTGAACGAAATATCGGCACGAAGGCTCCAAACTGGTACCAACGGGTGTTTAGCTCACGCCATTCGGCCATATCGGCACTTCCTTCCTTTGCTTTTTCAAACTTCTTTTGAACACTGAAACCACCGATGTCCATGGTCCAATAAGGTAATCCAGACATGGAGAAATTGATGCCTGCCGGAATTTGAGCTTTCATATCTTCCCAGCAAGTTCCGATATCGCCACTCCAGGTTGCTGCACCGTAATGTTGCAATCCCGCGAAGCCCGACCTTGTCAGAATAAACACTCGCTGGTTGGGAGCTTCCTGGCGTTGTCCTTCATAAATCCCTTTGGCATTCATGAGGGCATAGGCGTTGAAATATTTTGTCGATGGCCCCAATGCGGTGGGGTTCATTAGCTTTTTGCGATAATCCATGCTGGCATTTGATAGAATGTCCGGCTCTGTCGCATCCAGCCACCAGGCATCCATCCCTTTTTTGAAGAGATGGTTATCAATTTGTTTCCAGAATAGTTTTCGGGCACCGGGGTTGTAAGCATCGTAGAAAGACCCCAAGTAGCCGGGAGCAATCCAGTCGCGGATACTGTCTTTAATGGCTTGCTGATACATCCAGCCATGCTTGTTGAATGCTTCGTAATTTTTCGTCCCCAGGTAGAATTTGGGCCATACCGATATCATGATATGGGCATGTTCGTCATGTACTTTTTGGATCATCGCGACCGGGTCTGGAAAACGCGATGGATCAAACTCATGACTGCCCCATTTGTTGACTTTCCAGTACGACCAGTCCTGCACGATATTATCAATCGGGATGTGTCGTTTGCGGAATTCGCCCAGCGTGTTGAGCAGTTCATCCTGCGTTTTGTAACGCTCGCGGCTTTGCCAGAACCCCATGGCCCATTTGGGCATCACCTGGGCTTTCCCGGTCAGGCGGCGGTAATTTTTAATCACCCCATCCATATTTTTCCCGGCCATAAAATAGTAGTCGATCTGGTCACCCATTTCGGATGAAAACGTAATATCATTCTGCTCTTCCTGTGGAACCGGAGGCAACGCTTTCAAGCCGATGTACGAAACACCTCCATCCGGAATCCATTCCAATTTCAGGTGGTACTTCTGTCCCTGTTTCATTTGATGCTGGAACTTGGCTACCGATGGGTTCCATGCCGTCCGCCATTTATCGGCTATCAACTGGCCATCCAGCCAAATTTTTGTGTAGCCCGCATAGTAGAGCAAAAAATTAAACAGACCATCTTCTTTGGGTTGAATGTCGCCTTCCCAGGTAATTTTTGCGTGATCAAATTTGAAATCATCCGGAAAATTTTTGATGGTCGTCAGGTTTTCATAGTCGATTTTATTCTCCTGCCGCACAGTAAAAACATGGTTGTTCTGAGTATTGTCAATATAGGTTGCTGTTAACGATCCCTGCTGTCCATCAACATTGTATAAATTGAATTGATTGATCTGCTCGTAAGGATTGGGATTACCATAGCGGGAAAACGAGTAATTATCCCACAACAAGCCATAATTTTTGGTTGAAACAATAAAAGGAATGGATACTTTGGTATTGTATTGAAACAACTCTTCGTTTTTGCCTTTGTAGTTCATTTCATCAGCCTGATGCTGTCCCAATCCATAAATGGCTTCATCCTCCGGGGAATCGAAAATCTGGCGAATGGCATATCCTTTGGTGCCATCCACTTCCATGGGTTCGAAATGCTTTCCCCCTTCTTTTCTCTCCTGAAGTAACACATGGCCATCCGAATCATAAAAAACGACGGCTCCTGTCTTTTCAGAAATAGCGACTTTCATTTTTGAAGTGGAAATCACCAGTTCATCGCCATTTTCATTCACCTTAAAAGGTACTAACCTGTAGGGCAATACCACCAAACTCGAGTCCTTGCTAAAATGCTCAGTGGCACTTGCAGAAACGTGGATAATTTCTTCCCCAACTGGCTGGATACGAATGGCCTTGGCTGCTCCTTCCGGCGCATTTTTTAGGATTAGGGTGACTCCATTCTTGTTGGCTTCCCAGTCCTTTTGAGTACATGAAAATCCACATACTCCTGCCAATACTATGATTGCTATTAATTTCCTCATCATTCTTTTCTGTTCTTCTCTTTGCTTTCCAAAAGTGTACTTCTGCCCGGTCGCCAAAAGTGATATTCTATTACCCAATGATTTCCCACGACCGGAATTTGGCCGGTTCATCTGCCTCTTTGCCTTTCAGGCAATCTGTTAATGACAAAAAAATTCAACATTCACAGCTTCTACCTCTTAGAATGGATAGCCTCCGTCCTCGGCTCCTTTTTTCAGGCCATCGTAGGCTTTTTGATCACCCACCGCGTTAGCCTGCCGATCAATGACATCGTTATTGGCATCCCAAACGAAGGGAACCAAACCATAGTTTTTGGCTTCCTGCACCACATATTCAAAGAAATACGCACGGGATTTATCATGTGCTTTCTGCCAATCTGCGTCGCCAAGTGTACGGTGCACCGCACCAAATTCTCCTAAAATTACGGGCACACTCTGATCCACAAATTTTGTTTTCATTTTCTGAAACTGGCCTCTCACATAGTCTTCTTCTCCCCAGTTCGCATTGCGGTCACCGGCTCCATCAACATGATAGCCGGTTCCCCAGAAATAAAACATCTTGCCCCAATCAGCATCTTCGGTCATTCCACAGAAATTCCAGGGAGAGTAATAATGAACCTCCGCCAACAGACGGTTTTCAGTTGGATCTGTGGGCAGCGTCATGTATTGGTCGGCCAAATCAATATCCGTGTTTGGAGCTTGGATAATCAAATTGCGATAGGCATTGTGCCCCCCGGTTGAGCGAACGACATCCACAAAAGTTTGCAAGTAAACATTCAACACATTCACCTTTTCCTGAGTATCAGCATTGGGTTCGTTGGCGCCGGCAAAAAGCAGATGTTCATCGTAATCACGGAAATAAATGGCGATCTGTTTCCAGATAGCCGCCTGTTTTTTATTGACGGCATCTTGCTTATCAGGCGTAACATTATTCTCCAGCCAACCGCCGTCCCAATGGATGTTGAGGATGGCATACAAATCATTATCCACGCAATAATCGACCACTTCTTTGACACGGGCCAGCCACGAATCTTTTATTTTGTAAGTTGTTTGGTTTTCGAGGTATTGATCCCAGGAACACGGAATACGAATGGCATTAAATCCGGCATTTTTCACGGCCACAATCAAATCATTGCTGGCTTTGGGATTTCCCCAGGCTGTTTCTCCACCTATTGCTTCCAGGGTATTCCCCAAGTTCCATCCCAGATACATTTTTGAAGCAATGGTCATGGCGTCATCTGCCATCCCGGTATTGTCCGGCGCGATGGAATCAGCCGTTGCCGGATCAGGTGGAACCACCACTTTGGCAGCCTGAGCAATCGAAATGTTAATATCATCAGCGCCATCAGCAGAAAGTGTGAACGATGTGTTTCGGTCAGCATCCACCTCGTTGGCATCGGCTGTGACCGTCACATTGGCATTGCCTTTTGTAGTTTGAATGGAAGGCCTGCACCATGTTGAGCTGTAATTGATCTTCCAGATAGTATTGCTGGTGATGGCAATCGTCGCAGTACCTCCGGCAGCTTCAAAATCAAAGTTGGTTGGCGTGGCAGATAATTCCGATTGAAAAGTGGGTTCAACAGGAACAGTTCCGTCATCCGATTTTTTGCAGCCGGAAAAATTTAGACTGATTAGGATCAGGAAAATCAATTGATTGAAGTTCTTCATTGCACAGGTTTGTTGATTCAGAAATTAATTTGTTCATTATTTTGAGAGAGATCGATAATTTGACGACAGTGTTTTTTATATCCCCGAAAGCAAATTTGCTTTCGGGGAATTATGATCAAAGGTCTTTGAGTATACGATAAATTAGTAGGTAACAACTTTATCCACCGTTGCCGTAACCGCGGACAGATCCGAAATGTCCGCGCCCATTCCTACAATATCAACCACAAAAACGATTACTCCTTTTACATCGCTTGGCGGGGAATATGAAACCGTGTAGGTACCATCTCCATTGACTGTAACAACATCGCCATTGCCATTTGGAGCCCAGTCTGCATCGGCATAATAGATAGATGCATCGTAACTACCGGCAGCACCGTCTTTTAAAGTTATTCCACCGATCGTAAAAGTCACATCAATCCGATTGCTGAAAGCGATGCCGGATGTATCTATTGGGGAATCAGCTTTTGTTGAACCATATTCGTTGTACAATTCCAACCGAAGATTGCCATTGCCCTCTAGATCGCCATAAGCCAATTTGGAATTGTCAAAAGCAATTTCGGTTCCTTGTGGGCCGCTACCTCCTCCGCCGCCGCCAGCAGCCTGAGGAACTAAGTGATAGGCAATGTATTGTTGATCATTTGAAGCATCAATTGCGCCAACCCACATCCCTGACACTGAACCACCAGCATCTTTTTCGATTTTAAGAATACGCAACTGGTTATTAGCATCTGCTGCAAAACTGGACCAATTAATTAAGGTAAAGGAAGGAACAGGAATATCGAACGAGAAAATACCTTTTTCATCCACTGAATAGTTTCCGTTGGTTGTTGTTCCATCGGGAGTAACAAACACAACTGTTGAATCGGAAGAATTCATAGTCATGGAGAAACCACCATAAACAGAGGGGTCAGGAGTTCCCAGCCAATCCGGGTAATCTTCCGGCTTTTGCCAACCATTCTTCATCGATCCATCAAGACCCGCCCAATCAATGGGGTTATCTTCTGAAAGCTTCCATGTTATCGACGTATTGACCGTTTTCGAAATGGCGTCCTGCCAACCAGCAGACAAAGTTGGTTCCGGTGCTGGCACATCTGCAGGAACCCAATTATCCAAATAATCTTTTGATATATAGT
>Ga0102953_1000418_pt1 | contig 29600 bp, 29 predicted proteins | sample SalPon2A_C_D2_MG_FD_78509 | JGI IMG/M metagenome (GOLD analysis project Ga0102953, IMG submission 78509) | Soil microbial communities from South San Francisco under conditions of wetland restoration - Salt Pond MetaG R2A_C_D2_MG | ecosystem: Environmental > Terrestrial > Soil > Wetlands | place... | reverse complement strand
GAGGCGCTGGCGCGGCGCGGCGAGGCGGCGCAGCCGGGCGCGTGAGCCGGGCGGGTGAGCCGGGACGCGTGAGCCGGGGCGGGTGAGCCGGGCGGGTGAGCCGGGGCGCGTGAGCCGGGGCGGGTGAGCCGGGGGCGCGGCGGGGGCGCCGCGACGGCGCTATGATCGGGGCGGCATGCGCGAGCTTCTCTACAACGCGGCCAAGCACTTCAAGCGCGGCCGCGCCCTCGCCGACCGCGGCGACATCCGCGCCGCCATGCTGGCCTACCAGGACGCACTCCTCGACCTCCACGCCGTGCGGCCGCAGCGCATGCGCGACGTACTGCTGGCCCAGGTGTACCTCTACCGCTACCAGATCGGCCGGCGCGTCGACCAGGACGCCGCCGACAGCGACCTGCGCATGGGCTACAGCTACGCCCGCACCACCCACGAGCCCACCGTCCGGCAGCTCGCCGAGGCGCTGTGGAAGGACCGGCTCGGCACGCCGGACGCGGCGCTGGCCGCCGCCGTGGCCAGCGACTGAGGAACGCGTCCCGTGCGGGCTCCCTCAGCGAGCCCGCAGGCAGCGCGGATAGCATGGGCCCATGAGCGAACCCTCCCTGTTGCAACGCACCCGTGACGACGCCGAGGCCTACCTCGCCACCCTCGAGCGGCTGGTGACCCTGGAGTCGCCCAGCCGCGACAAGTCGCTCGGCGACCGGCTGGCCGGCACCCTCACCGAGATGCTCGAGGCCGACGGCTGGACGGTGCAACGCCACACCCGCGCCGAGGTCGGCGACGTGCTCGAGGCGCGCCTGCCGGGCCACGGCGGGGAGCAGCGCTCCACCCTGCTCCTCGCCCATTACGACACGGTGTGGCCGCAGGGGACGCTCGCCGCCATGCCCTTCCGCCGCGAGGGCGACGCCGTCCACGGCCCCGGCGCGCTCGACATGAAGGCCGGCATCGCCACCGCCCTGCACGCGGTGCGCGCCCTGCGCGCCGGCGGCGCGGCGCCGCGCGGCCCCGTCACGCTGCTCGTCACGTCCGACGAGGAGACGGGGAGCCACCACTCCCGTTCGTTGATCGAGCGCCTGGCCGCCAAGCACGCCCGCGTGCTGGTGCTCGAGCCCGGCCGCGAGGACGGCGCGCTCAAGGTGGGGCGCAAAGGGGTCGGCCAGATCCACCTGCAGCTGCGCGGCGTCAGCGCCCATGCGGGCAACAACCCGGATGCCGGCGCCAGCGCGCTGCGGGAGCTCGCCCACCTGCTCCTCTACGTCGAGGACCTGGCGGACGGCGAGCGCGGCACCACCGTCAACCTCACCGTCGCCGAGGGCGGCACCACCGGCAACGTCATCGCCGAGTCCGCCGAGGCGGAGGTGGACATGCGCGTGCTGAGGACGGATGAGGCCGAGCGCGTGATGCGGGCGCTCCGCGCCTACCGGCCGCGCGACGCGCGCGTCCGCGTGAAGGTGGGCGGCGGCCTCAACCGGCCGCCGCTGGAGCAGAACGAGGGCAACGCGGCGCTGTGGCGCGAGGCGCAGGCGGCGGGCGAGGCGTTGGGGCTGGCGCTTCGCGGCGCGGTGGTCGGCGGCGGCTCCGACGGCTCGTTCACGTCGGCGCTGGGGGTGCCCACGCTCGATGGCCTGGGCTCGGTGGGCGCGGGCCCGCACGCGCGCACCGAGCACATCCGCGTGCCCGAGACGCTGGAGCGGGTGGCGTTGCTGGCGGCGGTGCTGGCGGGGGGTCCACAGGACGCATAGCCGTCCCAGGAGCCGGTGCTACCCTGATTCGCATGCTCTCTGTCCTCGTGGCGGCGCTCTCGGGCGCGCTCCTGACCCTCGCGCTCCCGCCGACGGGGGTCTGGCCGCTGTTCCTGGCGCTGGTGCCCCTGTTCGTGCTGGTGGCGAACGCGCCCTCGACGCGCCGCGCGTTCTGGCTGGGCGCGGCCTTCGCACTCACCTTCTTCGCCATCTACATCCTCTGGCTGCCGCGGAGCTTCTCGCAACCGTCGATGCTCGGCCCCTTCTTCTGGGCGGTGTACCCGCTCATGCTGGCGGTGCTGTGCCTGTTCTGGGGGCTCGTGACCTACCTGGCCCGGTTGCTGGGCGGCCGCGGGACCGGCACCCTGTGGCTGCTTCCGGGACTGTGGGTGGTGATGGAGTGGCTGCGCACCCAGGGCTACCTGGGCTTCCCCTGGGGCACGCTGGGCTACCTGTGGCTCGGGTCCCCGGCGGCGCAGGTGGCGAGCGTGGTGGGCGTCTACGGCCTCAGCCTGCTGGCGACCGTCGGCGCAGCGCTCGTGGCCGTTCCCTTCGTGCGCAGCGGGGACGGACCGCTGGCGCCGCGGCGCCCGCCGCCGGCGTGGCGCGTGGTGGCGCCGGCGCTGGCGGTGGTGCTGGTGGCGCAGGCGACCGTGTGGGGCGCGGCGCTCCTGCGCCAGCCCGTGCCGAAGCCGGACCACACGGCGGTGCTCGTGCAGGGCAACGTCGACCCCTTCGGCCGCGCCATCAGCCCGGCGGGTGACCTGTCGGTCCACACCGGCCTCACCCGGGACGCCGTGAGCGCCCTCGGCGGCGCCCCCGACTACGTCGTCTGGCCGGAGGGCGCGGTCCTCGGCTACCTGGTGGGGGGGCCCCAGGGTCGGTCCACGCGCGCGCGCATCCAGGCGAGCGCGCCCGGCAGCGGCTTCATCGTCGGCGGCCGGGCCGTCGACGACGGGCGGGAGTACGACAGCGCCTTCAGCCTCGCCGGCGGCGCGGAGCTCGACCGGTACGACAAGGTGTACCTGGTGCCCTTCGGCGAGCGCTGGCCGCTGCTCGAGACGGCCGCCCCGCTCTACCGCGCGGCGTTCGGCCTGCTGCACCTGCCGATGCTCGTCAACACCACCCCCGGGCCGGGCCCGGTGCCGCTGAAGACGGCGGAGGGCCCGGTCGCGGCGTACATCTGCTACGAGTCGGTGTTCCCGCAGGTGCAGCGGGTGATGGTGCGCGACGGAGCGCGTCTCCTGATCAACATCACCAACGACGCCTGGTTCGCCAAGGGCAACGGAGCCGAGCAGCACTTCGCCATGGGCAACATGCGCGCCATCGAGACCGGCCGCTACCTGCTGCGGTCGGGCAACGACGGCATCACCGCCGCGGTCGACCCCCACGGCCGGGTCATGGGGCGGCTGCCCCGTCACGTCGCGGCGACGCTCGGCGCGCGGTTCGCCTTCATCGACACGCGCACGCCGTACGTGCGCTACGGCCGCTGGTACGTCCCCGGGCTGGCGGCGGCCACCGCGCTGATCGCGCTGGTCGTGGGCCTCCGGCGGCGGCGCCTGGTCTGAGCCGGACGAACGCCCCGCGGCCCGCAACCGGGCGCGTGCTTTAATGCGGGCGTATGGACGTCGTCATCGTTGGAGGGGGCGAGATCGGCGCGCTCATCGCGGAGTCGCTCCACCGCACCCACAACGTGACCGTCGTGGACCTCAGCGACGAGCGCCGCAGCACCTACGAGACCATGGACGTGCAGTTCGTGCGCGGCAACGGCGCCGACCCCGACGACCTGCGCGTCGCCGGCGTCGGGCGCGCCCACGCCTTCATCGCCTGCACCACCAACGACGATGTCAACGTGCTGGCCTGCCTGGCGGCCAAAGGGCTCGCCGACGTCGAGACCATGGCCTTCGTGACGCGCCAACGCTACGTCGACGCCTTCGCCGCTTCCGGCGCGTTCGAGACCATCGGCCTGGCGATCGACCGGGTGCTGTGGCCGCAGCGCACGCTGGCGCGGCAGATCGCCGACATCGTCCGGGTGCCGCGGGCGCTGGCCACGGCGGGGTTCGCCGGCGGGCGGCTGACCATGCTCGAGTACCGGCTCGATCCCGAGGACCCGTTCCTGGGCCGCCCCCTGCACGAGGCCGACCTGCCCAGGGGCGTTCTGGTGGCCGGCGCCATCCGCGCCGACCGCTTCACCATCCCCTCGGGCGCCACGGTGCTCGAGGCCGGGGACAAGGTGGTCTTCATGGGGACCGCGGAGCACATGCAGGCGCTGGAGCGCCGCTTCGCGCCGCGCAAGCGCTCGCTCAACGTGGCGGTGGTGGGCGGCGGCAACGTCGGCTTCATGGTCGCCGAGCAGCTCGCCGGCGACCGCGCCAACATCACCATCATCGAGCAGAGCGAGGCCAGGTGCGACAAGCTGGCGCAGTGGCTGCCGCACGCCCTGGTGCTGAGGGGCGACGGCACCGACCTCGAGCTCCTGCAGCAGGAGCGCATCGAGGACGCCGACGTGATGGTCGCCGTCACTGACGACGACGGGAAGAACCTGCTCGTGTCGCTCCTCAGCAAGCAGCTCGGCATCCCCAAGGTCATCACGCGCGTGGGGCGCACACGCAACCGGCGCCTGTTCGAGCGCGTCGGCATCGACGCCCCCCTGACGCCACGCGCGGCGGCGGTGCAGGAGGTCCTCAACTGGCTGAGGATCGACGAGGTCGACCACCTGGCGTCCATCGAGGACCGCGCCGAGGTGATGGAGGTCACCTACCCGCCCAACTGCCGCGAGGGCAAGGTGCGGGACATCAGCGCCCCCCGCGACAGCCTCATCGGCGCGATCCTGCGCGACAAGACCGTGTTCGTGCCTCAGGGCGACACCATCGTGCGACACGGCGACCACCTCTTCATCGTCACCACCCCCGACAACACCGAGGCGGTCGAGCGCTGGCTCGACGCACGCCGCTCGGTCCCCGGTTGAGAGCGGCGTGCGCGGCCGTTTCGCCCCGTACGTCGTCGGCACCGGCCTGCTCACGCTCGCCGGGGTGACCGCACTCTTCGCGGCGTACGCCGCCCTCGCGCGGGAGCCTGTATCCGGCTTCCTGGCGGCCGCCGCCGTCGGGGCCCTGGCGGGATGGCCGCTGCGCCGCGTCGGCGCTCCCAGCGCCGAACCCACGCGGCGTGAGGCGTTGCTCGCGGTGCTCGTCTCCTGGGCGGTCGTGCCGGCCCTCGCCGGCCTCCCCTACGTGCTCACGGCCGGCTTCACGCCCCTCAACGCCCTGTTCGAGTCGATGAGCGGCTTCACCACCACCGGCGCCACCGTGCTCACCGACTTCGCCGACTTCCCGTCCACCCTCTTCATGTGGCGGGCGCTGTCGCAGTGGGTGGGCGGGATCGGCATCCTGGTCATCTTCATCGCCGTGTTCCCGCAGCTCGCCATCGCCGGCCGCCAGCTCTTCTTCGCCGAGGCCCCCGGCCCGACCGAGGAGCGCCTCACGCCGCGGCTGCGCCACACCGCCACCGCCATCGTCATCGTCTACGCGGGCCTGACCCTGGCGTGCGCAGTGGCCTACGCCGTTTTCGGGATGTCGCCCTTCGATGCCGTGGCCCACGCCTTCACCACGCTGGCCGCGGGCGGCTTCAGCCCCAACGCCCGAAGCTTCCAGGGGTACGCCAGCCCCGCACTGGACTGGGTGGGGGTGGTGTTCATGCTCTTCGCGGGCGCCAACTTCGCGCTCCTGTACCGGGGGCTGGTGGGGCGCCCGAGGGAGATCCTCCGCGATCCGGAGTTCCGCGCCTACGTGAGCATCGCGCTCCTGGCCTCGCTGGCGCTGACGGCGCTGCTCCTGGGCACCTACGGCGTCGCCGACGCCGCCCGCCACGGGTTCTTCCAGGTGTTCAGCATCATGACCACCACCGGCTACGCCTCGGCCGACTTCGCCGCCTGGCCGCAGCGCGCCCAGGCCGTGCTGGTGGTGATGATGTTCATCGGCGGCAGCGCGGGCTCCGCGGGTGGCGGCATCAAGGTGGTCCGCTGGCTGATCATCGCCCGCAACACCGCCCGCGAGGTCCGGCGCGCGCTCCACCCGCGCGCCGTGCTGCCCGTCCGCCTCGGCCGGCGGGTGGTGCCCGAGGACGTGCTGCGCGCCGTGGCCGCCTTCATCACCCTGTACGTAGGACTCTTCGCGTTCAGCACCGTGGCGCTGGTGATGCTGGGGAGCGATTTCGTCACCGCCTTCACGGCGTCCATCGCCTGCCTGGGCAACATCGGACCGGGCCTGGCGCGCGTCGGCCCGATGGTCGACTTCGGCGGCCTGCACCCCGCCAGCCGGCTGCTGCTCATCTTCGACATGTACGCCGGCCGGCTCGAGGTCGTGACGGTGTTCGTGGTGGTCACCGTCGGGTGGTGGCGGCTTCCGCGCCGGCGGCGGGGCGCGCGCAGCTGAGCCTCGTGGACGGCCGGCGGCGAGGGACCGCGCCCTCGCCGGGCCGCAGCGTGAGCCGGGGGCGGGCGCCCGCCCCCGGTACACCCGCCCCCGGGACACCGGTCCCGGCTCCGGCGCCGGAGGTAGCATGAAGGGGCCGATGGCCTCGCCAGATCACGCACCCCAGGGCCGCGCCGGCGGCGACGACGGCTCGCGCCGCTTCGCGCCCTCCGACGCGTTCCGACGGCGCGCGCACGTCGGCAGCCTCGCGGACTTCGATCGCCTCTACCGGCGCTCGCTCGACGACCCCGAGGGTTTCTGGGCGGAAGCGGCGGCGGGCCTGCACTGGTTCCGCCGCTGGGACCGCGTGCTGGACTGGCAGGAGCCCCGCGCGGCGTGGTTCACCGGCGGGCGCACCAACGTCGCCTACAACTGCCTCGACCGGCAGGTGGAGCGCGGCAAGGGGGACAAGGTGGCGCTCCACTGGGAGGGCGAGCCCGGCGACCGCCGCAGCCTCACCTACGGCGAGCTGCTCGGCCAGGTCGGGCGGCTGGCCAACGCCCTGAAGGCGCGCGGGGTGGCGCGGGGCGACCGCGTGGCCATCTTCATGCCGAGGTTGCCCGAGACGGTGGTGGCGATGCTGGCATGCGCGCGTATCGGCGCGCCGCATACGGTGGTGTTCGCCGGCTTCAGCGCACAGGCGCTAGCCGAGCGCATCGACGACGCGCAGGCCAAGGTGGTGGTGACGGCCGACGGCGGCTACCGCCACGGCGAGGTCCTGCCCCTCAAGCCCACCGTGGACGAGGCGCTCGCCGGCTGTCCGTCGGTCACCTCGGTGGTGGTGGTGCGTCGCACCGGCCAGGACGTGCCCATGAAGCGCGGCCGCGACGCCTGGTACCACGAGCTGCTCGACGTCCACGACGCCGCTTGCCCCGCCGAGCCCGTCGACGCCGAGCACCCGCTGTTCATCCTCTACGCCTCCGGCGCGACGGGGCGCCCCGAGGGCGTCGTGCACACCACCGGCGGCTACCTGGTGCACACCCACCTCACCGCGCGCCTCGTGTTCGACCTGCACGACGACGACGTCTACTGGTGCAGCGCCGACGTGGGTTGGGTGACCGGCCACAGCTACCTCGTCTACGGCCCCATGAGCAACGGCGTGACGCAGGTGCTCTACGAGGGCGCCCCCACGCAGCCCCGCCCCGACCGGTTCTGGGAACTGATCGAGCGCCACCGGGTGAGCGTGCTCTACACCAGCCCCACCGCCATCCGGGCCTTCATGACCGTGGGCGCCGAGGCGCCGGGCGCGCACGACCTGTCGAGCCTGCGGCTGCTCGCCAGCGGGGGCGAGCCCCTGCACGGCGACGCCTGGCACTGGTACCGCAGCGTGGTCGGAGGCGAGCGCTGCCCGCTGGTGCACACCTGGTGGCAGACCGAGACCGGCGCCATCATGCTGGCGACGCTCCCCGGCGCGCACGACGTCAAGCCCGGCTCGAGCGGCGTGCCCATGTTCGGCGTCGACGCGGCCGTCGTGGACCTCGAGGGCAAGGACATGGCGGCCGGCGAAGGCGGATACCTGGTGATACGCCGCCCCTGGCCCGCCATGCTGCGCACCATCTACAGCGACGGGGACCGCTACGCCAACCAGTACTGGCGAGAGATCCCACATGCCTTCTTCACCGGCGACGGCGCCCGCCGCGACGCAGACGGCTACTTCTGGATCATGGGCCGCGTCGACGACGTGGTGAACGTCTCCGGCTTCCGGCTGGGCACGATGGAGGTGGAGGCTGCGCTCGTGGCCCACCCGGCGGTGTCCGAGGCGGCGGTGGTGGGCCGCCCCGACCCGGTCCGCGGCCAGGCGATCGTGGCGTTCGTGACGCTCGAGGAGGGGCTGGAGGCGACCGACTCGCTCCGCGAGGAGCTGCGCGAGCACGTCGCCCGCGAGATCGGCCCCATCGCGCGCCCCGACGAGGTCCATGTCACGCTGGCGCTACCCAGGACGCGTTCGGGCAAGATCATGCGCCGGCTGCTGCGCAACGTGGCGTCGGGGCAGGCGCCGCCCGACGAGGCCGGGATGCTCGCCGAGCGCAAGCAGATCCGCGACTTCGAGGGGCGCGACCGGAGCTAGGCACTCGCCCCGCATGAGGGCGCGATACGGCGCCGGTGACGCACATGTGTGGGGCCGTGCGGGCCGCCACGGCGGCAGCCGGATCGACTGCATGAACGTGACGCTTCCGGCCAGCACGGTGTCCGGCCATGAGGCGGACATCGTCTACCCTATCGCCAACGCGGTGTCGGTCGACGTCACGCTCGCTCGCCCCACCGGCGCCAGCACGACGAACAAGGCGGCCCTGTTCTGCGCCGACGTCCAGATGCCCCCGTACGGGACCGGCTTGATACCGGCGCCCCTGTACATGAGCGCCGGTCTCCCGAGCGATCGCCACGCCGTCGAGGCCTTCACCCACGGCGTGAGCACGGGCGCTGACCGGAGCCGGCCCGCTCGGCACCGACGCATCCAGCCGCGCCCGCCGCCCCCGCTTCGGCCTGCGCGGAGCGGGCGGGAACACACCTCAGACGCCTCCGCGACGGGCCCTCAGGGGCGCGTCGCGGAGCTCTTCACGCCCCCTCGGAGTCCCGGCCTTCGGCGCTCCGCGCCGTCGCCAGGGGGTGCCCCGAGGGCACCGGGCGCCGCCGCGGCCGCAGCTCGCTGACGAACATCGCCGAGACCACCAGCGCGCCGCCCAGCCAGCCGACCGGGCCCAGCCGCTCGCCCAACAGGAAGAACGCGAAGACCGCGGCGAAGACCGGCTCGAGCACGAAGATGAGCGCCGCCAGGTGGGCGGGCACCACTCGCTGGGCGTAGGTCTGCACCAACGCCACCAGCGCCGTCGCCACCGCGGCCAGGTAGAGGATGGCCAGGAAGGTCGTGAGCGGCACGTGCCGCAGCGCACCCACCTGCGGGAGCGCCCACAGCCACGCCAGCAGCGCCATCGGCACGTGCTGGAGCGCAGCCAGCGAGGTCGCCGAGGCGCGGCCGGCCACCTCGCCCAGATAGACGATGTAGAGCGCGTAGGCCACGGCCGTGGCGAGCACCCACAGGTCCCCGGCGTTCACGCCCGCGATCCCGCCCTCCAGGGTCATGAGCCCCAATCCGACGAGCGCCACCAGCGCTGCGAGCACCACCCTGCCACGGACGGGGCGTCCCGGCCACAGCCGCGCCGCCAGCGGGGTGAGGATGACGCTGAGGCCGGTGATGAAGGCCGCCTTGGAGGCCGAGGTGAGCGACAGGCCCATCGTCTGGGTCGCGAAGCCGGCGAAGGCGAGCAGCCCGAGGACCAGCGCCGGCCGCACCGCGCGGCGATCGAAGCGCGCCCAGCTCAGCATCAACGCCGCCATGGTGAAGCGCACCGCCAGCAGCAGCGGCACGGGGATGGTGGCGAGCGCCTCCTTGATGACGACGAAGGTGGTGCCCCAGATGAGGGTGATGCCGACGAGGGTGGCGGCGCCGAGGGCGGGCGGCATGGCGGCCATTCTCGCACGCCCCGCGCCCGGCATAGAATGGCGCGATGGAGGGACTGCGCATCGGCTACGGCGAGGACGCGCACGCGTTGGCGCCCGGCCGCCCGCTGGTCATCGGGGCCACGGCCATCGCCGGCAGCCCCGTCGGCACGGTGGCGCACTCCGATGGCGACGTGCTCCTGCACGCACTCTCGGACGCGCTGCTGGCCGCCTACGCCATGGGCGACATCGGCCAGTACTTCCCGCCATCCAACCCCAACTACCGGGGGCTCGACAGCCGCGTGATCCTGCAGACGGTGCTGCAGCGCCTCTCCGATCAGGTGGGCGAGTACCGCATCCTCAACCTCTCGGCCGTGGTGGTGCTGGACCAGCCGCGCCTCGGTCCCACCCGCCGCGACATCCAGCGGCAGGTCGCCGGCGAGCTGGGCATCGACGTCTCCCGGGTGGGCGTCACCTTCAAGACGAGCGAGGGAATGGCGCCGGACTTCATCCAGGCGCGCGCTACGGTACTCTTGCGCACGGAGTGAGCGCGGCGCCCGGTCGGGTCCCGCCACGCGCTCCGCGTCTGGAGGACGAGCATGTTGACGGTCGGCGACACCGCGCCGGACTTCACCCTCACCGCCCACACCGGCGCCGAGATCCGTCTCTCCGACTACCGCGGCAAGCGTCACGTGGTGCTGGTGTTCTACCCGCTCGACTTCTCGCCCGTGTGCAGCGTTCAACTCCCCGAGTACTCCGACCTGAAGGACGACTTCGGGCGCCTGGATGCGGTCGTGCTCGGGGTCAATCGCGACAGCGTATACACCCACCGGGCGTGGGCCGAGGCGTACGGCATCGAGGTGCCGCTCCTCGCCGACATGACTCTCGCCGTCGCCCGCGCGTTCGGAGTGGACCTCCCCGACGAGGGCACCAGCCAGCGGGCCGTGTTCCTCGTCGACAGGGCCGGGACCATCCGGCTCGTTCACGTCGAGAAGGCCACCGGCGACTTCACCCTCCACGCCGCCGAGGTGCTCGAGCTCCTGCGCGACCTGCCGGACTGAGCCCTCAGGCCTCCTGGACCGAGAGCATCACCCTTCCGTCCACCACCTCGACGTCGTAGAGGCGGATCTTCTTGACGGCCGGCAAGGTGGGCTTGCCCGTGCGCAGATCGAAGGTGGCGCCGTGGTGGGCGCACTTGACCTTGCCCTCGAGCAGCTCCGCGTCGTTGAGCGGGTAGCGCGCGTGGGTGCAACGGTCGGGCAGCGCGAAGAACTCCCCGCCCTGGCGGATCAGCACGACCCCGTGCTCGCCGAGGTCGAGCGCCGTGATGCTGTCCTCGGCGAAGCCGTCGGCCGCGCCCACGTCGGTGCGCGTCAACGTGCTCATGGGTGAAGCTCCTCGAAGACCGGCCGTGCGTTCGCCGCCGCGCCCCTCGCCGGCACGGCTACAGCTTCTCCTTGACGCCCGGCACGCCGAGCTTGGCCTGCACGACCCGCTCCACGTACTCCGCGACCTTCGGCAGCGTGACCCTGCTGGTCACCTCGTACAGGAAGCCGGTCACCAGCAGGTGGTCGGCGACCTCGGGCGGCAGGCCGCGGCTCATCAGGTAGAGGCGCTGGTCCTCCGGCACCGGCCCGGTGGTGGAGCCGTGGGAGCACTTGACGTCGTTCGCGCCGATCTCGAGCTGGGGGATGCTGACCGCCTCGGACTCGGTGTCGAGCAGCAGGTTGCGGTTCGTCTGGTAGGCGTCGGTCTTCTGGGCGCCCGGGTCGACCATGATGATGCCGGAGTACACCGCCTGGCTGCCGTCGCGCAGCGCGCCCTTGAACAGAAGGTCGGAGTGGGCGTGGTCGGCGGCGTGGTGCTGCAGGGTGTACTGGTTGAAGTGCTGCCCTCTGTCGGCGAAGTACAGACCCAGCATCTCGCTCTCGGCGCCGGCGCCCTCGAGGCGGCACTCCACCTCGGCACGGGCGGCGTCGGCGCCCAGGCTGACGGTGAGCGACTCCAGCCGGGCGTCGCGGCTCAGGTGCGCGCGTAGCTTGTTCATGTGCGCGACGTTGCGGCTCCAGTTCTGGAGGCTGACGTAGCGCAGCTTGGCGCCCTCCTGGAGGACGATCTCGGTGGCGGCGTCGTAGAACAGCCGCTCCTCGAACGGGTCGGAGGTGTACTCGTCGAGGTAGGTGAGCCTGGCGTTCTCCTCGACCACCACCAGCGTGCGGCCGAGGCCCAGGCCGCCGCGGTCGGCGCTGGTGAAGGCGCCCAGCGGCAGCGCCACCTCGACGCCCCGGGGCACGTACACGAAGGTGCCGTTCTCCCACAGCGCGGAGTTGAGGGCGGCGTACTTGCTCTGGCGGGCGTTGACGACCTGGTAGAGGTGCTCGCGCACCAGCTCCTCGTGCTCGCGCACGGCGGTCCGCAGGTCGGTGAAGATGACCCCCTGCTCGCCGATCTTGGAGTCGCGATGGACGACCTTGTTGCCCTTGTGGACGATGACGCCCTCGGCGTCGGAGTCGGTGATGCGCATGCGGATGCGCTCCGAGACCTCCTCGCTTCGCGGAGCGTCGACCAGCTCGAGTCCGTCCAGCGCGAAGCGGCGCAACTCCGTGTAGCGCCAGCGCTCGTCGCGCTCGCTCGGGAAGGGCTGGCTCCGGTAACTGCGGAGCGCGGCGCGCCGCTCCTCGGCGAGCCAGTCGGGCTCCCGGTGGCGGGCGATGACGGCTTCCACCGCGTCGGCGGACAGCGCGGGGTTCTCGATCAGGGTTGCCATGCAAGTTGGCTGGCTGCGGTCCGGCCCGTTCCGCGCTCGGGCGCGGACGTCCGGCGCCGCACGCTGCTCAGCCGACGCTCCCTTCCATCTCCAGCTCGATCAGGCGGTTGAGCTCGACCGCGTACTCGAGCGGGAGCTCCTTGGCCACCGGGTCGAGGAAACCGCGCACGATCAGCGCCATGGCCTCGTGCTGGGCCAGGCCGCGCGACATCAGGTAGAAGATCTGCTCGTCGTCGAGCTTGCTCACCGTGGCCTCGTGGCCGATGTGGGCGGTCTTCTCGTTGATCTCGATATAGGGGTAGGTGTCGGTGCGGGCTACGTCATCGAGGAGCAACGCGTCGCACTCGACGTTGGAGCGGGCGTAGTCGGCGCCCTCGTAGATCTGTACCAGGCCGCGGTAGCTGCTGCGTCCCGTGCCCTTCGAGATCGACTTGCTGACCACGCTGCTGGTGGTGTGCGGAGCGGCGTGGATCATCTTGGAGCCGGCGTCCTGATGCTGGCCGTCGCCCGCGAAGGCGATGGAGAGCACCTCGCCGTGGGCGCGTTCGCCCACCAGGTAGCAGCTCGGGTACTTCATGGTGACCTTGGAGCCGAGGTTGCCGTCGAGCCAGCCCATGGAGGCGCCGGCGTGTACCAGGGCGCGCTGGGTCACCAGGTTGTAGACGTTGTGCGACCAGTTCTGGATGGTCGAGTAACGCACCTGGCTGTTGTCCTGGGCGATGATCTCGATGACGCCGGAGTGGAAGGAGTCGGTATTGTAGGCCGGCGCCGTGCACCCCTCGATGTAGTGGAACTTCGAGCCGGGCGCGCCGATGATGAGCGTGCGCTCGAACTGGCCGATGCTCTGGGCGTTCAGGAGGAAGTACGCCTGGAGCGGCACCCCCACCTCGACGCCCTCGGGCACGTACACGAAGGAGCCGCCGGACCACACCGCGCTGTTCACCGCCGCGAAGTAGTTGTCCTCGGGCGGGATGACGGTGGAGAAGTACTCCTTGAAGATCTCGGGGTGCTCCTTGAGGCCGCTGTCGGTGTCGAGGAAGATGACGCCCTTCTTCTCCCACTCCTCCTTGAGCTTGTGGTAGACCATCTCCGACTCGTACTGAGCGCCGACGCCGGCCAGCGCGCGCTGTTCGGCCTCCGGCACCCCCAGGCGGCGATAGGTCTCACGGACGTCCTCCGGGACCTCCTCCCAGGAGTCCACCGTGCCCTTGTGCTCGTTCGGGCGGATGTAGAAGTAGATGTTCTCGAAATTCAGGCCGCTGAGGTCGGGGCCCCACTTGGGCGGCCCCTTCTTCTCGGCGATCTCCAGCGCCTTCAGGCGGAACTTGAGCATCCACTCGGGCTCCTCCTTGAAGTAGCTGATCTTCTCGATGACGCGCTTGTTCAGGCCCTTCTCGGAGCGATAGAAGTACTCCTCCGGAAGCCGGAAGTCGTACTGCTTGGTGTGCTCCATACCCTGGAGCTTCTCGGCATCGGGATTGACGTTCGTCAGATCCGACATGCGTCCCTCCCCTCGCGATGGGGCGTGCTCGTGCTGCGGCGGGCCCGGCTCACGCGCCGACCTGCTCGCGGACCCACTCGTAACCCTTCTGGTCGAGCTCCATGGCGAGCTCCTTCTCGCCCTCGGTGATCACGCGCCCGTCCACCATGACGTGCACGCGGTCGGGGACGATGTAGTTCAGGAGCCGCTGGTAGTGGGTGATCATGAGGCAGCCGAAGTCCGGGCCGCGCGCGGCGTTGACGCCCTGCGCAACCACCTTCAGGGCGTCGATGTCGAGACCGGAGTCGGTCTCGTCGAGGATGGCGTACTTGGGCTCGAGCACCAGGAGCTGAAGGATCTCGCTGCGCTTCTTCTCCCCGCCCGAGAAGCCCTCGTGCAGGTTGCGCTCCAGGATCGACTCGTCCCAGTCGAGGGCCTTCACGGCGGTCTGGAGCTTCTGGTAGAAGTCCATCACGCCGATCTCCTCCCCCTCGGGGCGACGCGCGTTCAGCGCCAGCCGGAGGAAGTTGGCGATCCCCACGCCCGGGACCTCGACGGGGTACTGGAACGCCAGGTAGAGCCCGGCCCGCGCCCGCTCGTCCGGTGCCAAGCCGAGGACGTCCTCGCCCTCCAGCAGTACCTGCCCATCGGTCACCTCGTAGCTGGCGTCGCCGGCGACGATCTTCGCCAGGGTCGACTTGCCGGAGCCGTTCGGTCCCATCAGGGCGTGCACCTCGCCGCGCGGGACCACCAGGTCCACGCCGCGGAGGATGGGCTCGCCGCCGGGGATGCGGGCGTGCAGGTTGCGGATCTCCAGTGTGGCGTTGCTCATGCAGGCACCTCGTCAGCTCGTTCGGTGGGGATGCGTCTCGAGCCCCGGTAGACGGAGCCTATCTAGGACTCATTCCGAGTTTGATTATAGCCGCAGACCCGCCTAATGTCGAGTTGCGCGCTCAAGATTGAGGATACCGCCGCCGGCGCCCCCGGACGGTAGGCCTCGATAGCCATCGTACTCGTGCGGGTTCCCTCAGTTGCGCCGCCGGCGCAGCCACGCCAGCAGGCCGCCGGGCGTATCGGCGGGCTCGTCCTCGCGCCCGTCGTTGCGCTCGCCTCCGCCCTCGCCCTCCGGCGCATCCGGTGGAGTCCGGACGCGACTCGAGCGGCCGGTGGGGAGCGGCGCGTCGGGATCGGCCGCCTCCGCCACGCCGGAGGCGATCACGATGCTGTTGACGAACTCCGACACCGTCGCGAAGCGCTTGTCCGGGTCCCGCGCCATGGCGCGGGTCACCACCCGCACCACGTCGCGCGGCACGCCGGGGCGCGCCACCCGCAGGTCGCGCGGGATGCCGGACAGGTGGGCGAGCATCAGGCTCTCGTAGGTGTCCCCCACGAAGGGCCGCTCTCCGGCGATGACCTCGTAGGCGAGCACCCCCAGGCTGTAGATGTCGCTTCGCACCGACGAGGGCTTGCCCTCGAACACCTCCGGAGCCATGTAGAACGCCGTGCCCACGCGATCCTGCGACGCCTCGCCCTGGAACACGCCGCTGCCGAAGTCGCCCAGCTTGGCGACGCCGCCGTCGGTGAGGAAGACGTTGGCGGGCTTGACGTCGCGGTGGAGGACCTTCTGCTCGTGGGTGTGCGCCAGCCCGCGCGCCACGTTCGCCACCAGCCGGTAGGCGCGCTCCGGCGAGAGCTTGCCCTTCTCGAGAAGCAACTGATCCAGGGTGCCGCCGCCGCACAGCTCCAGCGCCAGGAAGGCGCCCGGACCGGTGGGGAAGCCGTCGAAGGCGGCCACGATGTTCCGGTTCGCGAGCTTGAGGGTGATCTGCACCTCGTTCTCGAACATACGTCTGAGCACCGGGTTCTGGTGCAGCTCCTCGCGCGGGACCTTCAGCGCGACGCGCCCGAACTCGGCGTGCTGGGCCAGGTAGACGTGCGACGTCTGCCCCGACCCCAGCTTGTGCATCACCCGATACCCTTCCGGCACGAAGGCGGGCCCGTCGTTGTCCGCGCTCATCCCGTCCCCTCACGATGCCGTACGGCACGCCCCGCCCGGCGGCGATGCCCGGCTGGTCGTGCCACGGTCCCCCCACTCTACCCGGCCGCATCCGGACGGGTAGAGAAGCATCCCGCACGGCCGCGCACACCTGGCCGAGCCGCCCTCGTCCCGTCGGACACGCACATCCGGCGCTCGAGGGGCGCGCCGCGGCTACAGCTCCAGCGAGTCCCCCGGCTCCAGCACCAGGCAGCGCGCGTCCGTCTCGCTCTCCACGCGTTCCTTGAAGGCCTGGCCGTCCTGCCGGATGGCCTCGAAGGTGTTGTAGTGCACGGGGATCACGGTCCTGGGCGAGAGCAGCTTCACCGCCTCCAGGGCGTCGTCGGGCCCCATGGTGAAGAAGTCGCCGATCGGCACCAGCGCGAGATCCAGGACCTGGCGGCCGATGAGGCGCATGTCGCCGAACAGGGCTGTGTCGCCCGCGTGGTAGATGCGCTTGCCCCCCATCTCGAGAACGATGCCCGCGGGCATGCCGGCGTAGCTCCCGTCCGGGAAGGAGTTGGAGTGCCAGGCGGGGGTGAACTTGACGTGCCCGAAGGGGAAGCTCGAGCCGCCCCCGACGTTCATGCCCACCCCGTCCATGCCGCGCGCCGAGACGTAGTTGGCGATCTCGAAGGAGCCGACCACCTTCGCGCCGCTGCGCTTCGCGATGTCGGCGGTGTCGCCGTAGTGATCGCCGTGCGCGTGCGTCAACAGGATGTGGCCGGGGTTCAGCTCGCCCGGCTCCACGGGCGTGGCGCCGTTCTGGCTCAGGAAGGGATCGATGACGACCTCGTGGTCGCCATCCTGGAGCTGCAGACCGGATTGGCCGAGAAATCGGAGTCTCATGGCGCCTCCTCGCGTACGTTTCGCTTCTGCGCGTGCGTGATCCATCCGCGCGTGCGTACCCGCGCGGTGGCCGCGCGGGCGGCCGCCGACACGGGGTCCGATACGTCCGCGGCGAGGATAGCAGTCGCGCCCGCCGCCACAGGACGCGTGGAGAACGACGGGGACGGCCACGACGGCACCCGCACGACGGGGACGGTGACGAGGGCCGCACGATCCACGGCCACGTTGCCGACGGCGGGGCGGGCCGGACGACCGCGGCGCGGCGGCCGCGCCGACGGCGGCGCCCCGCAGGCCTATACTCGCTGGTGAGCGGCCGCCCGGCGCGGCCGACGGCCCAACCGCTGCGAGCCCCGTGAAGAACGCCGTCCTCACCACCAAATTGACGCCGCCGCCGGTCCCGAGCGGGCGCACGCCGCGGCGGCGGCTCCTCACGCGGCTCGACCGCGGCGCCGAGGGGCGCCTCACGCTGGTGTCGGCGCCGGCAGGGTACGGCAAGACCACGGCGCTGACGAGCTGGGCCCAGCACGCGGCCCTGCCGGTGGCGTGGCTGTCGCTCGACGAGGCGGACAACGCCCCGGGACGCTTCCTCAGGCATCTGGTGGCCGCCCTCCAGCGACGCGACGACACCCTCCAGCAGCTCGGCGACCTCGTCGGCGACGAGCCCGCCGGCGAGGACCTCGAGGCGGCGCTGATCACGGTGGTGAACGACATCGCCGCCAACGAGGAGCCGCTCGTGCTGGTGCTGGACGATTACCACTGGATCGCCGGCGAGCCCGTCCACGACCTGGTCCGGTTCCTCCTCGACCACGCCCCGGCGCAGTTGCGCCTGGTGATCGCCAGCCGCACCGACCCGCCGCTGCCGCTGGCGCGCCTGCGGGTGGCGCAGGCGCTCACCGAGATCCGCACCGACGAGCTGCGCTTCACCGCCGACGAGGCCGCGGCGCTGCTCGACCGCCAGGGACTGCGCCTCGCCGACGCCGACGTGGCGGAGCTGACGCTGCGGACCGAGGGGTGGCCCGCCGGCCTGCACCTGGCGGCCCTGTCCCTGCGGGGGCGCGACGACCCGCACGCCTTCATCGCCTTCTACACCGGGACCGACCGCTTCGTCCTCGACTACCTGACCGAGGAGGTGCTCCTGCGGCAGCCCACGGACGTGCAGGACTTCCTGCTCATGACGTCCGTGTTGGACCGCTTCGACGCCCACCTCGCCGCCGCGGTCACCGGAACCTCCGACGCCGCCGCGATGCTGCGGCGCATCGAACGCGACAACCTGTTCCTGGTGCCGTTGGACCGCCAACACAGCAGCTACCGGTACCACGCGTTCTTCCAGGATCTGCTGCAACACCGCCTGCGCGCCGCCCGTCCCGACCTGCCGGCACGACTCCACGCCCGCGCCTCCGAGGCGCTGGAGCTGAGCGGCGACGTGGAAGGAGCGCTCGAGCACGCCGCCCTGGCCGGGGATGGCACGCGGGCCGAGCGGCTGCTGGCGGCCGCCGCGGGAGCCGGCGGCCGGGACGATGACGCCCCCGGGGCTGCCGGGAAGGGCGCGCAGGCGCCGTTCCGGCCCGCCGGCCACGGCGCGGCGGACCTCGAGCCGGCCCCCGAGCCGCTCACGGAGCGCGAGGCCGAGGTGCTGCGCCTGATCGCGGCGGGCCTCGCCAACAAGCAGATCGCCCGACGCCTGGGCCTGTCGCTCAACACCGTGAAGACCCACTGCCGCAACATCTACGCCAAGCTCGGGGTCGGCTCGCGCACGCGCGCGGCCGCCCGGGCGCGCGAGCTGGGCCTCGCCTGAGGCCGGTCGCGGGCCCCGCCGTGGCGGACCCCCGCCTCGCTTCGACGGCGCGCCGCCGCCCTCACCCTCCCGGCCGGCGGCCTCACCCGTTCGGGTGATTCGCTCTCACCCCGATGAGCACTACCCTCGACTCGGTCGCAGGCGGCCGCGCCGAGACGCGCCGGCCGGTCCACACACACGAGGAGGGCCGATCATGAGCGAAGGCGGCAGGGAACACACGGGCAGGGCCTACACCGAGGAGTTCAAGGTCAGCGGCGAGGCTGTGGTGGCCAAGGTCAAGGAGCTGGTGCGCGAGGGCAACGTCCGCCGCATCATGATCAAGAACGAGGAGGGGCACACCCTCATCGAGATCCCGCTGACCATCGGCGTCATCGGCACGGTGCTGCTGCCGGTGTGGGCCGCGATCGGCGCCATCGCCGCGCTCGCCGCCAACTTCACCATCGCGGTGGAGCGCCGCGGCACCCCCGCGGCGGAGCCCGGCCCCGGCCCGGCCGGCGATCAGGGCGAGGGCGGCTCCGGCACGGGCTCCGGCGACGGCGGCGCCGGGCCGGGCGCCGGTTCCGCCTCGGCTACCCCGCAACTGCCCGGCTGACGCGCCCGCGTCACCGGCATCCCTTAGGAGGGAGAGCATGGAAGACCGTAACGACGAACGCACTGGCGACTTCTGGGACCGTGTCGGCGAGATCGCCCGGGCGACCTGGAGCGCCCTGGGCCACCTCTTCAAGGAGGGCAACCGCCGTCAATTGGCGCTGCGCAAGCGGGACGGCGAGGTGCTGGTGCGGCTGCCGCTCACCGTCGCCGCCCTGATCGCGCTGTTCCTGCTGTGGAAGGCGTGGCCGCTGCTCCTCCTCGCCCTGATCGCCGTGCTGGCGCTGCGCGGCAGCGTGGTCATCCTGCGTCGCGACCCGCAGCAGGGCTGAGCCCCGCGCGAGGCAGCCCACCCGGCCGGGCACGGCGGAGCGCACGCCGCCCCGGCCGGGCGCTGGGCGGGCGCGGCGGCCCCCGCGGCGGCGGCCGCCGCGCCACCGCAACCCCCGGCACCCTGCCGTCCCGGGAAGGTCTGCTAGAGTGTTTCGTTGCACCCGCGGCGTCCATGACCGCCGCGCCTGCTCCGCTCTCGCAGCACGCCTGCAGACGCGAGCGGCGTCCTGGACAACGCGGGCGAGTGGCATCCACAAGGTCGGCATACCCTTCTCGCCGATCCCGCACGGCATGCCTGCCGCCCCGGCAGGGGCGGTCCCAGCAGGAGGCACCTTGCAGGACATCGTCATCCGCGGCGCCCGCGAGCACAACCTGAAAGGCATCGACCTGGAGCTGCCCCGCAACGCGTTCATCGTCTTCACGGGGGTCTCCGGTTCGGGAAAGTCCACGCTCGCCTTCGACACCATCTACGCCGAGGGCCAGCGTCGCTACGTCGAGAGCCTGTCCGCCTACGCGCGGCAGTTCCTCGGCATCATGGACAAGCCCGATGTAGACGCCATCGAGGGCCTCTCGCCCGCCATCAGCATCGATCAGAAGACCACCAGCCACAACCCCCGCTCGACGGTGGGCACGGTCACCGAGATCCACGACTACCTGCGCCTGCTGTTCGCCCGCGCCGGCGTGCCCCACTGCCCCGTCTGCGGGCGCACCATCGAGCGCCAGTCTGCGAGCGAGATGGTCGAACGCATGCTGGAGCGCTATCCCGAGGCGCGGGCCATTCTGCTCGCGCCGCTCGTGCGCGGCCGCAAGGGGGAGTACCGCAAGCTCTTCCAGGACCTCAAGAAGGAGGGGTTCGCGCGCGTGCGCGTCGACGGCGAGGTCCAGACCCTCGACCAGGCGATCAACCTCGACCTGGAGCGGTACGAGAAGCACGACATCGACATCGTCATCGACCGCGTGAAGCTCACCGAGGAGGACCGCACCCGCATCGCGGAGTCCACCGAGCTGGCGCTCGCCCGCGGCGAGGGGCTGATGCGGTTGTTCCTGCCCGACGACGACGTCGACGAGCTCCTGAGCGAGAAGTTCGCCTGCCCCGAGCACGGCACCTTCCTCGAGGAGCTCGAGCCGCGCACGTTCTCGTTCAACTCGCCCTACGGCGCCTGCCCCCACTGCTCCGGACTGGGCTACCTGCAGCAGTTCGACCCCAAGCTGATCGTTCCCGACGACTCGCTCTCGATCGCGCGCGGCGCCATCCAGCCGTGGAGCGGCGGCCGCACCGACGGATCCAAGGTCTTCTACTGGGACCGCCTGCGCGCCATGGCCGAGCACTTCGAGTTCGACCTGCAGACCCCCTGGCGCGACATCCCCGAGGACGTGCGCCAGGTCATCCTTCGCGGCACCACCGACCCCATCGAGGTCGTCTACACGCGCGGCGGCCGCGAGACCATGCGCTTCAAGGCCGAGTTCGAGGGCGTCATCCCCAACCTGGACCGGCGCCTCAAGGAGGCCAACAGCGAGTACGCCCGCGAGCGCCTCGAGGAGTACATGTCGCTGGTGCCATGCCCCGAGTGCGGCGGCAGCCGCTACAAGAAGGAAGTCCTGGCCGTCACCGTGGCCGACCGCAACGTCGCGGAGCTGTCCGGCATGACCGTGCTCGACGCGCGCGCGTTCTTCTCCGATATGGAGCTCCCGGGGCACGCCGGGAAGGTGGCCAAGCCGATCCTGCGCGAGATGAACGCCCGCCTCGGCTTCCTCGAGGACGTCGGCCTGGATTACCTCAGCCTCGACCGCAGCGCCAACACCCTGTCGGGCGGCGAGGCGCAGCGCATCCGCCTCGCGACCCAGGTCGGCAGCGGCCTGACAGGCGTGCTGTACGTGCTCGACGAGCCTTCCATCGGCCTGCACCCCCGCGACAACGCCCGCCTGCTGCGCACGCTGCTCAGCCTTCGCGACCTGGGCAACACCCTCATCGTGGTGGAGCACGACGAGGAGACGATGCGCACGGCCGACTTCATCGTCGACCTGGGTCCGGGCGCCGGCGTCCACGGCGGCGAGGTGGTGGCGGCGGCCGCCCCGGCCGAGCTGGAGAAGCACCCCACCTCGCTGACGGCCGCCTACCTGCGCGGCGAGAAGAGGATCGACGTCCCCACCAAGCGCCGCGAGGGCAACGGCAAGAAGCTCACGGTGGTGGGCGCGCGCGAGCACAACCTCCGCAACATCGACGTGTCGATACCGCTCGGGACGATGACCAGCATCACCGGCGCCTCCGGCTCCGGCAAGTCGACGCTGGTGCACACCATCCTCCACGCCGCGCTGGCCAAGCAGCTCTACCGCGCCAAGGCGCAGCCGGGCGCGCACACCCGCTTGAGCGGCACGGAGCACGTCGACAAGGTCATCGAGATCGACCAGAGCCCCATCGGGCGCACGCCGCGCTCCAACCCGGCGACCTACACCGGCATCTTCACCGACATCCGCGACCTCTTCGCGCGCGCGCCCGAGGCCCGCAAGCGCGGCTACAAGCCGGGCCGCTTCTCGTTCAACGTGAAGGGCGGCCGCTGCGAGGCCTGCAAGGGCGACGGCACCGTCAAGGTGGAGATGTACTTCCTGCCCGACATCTACGTCCCGTGCGAGGTGTGCAAGGGCGCGCGCTACAACCGCGAGACGCTGGAGGTCAAGATCCGCGGGAAGTCGATCTCCGACGTGCTGGAGATGACCGTGGACGAGGGCCTGGACTTCTTCGAGAACATCCCGGCCGTGGCGCGCAAGCTGCAGCTGATGAAGGACGTGGGCCTGGGCTACGTCAAGATCGGCCAGCCCTCCCCCACCCTCTCCGGCGGCGAGGCGCAGCGCGTCAAGCTCGCCTCGGAGCTGGGCAAGCGCTCCACCGGCAAGACCCTCTACATCCTCGACGAACCCACCACCGGGCTCCACTTCGATGACGTGCGCAAGCTCCTGGACGTGCTCCACCGCCTGGTGGAAGGGGGCAACACGCTGGTCGTGATCGAGCACAACATGGATGTCATCAAGACCGCCGACTGGATCATCGACCTCGGCCCGGACGGCGGGGCCCGCGGCGGCGACATCGTCGCGGAGGGCACGCCGGAGATGGTGGCGATGAACGAGAAGTCCAGCACCGGGGCGTTCCTGCGGCACGTGTCCGAGATCCGGGAACGCGTGCGGGAGGTCGCCGATGTCGCCTGAACGGGGCCCTGCGGCGCGCCCACGCTTGACGCTCTCATCGCTGCGCTGGGTAGGATGCGGGCGTGGAGACGCGACCAAGCCGGCGGGCCCATGCTGACGGGCCGATGTTGACGGGCCGATGCTGACGGGCGGTCCGCGATGATCCGCACCGCCGCGCCGCCCCGCAGCGTCATCGTCGGCGTGTTCCTGTTCCTCGCTGCCGTGGTGAGCTCGGTGGCGCCCATGCCGCTGCTCCTCCGCAGCCTGGGCGTGCTCGTCTTCGCGTACCTGGCCTTCGCCGAGGCGGGGATGCCTGCGGCCTACCTGACCGCGCTGCTGGCGCCGGTCGGCGGGCTGGTGAGCGGCGATCCAGGCTGGCTGACGATGCTCCCCATCGTCATCAGCGCCAACCTGCTGGCGATGCTGGCGCTGGAGTACGGCTGGCCCTACCTGGCCGTCGTGCTCTCGCCGCTCCTGGAGATCGCGCCCATGCTGTTCGTGGCGGCCGCCTCCAAGAAGGCGCTGTTCCTGGTGAACCTGCCGTGGGCGGGAGAGGAACGCGCCTGGATCGTCGTGCACGGCCTGGCGGCGTTCGCAGGCGTGCTGGTGGCTCTCTACCTCCACCGCAGGCGAAGCCGGACCCCCTAGCGACCGCGCATGGACGAGGTCATGCGGCACCCGCTCCTGTTCGCGCGCCGCCTCGTCCGCCGCTTCCAGGACGCCCGGCTACAGATGCTGGCAGCTGCGCTGGCGTACTACGCCACCTTCTCGCTGGGGCCGTTGCTGCTGCTCCTGGGCGGGTGGCTGGCGGTGCTGCTGCGGACCAACCCGGAGCTGGCCGCGCAGTACCGGCGCGCGCTCGACGACCTCCTGACCCAGCTGCTGCCCCTCCAGCAGGACACCACCGGCCTCGTCTCGCACAGCTTCGATACCGTGCTGCAGGAGCTCAACCAGGGGGCGCTGCTGCGCAGCGCGCTGTCGTTCCTGGTGCTGGTGTGGGCCAGCGGCAACTTCTTCACCTCCCTTCAGCAGGCGCTGGAGGTCGTGTTCGACGTCCCGCACGTGCGCGGCTTCTGGCGCAAGCGCATGGTCGCGATGGTCCTGGTGGTGGCCGTCGCCCTGGTGATCTTCTTCGAGGTGGTGGGCGGCGCCCTGGTATCCGGCCTGAACGGCGTCTCGGGGGCCCTCGCCGGCTGGCTGGCCACGTTCCACGTGCACCTTCCAGGCGTGCCGCTCGGCTTGCGGCCCGGCGTCGCCCTCAAGATCACGCGGGTGGTCATCGCGGTGGCCGCCTTCACGCTCACCTTCCGCTACCTGCCGCGCGAGAAGAGCACGTGGGGCGGGGCGCTCGGCGGCGCGACGGTGAGCGCGCTGGGCGTGCTGCTGGTGCGCTGGGCGCTGCTGCTCACCTTCAACGCCGAGCGTTTCAACCTGGTCTACGGCTTCATCACCAGCCTGGTGGCGCTGCTGCTGTGGCTCTACCTGGCGCTCATGTTGTTCCTGGTGGGGGCTCTGGTCGCCGCGGAGGCGAGCGCCTGGCACCGCGAGGCGGGGCCGCCGAAGGTGCTCAGCGACAGCCCCGGCTGAGCGCGGCGCGCGGCCCGGAGGGCGCCCGTGAACCCGGCGAATGCCCGACAGGGACTACAATCGAAGCGTGATCGGCCTGCTCGACCGACTCGTCCGGCGCAAGTGGTTCTACGTGCTGGCGGTGACCCTCTTCCGGATGTTCACGCGGTTGGTCTACGGCCTGCGCGTGACCGACGCCGACAAGGTGCCCCAGGACGGTCGCGGCCTGGTGATCGCCTGCAACCACCTCAGCGCCTGGGACCCGCCCGTGGTGGGCGTGTCCGTCCCGCGCGAGATCCACTTCATGGCCAAGAAGGAGCTCTTCGCCTCCGGCTGGGGCGCGCTCCTGATGCACGGCCTGCGGGCCTTCCCGGTGGACCGCTCGGTCAACGACATCGGCGCCATCAAGGACGCTCTGCGCCAGCTGCGGGCCGGCCTGGCGGTCGGCATCTTCGCGCAGGGAACGCGCAACACGGGCGACAAGGAGGCGCTGGACGGCGCCGCCTACCTGGCGCAGCGCGCCGGCGTGCCGCTGCAACCGGCGGCGGTGTGGCGCGACGGTCGCCGCTTCCACGTACGCTTCGCCGACCCCATCGAGCCGGAGGGCAAGACGCGCGAGCAGGCGCGCGCGATGACCCTCGAGCTGATGCGCCGGGTGAACGCGTTGTTGCCGTCCAGGACGCCACATCTCGATACTCAAGGGGCGTCCGAGGAACCCCGCCAACCGGCCCCCTGAGGGTCGCGTCCAGGGCGGCATCGCGGCGTGAAAAATCCGATAAATGCCGTGACAGACTTGTACATTGGGGGTCCGTCTGCTAAAGTGCACGCAAGCTCACGGACCCGAGGAGGAGGACGCAATGGCGAAGGGAAAGACCGTATCCAAGGCGGATCTCGTCGATATGGTGGCCGACGATACCGGGATGAAGAAGAAGGACGTCAAGGAGATCATGGACACCATGCTGGGCAAGATCAGCTCGCACCTGGACAGCAACTACAAGGTGCAGCTGACCGGCTTCGGGACCTTCGAGGTCCGTCGCCGCAAGGCCCGCACCGGCGTCAAGCCCGGGACCACCGAGAAGATCCGGATCCCGGCCAGCAAGTACCCCGCCTTCAAGCCCGGCAAGAGCCTCAAGGAACGCGTTCGCTGAGCTGAGCGCTCCTCGCCAAGCACGATGATCGCGGGGCGGCCCATGGGGCCGCCCCGTTGAACGTGGTCCACGCGCCGGGCTGCCGGCCCTCTCAGCCGCGGCGCTGCCACAGGTCGCTCGCCAGCCACGCCAACGCGCCCGCCGCCAGCGCCCCCTCGACCGCCCCGACCGGCACGCTCGCGCGCCCCAAGGCGTGGGACACGGCGGAGATGGCGCCGACGGCCAGGACGAGCACCACGAAGCCGTTGCGCGCGGCGCGATCGGCGATCTCCCTGCCGCGCTCGTCGCGCCGCAGCACCGCACCGTTGTCCGTGGAGAGGTAGCGGCCGCTGCGACGGGCCACCAGCAGCGCCACCAGCGCCACGCCAGCCAACACGCCGGCGGCGTACCAGGACGCGCCGACGAGGACCGCGAGCGCCCCCAGCGCCGCAGCGACGAGCGTCCGCGTGGCAACGAAGGCGAGAGGCATCCTCATGCGTTCTCCTCCTCTGTGCGGCCGAGCCAGAACACCTGCTCGACCGGGGTCGACAGCTCCCTGGCCAGCACCAGAGCGAGCGCGACCGACGGCACGTAGCCACCGCGCTCGATGGCGATGATGGTCTGCCGGGTGACGCCGGCACGCTCCGCGAGCGACGCCTGGGTGAGCTCCGCGGCCAGTCGCAACGCGCGCACCCGGTTCAGCAGCCTGTCGGCGGACGCGGGCGGGCGCTCCTCGGCGCCGCCGTCTCGGGTGGGTGAACGCAGGCCCCGCATGTCAAAGAGAGTTTACATCCGGGCGCGGCCGATGTCAAGCCTCCTTTACATCGCCGCCGTCCGGAGCGCCCGCGCGCACCCCCTCCGGGACGGCGGCCGTGAGAGCGGGCGCGGCACGCACCGCCGCCGCGCCGGCCGCGGGTATAGCATGGGCGCGTGGGACTGCTGGACATGGTCGGGCCCGTCATGGTGGGGCCCTCGAGCTCGCACACGGCCGGCGCGTGCCGGCTGGCGCTGCTGGCGCGCCACGCGCTGCTGACGCCGCCGCGCCACGCCCGCGTCACGCTGCACGGCTCCTTCGCGAAGACGGCCCACGGCCACGGCACCGACCTGGCGCTGACCGGCGGGCTGCTCGGCTTCGCGCCCGACGACGAACGGATCAAGGACGCCTTCGAGCACGCACGGGCGGCGGGCCTCGAGCTCGACTTCGAGACCGCCGACCTGGGAGACGTCCACCCCAACACCGTCCGGCTCCGGCTCGACGCGGGGGACGAGCGCGTCGACGTGACCGGCTCGAGCGTCGGCGGCGGCGTGGTGCGGCTGTTCAACGTCAACGGCTTCGAGGTCAACGTCACCGGCGCCTACCACACGCTGCTCGTCCTGCACGACGACAAGCCCGGCGTGATCGCCCGCGTGGCGCGCGTGATCGCCGACGACGAGGGCAACGTCGCCACCCTCCACTCCGCCAGGCGCAAACGCGGCGGGGAGGCGATGATGTCGATCGAGATCGACCGGCGCCTCGCCCAGTACGCGCTCGACTACCTCACGTTCGTGCCCTACATCCACTGGTTGCGCATGCTCCCCGAGGTCATGAGCGGCACCGCCCCCGAGGATCAGATCGAGGCGGCCGGCGTCCCCGTCCGCCCCCCGGCAGGCGCACCGGCGATCCCCGCGCCCGCGATGCCCGGGCCGGCGGCCCCGGGCGAGGAGCCGGGCGGGCCATGACCCTCGCGGAGCTGGCCGCAGCCCCCGGCAAGGCGTCGGAAGCGGCGCTCGTCGACGAGGTCGGCGGCGACCCCGCGGAGCGGGAGCGTCTGCTGGCGCTGATGCGCGACCGTGTCCGCGAGATGCGCGACTCGGTGGCGCGCGGCCTGGCCACCAGCGCCCCCAGCCGGACCGGCATGGTCGGCTGGAACGCCAAGCAGCTCTGGGAGGCGGAGGACGCACTGGCATCCCCGCTCCTGAAGCGCGTGCAGGCCTACGCCATGGCCGTGAACGAGGAGAACGCGCGCATGGGGCGGATCGTGGCCGCGCCCACCGCGGGCAGCGCCGGCACCCTGCCGGGCGCGCTGCTCGGCGTGGCCGACCACCTCCACCTGGAAGACGACGCGCTGGTGATGCCGCTGATCCTGGCGGCCGGCGTGGGCGACGCCATCCAGGCCAAGATGTTCATCGCCGGCTCCAGCGGCGGCTGCCAGGCCGAGATCGGAGCGTCGGCAGCCATGGCCGCCGCCGCCGTGACCGAGCTGCTGGGCGGGAACGCACGGGCCTGCATCCACGCCGCCGCCATGGCCCTGATGAACACCATCGGGCTGGTGTGCGACCCGGTGGGCGGCTACGTCGAGGTCCCGTGCGTCTCGCGCAACGCCTTCTACAGCGTGCACGCCGTCAGCGCCGCGCAGCTCGCCGTGGCCGGGCTGGAATCGGTCATCCCGCCCGACGAGGTGGTGCAGGCCATGGCGTCGGTCGGGCGCCTGCTCCCCCCGGAGCTGAGGGAGACCGGCGAGGGCGGTATCGCTGCCACCGAGACGGGCCGCCGCATCGCCCTGAAGATGGCGCGCTGAGGCGGCGCGGGGCTCGGCCCCGACGCCCGCCGCTCCCCACGGCGTCGGGCGTGTGAGCGGTGGAACTGCCGCCGGCCGCCTCGTCCCCTAGCCTTTCACCAGGAGAACGGACCGCGCGACCCGTGGGCCGCGCGGCCGCCGGACGCTCCGCCACGGATGCAACGGACGCTCTCCCTCCGAGGAGGTACAAGGTGCAGGACCGTCCTCGCGTGATCATCGTCGGCGCAGGCTTCGCCGGATTGAACGCAGCCAAGGCGCTCAAAGGCGCGCCCGTCGACGTCACCATCGTCGACCAGCACAACTACCACACCTTCCAGCCGCTGCTCTACCAGCTCGCGACGGCGGGGCTCGACGCCGCCGACGTGGCCCACCAGGTGCGCAACATCTTCCGCCACCAGCGCAACGTGGGCTTCCGCCAGGGCACCGTCGACGGCGTCGACTGGGAGGCCAAGGAGGTCACCCTCAAGGGCGGGGCGCGCCTGCCCTTCGACTACCTGATCCTCGGCGCCGGCGCCGTCTACAACGACTTCGGCGTACCGGGCGTGAAGCGCTACGGCTACATGATCAAGAGCCTCAGCGAAGCCAACACCCTGCGGAGCCACATCCTGCGCCAGTTCGAAGCCGCCAGCGCCGACGCCGCGGCCGTGGAGCGGGGCGTGCTCAACTTCGTGCTGGTGGGCGCCGGACCCACCGGCGTCGAGATGGCGGGGGCGCTCGCGGAGCTGCTGGACCGCGCCCTCCCCCCCGACTACCCCGAGCTCGACATCGCGAACCGCGCGCGCGTGGTGATGCTGGAGATGACCGACAAGGTCCTGCCGCCCTTCGGGCCCGCCTCGCAACGCTACGCCGAGACGGTGCTGCGGCGGCGCGGGGTGGACGTGCGCCTGAACGCCACCGTCAAGGAGGTCGCGCCCGACGAGGTGGTGCTGGAGTCGGGCGAGAGCATCCGCACCCAGACGCTCATCTGGGTCGCCGGGGTGCGCGCGCACCCGCTCGCCGAGGCGCTGGGGCTCGAGCTCACCAAGGGGTACCGCGTCGCCGTCGAGCCGGATCTGAGCGTCCCGGGCCGCCCCGAAGCGTTCGTGGCCGGCGACCTGGCAGGCGCCGAGGACGAGGAGGGCAACCTCTACCCGCAGCTGGCGCCGGTGGCCATCCAGCAGGGGCGGCACGCCGGCCGCATGGTGCGCGCCTCGCTCGAAGGGGACGCGCGGGAGCGCTTCCACTACGCCGACCGCGGCATGATGGCCATCGTCGGCCGCAACGCCGGCATCGCCGAGCTCACCCCGCGCTTCGGCGGCTTGAAGCTGCGCGGCTTCATCGGCTGGCTGGGGTGGCTGCTCCTGCACCTGCTCTACCTGCCCGGCTTCAAGAACCGCGTCGACACCCTTCTCAACTGGATCTACAACTACTTCACCTACGACCGCCACGCCCGCCTGATCCTGGAGTCGGCGCCTACGCCCGCGGAGCTCGCCGACCACGAGGAGAGCCTGGCCAGCCCGGAGCAGGCGTTGGGCGCGCCGCCGTCGAACAAGCGCAGCGCCAACCACCGCGCGGAGCGCCGGCAGCAGCAATCGCAAGAGGAGCGGGTGGGGCGGCAGGACGGCCCGCAGGGAGCGGAGAAGGAGCCCAGCGGCGCCTGAGCGTGCAGGGCCCGAGGCGCCCCGTCAGGCACG
>Ga0102953_1000417_pt1 | contig 29636 bp, 29 predicted proteins | sample SalPon2A_C_D2_MG_FD_78509 | JGI IMG/M metagenome (GOLD analysis project Ga0102953, IMG submission 78509) | Soil microbial communities from South San Francisco under conditions of wetland restoration - Salt Pond MetaG R2A_C_D2_MG | ecosystem: Environmental > Terrestrial > Soil > Wetlands | place... | reverse complement strand
GCGGTAGGGACCGAGGTCGCGCTTGAGGAAGTACTTATAATCCTTGACGAACACCCAGAAGAGGGTGGAGAAGCTATAGGCGAAGAAAGCGAAGACATGCTGAAAGCGATGGAACCACTTCCACTCGGAATACGGCGAGAGACGGATGAGCGGAGAGACGTCGAGGTCTTCGTCGATGCCGGGGATGTTGGTGTAGGTGTGGTGGATCACGTTGTGCGTGATCTTCCACAGGTACCCGTTGGCTCCCATGATGTCGAACGTGAAACCGATGATCCGGTTGATCTTGGGATTCGACGAGTACGCACCGTGGAGCGCGTCGTGCGAGACGCAGAACCCCGTCCCCGCCAGCCCGATCCCCATCACGATCGCGAGTCCGAGCATCTCCCAGGGTGTGAAGCGGTTCGAGAGGATCAGTCCGTAGGCGCCAAAGGTGAGCGTGAGGACCACCACCGTCTTGAAGATCATGGCGGCGTTGGCCTTGTCGGAGATCCCGCGCGAAATGAAGTAGTCACCTACCCGCTGCTTCAGTTCCGCCACGAACTCCGCGGCGTCACGGCAGCCGAAGCTGACTCGGACGGTCTCCACCATGAACTCCCTTTGCTGGGGTGGACCGAGGGACCGGAGTCCCACCGGGGCTCCAATACTGCCACTTCCCGCCGCGTTTGGAAAGGTCGCGGCTTGAATTTGCCATCGCCCTTCCCCGCGGGCGTCGGCCCTGACGAGGCCCGCGGATGACTCCGGCCACCGGTCGGGCGAACAAGTGGGTGATCGCCGTGACGGTCCTCACGGGCACGTTCATGGCCGTCCTCGACTCGAGCATCGTGAACGTCGCGCTTCCCGACATGCGCGGCACGTTGGGTGCCACGGTGGACGAGATCACCTGGGTCGTGACGGCCTTCATTCTGGCCAACGTGATCATCATGCCGGTCGTGGCGCTGCTGAGCGCCCGCTTCGGCCGCAAGAACTTCTACCTGGTGAGTGTCGCCGCATTCACCGGCGCCTCGATGCTCTGCGGGACGGCCAAGAGCCTCGACGTCATGATCGTGTACCGGATCATCCAGGGCCTCGCCGGCGGCACCCTTATCACGGCGTCCCAGGCCATCCTCCTCGAGACGTTTCCGCGCGAGCAACAGGGACTCGCGATGGGGCTCTACGGGATGGGGGTGGTTCTCGCCCCCGCCTTCGGCCCCACGCTCGGCGGCTGGCTGACCGACCACTATTCCTGGCCGTGGATCTTCTATATCAACGTCCCCGTGGGCGCGATCAGCTTGCTCATGTTCAATCGGTACATCGAGGATCCACCCTACTTGGTGCGCGACAAGGGCCGCATCGACTGGCTCGGCCTCGCGCTCATGACCGTGGGACTCGGCGCCCTCCAGTTGATGCTCGAGAAGGGCGGCGAAAAGAACTGGTTCGAGTCGTCGTTCATCGTCACACTCGCCGCGGTGGCCGGCGCCGGCCTCCTGCTCTTCACCTGGCGCGAGCTGGTGGCGGAACGGCCCGCGGTGAACCTGCGGTTGCTCAAGAACATCCCGTTCACCTCGGCGACACTGATCGGCGGCGTCCTCGGCATGGGCCTCTACGGCACGCTCTTCGTCCTGCCGCTCTTCCTCCAAGGACCGCTGGGCTATACCGCCTTCAAGTCGGGGCTCGCGCTCATCCCCCGGAGCCTCGCGATGACCGTCGTCATGCCGCTGGGGGGATGGTTCTACAACCGGCTCGGACCCCGGTTCCTGGTGGGTTTAGGATTGGCGGTGAGCGCGTACTCCTTTTGGGAGCTCTCCCATCTCACCACCACCATCGGATTCTGGGATATCTTCGTGCCCCAGCTCTGGCAAGGCGTGGGGTTCAGCCTGATCTTCGTGGCCTTGAGCACCGCGGCCCTCTCGTCCATCTCGAAGCCCGACATGACCGCGGCGTCGGGGCTCTACAACGTCGTCCGCCGCGTCTTCGGCAGTGTCGGTGTCGCGGCGGCCGCCACCGAGCTCACGACCGGCACCAGCCGCTATCATGACGTCCTCGCGCAGAACATCACGATCTTCGACTTCCACACCCGCGAGTTTCTCCGCCGGGCGGGCGCCGCGATGGCGCGGAGCGGCTCCGACGCGATCACGTCCGCCAAGCAGGCGCTCGCGCTCCTCAACGCGAAGGTCAATCTCCAGGCCACGACGCTCGCCTACAACCACGTCTTTCAGCTCGTGATGATCCTGTTCGCAGCGTCTGTCCCGCTCGTGTTCTTCCTCTCGCGGCGCGGGAACGCCGATGGGGCGGAGATCGCCGCCGACGTGGAGATCGTCGCCGATTGACGATCCATGGCCCGCTCACCGGTGCCAGGTGTTGTTCGCGCGATCAACGTCCGGGAGCACGTGCCGCGGGTCGACCTCCACCGCCGTGATCCGCTTCGTACCGCGGACGCGATAGGTGAAATGCTGCCCGAGGTTCCACATGTCGACGGGGAGCCGTACCGTCTCCGTGGAACCGTCCACGAAGGTGATCCGCACCTCCGCCGGCATCACCATCTCCTTCCGATTGGAGAGATAGACGTTCCAGCCGCCGCCGGCGCGCGGACCGACCGAGTCCACCGCCTGGTCGAGACGCGCGGTCTCGTAGATCCATTCCCGCCAGAACCAGTCGAGATCCATCCCGCTTTCATCCCGCATGACCCGGAAGAAGTCCGCCGGCGTGGGGTGCTTGAACGCCCAGGCGGCGATGTAGGTGCGGAACGCCCGGTCGAACCGCTCCTTGCCGAGCACCTCGTAACGCAGGAGATGCAGCATGAGGGCCGGCTTGCGGTACCCGGTCCAGAAGAGATCGCGCGACTCGACGGGCCGCGTGATGAGCGGCTGCTCCTCGCCCGGCACCGCGTGCTCGGGATAGAGGTGGAGCGGGGTGAGCGCGAGGGTGTCCGCGTACGGCGTCCCCGCGAAGTAGCTCTCCGCGCCCCCCATGTCGATGAACGTGTTGAACCCCTCGTCCATCCACGGATAGAGCCGCTCGTTCGAGCCGACCACCATCGGGAACCACTCGTGCCCGAACTCGTGTGAGAGCGTCCACTGGAGATCCTCTCGGCTCGTACCGTTCGGGACGAACGTGAGCATCGGGTACTCCATCCCCTCGATCGGCCCCTCGACCGTCGTCGCGTGCGGATAGGGATAGCGGTACCACTGCTCGCTGAAGTGCTTGATCGCGGCGCGCGCCATCCGGATTGCCTCGGGCCAGCGATTGGCGGTCTTCCGGTACATCGTCTCGACCAGGATTCCATCGTAGTTCACCGCGTCCCACCGGAGCTCCGGTCCCGCCGCGAAAGCGAAGTCGCGTACGCTGTCGGCGGTGAAGTGCCAGGTGAGGGTGCCGGTCGTCGCGGGACGCGTGGCCGGCGTGCCCGCCTCCTCCGCCGTGACGACGGCGACCGGCGTGTCGGACTGGCGCGCCGCCTGGAGCCGGTTGCGCTCGGTGGCGGTCAACACCTCCTCCGGATTCGCGAGCGTTCCGGTCGCCGCCACGAGATAGCGAGCGGGCAGCGTGAGCGAGACGTCGAAGCTCCCGTACTCGAGATAGAACTCTCCGGCGCCGATATACGGCTCGTGATTCCAGCCGTGCACGTCGTCGTAGACGGCGACCCGCGGATACCACTGGGCGATCTCGAAGAGCGAGCCGTCTCGCCCCATGCGTCCCGCCCCGTACTCGGGTATCGGGAAGCTCCACACGGCCCGGAGCGTGAGCACGGCGCCGGGCACGAGCGGGTGCGGCAGATCCACCCGCATGGTCGTGCCGTAGACCGTGTGCGCGAGCGGCACCCCGTCGCTCGAGAGCGAATCGAGGGTGACGCCGCCCTTGAACCCGCGGCACGAGAAGTCGAACACGGCGTCCTGAAACACGAGCGGCGGCTGGTTCAACTGGTTCGTGACGCTGTTGGGCGCACAGATGTTCTGATCGAGAAACATCCAGAGATAGGTCAGCGTGCGCGGCGAGTGATTGACGTAGCGAATCGTCTCGCTGCCGTCCAGCACGTCGTGCTGGTCATCGAGTGACGCCACGATGGTGTAGTCGACACGCTGCTGCCAGTACCCGGGTCCCGGCCGGCCGTCGGCCGCCCGATAGACGTTGGGCGTCGGGAGCGCGAGCGCCCGAAAGGGGGACGTGTCCTGCACGGCCTGCTGCGCCCAGAGGGCGTGGCCGGCGAGGAGGGACAGGGCGCCGAGCGACACGGCGCGAGCGAGCCTGCGCATGCAAACCTCCGGACTAGGGTCCGCCTGACGGATCGGCGCGGGCAATAATGCCCGTGACGCGGGTTCGCGGCAACCGCGCCGCTTGCGGCCGAACGCCGGTTCGCCGAAGTTCCCGAACCCGCGTTCACTGGAGCCCCGATGCGCCGCAGCACCTTCATGATGCTCGTTGCCGCCCTCCCGGCCACCCTCGCCGCCCAGGAGCCGATCCGCGGATTCCCCACGGCGATGGTGCAACGCGAGGTCCAGGACGAAACCGTCGCGCGCGCCGTGCCCAGCGCCGACACGCTGCGCCAGCAGCTCCTCATCCTGAGCGAGACGCCGCACGACGCGGGGACCGAGCGCTCGCACCACGTGGCCGAGCTCATCCTCGCCCGGTTCCGCTCGTATGGACTCGACGCGAAGATCGAAGAGTTCCAGGCCCTCATGCCGCGACCGATCTCCCGCACCCTCGAGCTCGTGGCGCCCGACACGTTCACCGCGACGCTCAAGGAACCGGCGATCCCGGAGGACAAGGACTCGGGAGACTCCGCCCAGATTCCGACGTTCAACGCGTACTCTCCCGACGGCGACGTGACCGCGCCGCTCGTCTACGTGAACTACGGGACACCCGAGGACTACAAAGTCCTCGACAGTCTCGGGATCAGCGTGAAGGGGAAGATCGTGATCGCGCGGTACGGCCGCTCGTGGCGCGGGATCAAGGAGAAGGTCGCCGCGCAGCACGGGGCCCTGGGCTGCATCATCTACTCGGATCCGCGCGACGACGGCTATTTCGTGGACGACGTGTATCCCACGGGCCCAATGCGGCCGTGGGAAGGGGTCCAGCGCGGCAGTATCATGGACATGCCGACCTATCCGGGCGATCCGCTGTCTCCCGGGTTCGCCTCGACCCCCGGTGCCAAGGTGCTCCCCGACAGCGCGGCGAAGAACCTCCCGACGATCCCGACGCTACCGATCTCGTACGGCGACGCCCTGCCGTTCCTCCGACACCTGACCGGGCCCGTCGCGCCCGAGTCGTGGCGCGGCGCGTTGCCGATCACCTACCACATCGGTCCGGGCGGCTCGGTGGCGCACCTCGCCCTCAAGTTCGACTGGAAGAGCCGGCCGCTCTACGACGTCATCGCCCGCGTCCCCGGCGCGCGCTCCGGGGATCAGTGGATCCTGTACGGCAACCATCACGACGCGTGGGTGAACGGCGCCGAAGACCCGCTCTCGGGACAGGTGGCGCTCGACGAGACCGCGCGCGCGGTAGGCGCGCTCCTCAAGACGGGCTGGCGCCCCGATCGCACGCTGATCTTCGCGGCCTGGGATGGTGAGGAGTGGGGGCTCCTCGGCTCCACCGAGTGGGCGGAGGACCATCAGGCCGAGCTCCGGCAGAAGTTGGTGGCGTATCTCAACAGCGACACCAACAACCGCGGCTGGCTCCGCGTCGCGGGATCGCACGCGCTCGAGGTCTTCTTCGAGCAGGTGGCGCGGGACATTCGCGATCCCAAGACGGGGAAAAGCGTGCTCGACGCGGCGCTCGCGCACGACAAGGACAGCGTGTTCACGATCGGGGCGCTCGGGTCCGGATCCGACTACACGGCATTCCTCGACTTCCTCGGCGTCGCGTCGGCCAATGCCGCCTACGGTGGAGCCACGCACTCCGGGATCTACCACTCCATCTACGATTCGTACGATTTCTACACGCGGTTCCTGGACACCAACTTCGTCTACGGCGTCGCGGAGTCTCAGACCACCGCCACCGCCCTGCTCCGCCTGGCGGATGCGCCGGTGCTGCCGTTCGACTTCACGCATCCCGCTCGCCGATACAAGGCCTACGCCGACGAGATCGCCAAGGAAGCGGCGAAGAACCCGAAGCTCGAGGGGCTCGACCTCTCCCGGCTCATGGCGGCGCTCGATCGCCTGGAGCGCGCCGCCGCGCACTTCGACACCGTCTACGCCGGCGTGGACAGCTTGAGCGCGGAGCGGGTCCAGCGGCGTTGGGGAGATCTGGAGCGTGCGAACGAGACGATCTACCAGACCGAGCGCGCCCTCACCTCCGACGCCGGACTACCCCATCGGCCGTGGTTCCATCACCTGATCTACGCGCCGGGCTACTACACGGGCTACGGCGTGAAGACCATGCCGGGTCTCCGCGAGGCGGTGGAGGACGTGCCCGACCTCGCGACCGCGCAACGCGAGGGCATGCGGGTGGCCCGAGCCATCGACCGGTACGCCGACCAGATCAACCTCGCGTCGGCCGAGCTGCAGCGCGCGCTGCGCTGATCGGAGCGGGCGCGCGTCGTGCCGGATCTCTTACGGAGCTGGCGCCGGCTCGCACCATGGCCGGGCGGGCGGCTGCTCTTCAGCTGGCTCCTGGGCCGAACGGCGCCGTACACCGGATCGATCGGGGCCCGCGTGCTCGCGCTCGAGCCGGGACACGCGCGCGTCGCGCTTCGTGACCGGCGTGCCGTGCGGAACCACCTGCACTCGGTGCACGCCGTCGCCCTGGCCAACCTCGGCGAGGTCACGAGCGGCATCGCGATGCTCACCGCGCTCGACCCCGGCATCCGGGGGATCGTCACCCATTTGAGCGTGGAGTATTTGAAGAAGGCACGCGGCCCGCTGATGGCGGAGGCACGCACGACGCCCCCTGAGACCGTCACGGGGCCGGTCGACTTCGACGTGGCGGCGGAGATCACCGACGCCGCGGGAGACGTGGTCGCGCGCGTCACGGTGCGCTGGCGGCTCGACCGCACGTGAGCTCACTCGAAACGCCCTTCACGCGCCAGGTCGGCATCGCGGTGCCGGTCATCTGCGGCGCCATGTACCCGTGCAGCAATCCCGAGCTCGTGGCCGCCGTCTCGGACGCGGGCGGGATCGGGATCGTCCAGCCGGTCTCGCTGACCTATGTACACGGGCACGACTTCCGCGAAGGACTCCGGCTGATTCGCCGGCTCACCACCAAGCCGATCGGCATGAATGCGTTGATCGAGCAGTCGTCGCGCACCTATCGACAGCGGATGGAGCGCTGGATCGACATCGCGCTCGAGGAGGGTGTGCGGTTCTTCATCACGTCCCTCGGCAATCCGCGGTGGGTGGTGGAGAAGGTCCACGGGGTCGGCGGCATCGTGTATCACGACGTCACGGAGCGCAAATGGGCGGAGAAGGGCCTGGCGGGCGGGGTTAACGGGCTCATCGCGGTGAACCGCCGTGCGGGCGGACACGCCGGCCCCAAGACGGCGGAGGCGCTCTACGCGGAGCTCGCCGACCTCGGCGTCCCGCTGATCTGCGCGGGCGGGATCGGGACCGCCGCGGAGTTCGTCGCCGCGCTCCGCATGGGCTACGCGGGCGCGCAGCTCGGCACGCGGTTCATCGCCACCGACGAGTGCCGTGCGGCGGCGGTGTACAAGCGCGCGATTCTCGAGGCCAACGAAGAGGATATCGTGCTCACCGAGCGGCTCACCGGCGTCCCCGTCGCCGTGATCAACACGCCGTATATCCGGCGCATGGGACTTCGGTCCGGCCCGATCGCGCGCTGGATGCTGCGCCATCGCCGCACCAAGCATCTGATGCGCACGCTCTATGCGCTCGGCTCGCTCTGGCGGCTCAAGCGCGCATCACTCGACGAGTCGGGGACGCGGGACTTCTGGCAGGCCGGCAAGAGCGTCGCGGGCATCACATCCGTCGAGCCGGCGGGCGCCGTCGTCCGCGACTTCGCCGCGGCGCTCGCCGCCGCGGACGAGGCGTGAGTACCCTGGCGTCACCGGGGACCGCACGGCACAATTCCCTCATGCGCACTCTCATGCTCGTTCTTCTGTGCAGCGCCGCGGCGCAACCGGCCGCCGCGCAAGCCGCCCCGCAGCACGTCCCGACCACCGTCGATTTCCGATCCAGCAGCGCCGCGAGCGCCGCCGCCGTCTGGCTCGGCGGGAGCGACGGCACGTTCGCGCGCACGCGCGATGGCGGCAGAACGTGGACCGTAGACACCGTCCCGGGCGCGACGGAGCTCTTTTTGGTCGGCATCCACGCGATGAACGCCGATACGGCGTATGTGCTCGGCACCAGCTTCAGTGGCGGGAGCGCGCGCATCTACCGGACCACGGACGGCGGCGCCACGTGGGAGCTTCAGTACACGAACGACACGCCCGGGATCTTCTTCGACGGCCTCGCGTTCTGGGACGCGCATCGCGGGCTCGCATTCAGCGATCCCGTGAACGGCCACCTCGTCATCGTGCGGACGGAGGACGGTGAGGAGTGGTCCGCCGTACCCGCGGACAGCATTCCGCCCGCCCTCCCGGGTGAGGTGGGATTCGCGGCAAGCGGGACGGCGGTGACCGTGGCCGATACCGCGGACGCCTGGATCGGTACGGGGGGCGGGGCGGCGGCTCGTATCTATCACTCGGCGAACGGCGGCAGGAGTTGGTCAGTGTCCGCCACGCCTCTGCCCGCGGGCGCCACCTCGGGCATCTACTCCATCGCCTTCCGCGATGCGCTGCACGGCGTGGCGGTCGGCGGCGACTACGCAATGCCCGGCAGCTCCGCCGAGAACGTGCTCGGCACCGACGACGGCGGGCAGACCTGGTCGATCCTCGGGACGAGCGCTCCCGCGGGCGTGCGTTACGGGATCGTCTACGTGCCGGGCACGGCGGGGACCTTCGTGGCCGCGGGACCGTCGGGTTGGGGATTCTCGACCGACGATGGAAAGACGTGGACGGCCGGAGACCTCACACGCTACAACACCGTCACGGCGTGGTCCGCGGGGGCCGTTTGGCTCGCCGGACAGCACGGCGCCGTGGCGCGGCTCGCGCTTCCCGCGAGCACCCGGTGACTGAACCGACCCGCTGCTGGTGGCCGAAGGCCGATGATCCCCAGATGGTCGCCTATCACGACGACGAATGGGGCGTCCCCGTGCACGACGACCGGAAGCTCTTCGAGTTCCTCGTGCTCGATGCCTTTCAGGCGGGCTTGAGCTGGGCCGTGGTGCTCCACAAGCGCGAGGCGTTCCGCCGTGCCTTCGCGGACTTCGAGGCCGAGCGGGTGGCGCGGTTCACGGCGCGCCGCATCGAGCGACTCACCGGCGATGCGAGCATCATCCGGAACCGCCAGAAGATCGCGGCGACGGTGACGAATGCCCGCGCCTTTCTCGCGATACAGGAAGCCCACGGCTCATTCGACCGGTTCATCTGGGACTTCGTGGACGGCATGCCGAAACAGAATCGCTGGCGCAGCCTGAAACAGGTACCGGCCAAGACCAAGGTCTCCGATGCGATGAGCGCGGCGCTGAAGAAGGAAGGGTTCTCGTTCGTGGGGTCCACGATCTGCTACGCATTCATGCAGGCCGCGGGACTGGTGAACGATCATCTGGTCCGCTGTTTCCGCCACGCCGAGGTCCGCGCGCTGGCGCGCTGAGGACTGGCGCGGGAGGGGGCTCGGGTCTAGCCTACGTGCGATGACGCCCTGGGTTACCCGTCTCATCCTCGCGAACGTCGCCGTTTTCGCCGTCACGGAGTACTTCCTGCCGGGGAGCGCCATCTATCTGGCGCTCATCCCCTCGATGATGCTGCAGCACCCGTGGACCGTGTTCACGTACATGTTCGTCCACGCGGGCTGGATGCACATCCTGTTCAACATGATCGCGCTGTACTTCTTCGGCCCACGACTCGAGTTGCGCCTCGGTGGCGGGCGGTTCCTCGCGCTGTACTTCCTGAGCGGGTTGGGTGGAGCCGCGCTCTCCCTGCTCACGCCTGACGTGGCGATCGTCGGCGCATCGGGCGCGATCATGGGTGTGCTGGTGGGCTACGCCCGCTATTGGCCGCATGACAAGATCTATCTCTGGGCGATCGTCCCGATCGAAGCGCGGGTGCTGCTCATCCTCTTCGTCGGATTCGAGATCCTGGGTGGCCTCGGCTACGTCGAGCCGCACGTCGCGCACTTCGCGCATCTCGGGGGCGTCGCGGTCGGCTATCTGTACCTGCGCTGGTCCGAAGCGCATTCACCCGCGGCCCGGTTCAAACGGCAGGCGGCCCCGGTGGCGCCCACGCCGCCGTCGGCGGCCGAGGTGGACCGGTGGCGGCGCATCCGGCCGGACGATCTGCATCCGGTGAACCGTGCGGAGTACGACCGCATCCGCGCCAAGCTCGACGCCGCAGGTCCCGGCGGACTCACGCCCGCCGAGCGCGCCTTTCTCGACCGATTCAGCGCCGTCTAGCGGGGGCGCCCAGTGCTTTGACTTGCGCCGCGTCGGCCACTAGTGTTTCGTGGACACGCGTATCTTCATGGGGAGCACGGCAATGCGAACAACCGGTACGGTGAAGTGGTTCAACGACGCCAAGGGCTTCGGGTTCATTACCCCGGACGATGGGCAGAAGGACTGCTTCGTGCATCACACCGCGATCCAGGGAGAGGGGTTTCGCTCGCTGGCCGAGGGCGAGAAGGTCGAGTTCGACATCGTCGAGGGGCAGAAGGGCCCGGCGGCGGCGAACGTCGTGAAGCTCGCCGGCTGATCCGCCGATCGGCGGCGGCAGCGTGACGCGCGGGGCCGTCCTGGTGATGCGGGTGGCCCCGCGTGTATTTCACTGGTTCCGCGCGCCGCGCGGAACGAACCACGGAGGCGTATGGCCAAGGAAGGTGCGATCGTTCTCGAGGGCACGGTAACGGAGGTGCTACCCAACGCCACGTTCCGCGTCGAACTGTCCAACGGACACAACGTGCTGGCGACGATCGCCGGCAAGATGCGGCGGTTTCGGATCCGCGTGCTCGCCGGAGACCGCGTGACCGTCGAGATGTCCCCCTACGACCTCACCCGCGGCAGGATCACGTTCCGACATAAGAACTGAAGGGGTGCGGGCGAAGCACTAGGGCGAGCTTCGCCGAGCGGGAAAGGCGCTTGATGGCCGCTTCCCGCGAGAGCGCTGCTCCGCGGCCGGCGGCCGGGACGGCGTAGACGAGGGTCACCGGGCGCCGGCTCCGGGTGTACTTGGCGCCGACGCCGCGCGCGTGGGCGCGGAGCCGGCGCGTGAGATCATTGGTCACTCCGGTGTAGAGCGATCCATCCGCACAGGAGAGCACGTAGACGAGCCACGGCGCGCCGGGCGGCGGATCGCCATCGGGTCGCCGTGTCGCCTTGCGTCCATTCGGCACGAGGACTAACGTAGCGCACCGAATCAGGATCCGAACCTCCGTGCCCACCCCCAGACGACACCACTGGATCGTACGGCTCACTCACTGGTGCGCCGTCGTGCTCATCCTCGGGATGATCGCGAGCGGCCTCCAGATCTACGGAGCCTACCCACGCTTCGGCCGGCGCGGCGGGACGCTCTACCCCAACGCGCTGCACGACGTGACGTTCCCGCACTGGGCGCGGCTCGGCGGGTGGCTCGCGGGCGGTCTGAACTGGCACTTCTTCCTCATGTGGCCCCTGATGCTCGCCGGGATCGTCTATGTGGGCTACCTCATCGTCTCCGGCGAGTGGAAGAAGCTCGTCTTCCGGCCTCGGGACGTCCCGCGGGCCCTCGCGATGCAGAAGTACTACCTGCATCTGAGCAAGGAACACCCGCCCCAGGGCAAGCACAACGCGCTCCAGAAGGGCGCGTACACCTTCATCGTCTGCCTCGGCATGCTCTCCGTGCTCACCGGATTCGCCGTCTACAAGCCGGTGCAGCTCTCCTGGCTCACGGCGATCTTCGGCGGGTACCAGCTGGCGCGGTACTGGCACTTCTGCGCCGTCTGGCTGTTCGTCGGATTCTTGATCGTCCACGTGATCATGGTCTTCGTCGCGGATCCCGCGTCGTTCCGGGCGATGATCACCGGGCGGTATCGGGGGAGGTACACGCGCGATGAGCCGTAAGCCGACCCGCCGCGCCTTTCTCGCTTCGGGCGCCGCGGCGGCGCTCGCCGCATGCGGATGGGACGGCGGCCGTCACGGGCGCCCTCTGTTGGCCGACATCAGCCGGTTCAACGACTGGTTCTCCGAGCGCCTCTTCTCCGAGACGCGCCTCGCGCCCAAGTTCGATCCGGCCGACCGCAGTCGGAGCTTTCCGAACTATCACATCGCCGCGATGACGCCCCGGCTCGCCGACCCCGCGGCGTGGCGGCTGGAGGTCGGAGGCCTGGTCCGCACGCCCCTCTCGCTCACCGTCGATGACGTGAAGCAGCTCGGCACCGAGCGCTATACGGTCGCGCACCATTGCGTCGAGGGGTGGTCGGCCATCGCGACGTGGGCGGGGACGCCGCTCCGCGCCCTCGCCGCCCGGGCCGGCGTCCTGCCGGCCGCGCGGTACGTCCGCTTCGACTCGTTCGATCGGGACTACTACAACGGGTGGGACCTCGCCTCCGCCATGCACCCGGAGACGATACTCGCCTTCGGGTTCAATGACCGGCCGATCATGCCGGAGCATGGGGCCCCGCTCCGCCTCTACGCCCCGCACAAGCTGGGCTACAAGCTTACCAAGTACCTCACGAAGATCACCTTCACCACCGACCGCCCCGGCGGATACTGGGAGGACCAGGGCTACCCCTGGTACGGCGGCGTATGACACGCATCCTCCCGCTCGCCGTCGCGCTCCTGGCCGTAGCGGCCTGCGGTCGCGACCGGCCGATGGCGGAGAGCACCGACATGAATGATTCGATGCCGGTGGCCCGCGCCATGCACGACGCCAAGGCGCGCGACTCGATGCTCGACACGATGCCCGGGGGGGAGATGGTGCGGGGCGACTCCGCGGCCGCCGAGCGGCTGCTGAAGAAGAAGATGTAGCGCCGCTCTACCCGGAGCCGCCCGCCTCCCGCGGCGCCGCGACCTCCCGCAACAGGGTGATCAGCTCGTCGAGGTTGAGCCCGTGCCGGTACGCGTCGCGCAGCACCCGCCGCGCCACGCGGCGGCGAGCGGCCTCGCGCTGCCCATCGTCGAGGTTCGCGTCCTCGCGCACGAAGGACCCCACCCCGCGCCGCGTTCCGAGCAGACCCTCGCGTTGCAGCTCGCGATACGCCTGCCGCACGGTATTCGGGTTCACCCGCACCTCGGCTGCGACCTCGCGCACGGACGGCAACGCCTCGCCCGCCGTGAGGCCGCCCAAGAGCACGGCGCGCCGGATCTCGTCCATGATCTGGACGTAGATCGCGCGGTCATCCTCAGGATCAATCCGAATCAGAAGGGGCATAGCCGCAGTATCACTAGTGTAATAGGTAGCTAGCACACTAGTGCAATCCGGACGCACAGGCAAGCGCTCGCGGCTGGCTCACAAACCGCACGTGACATTATATCAGTTCAATAGTTATCTAGTACAGCAGCTCACAGCAGGACTCGCGGTTCCCCGTTGGTTGCCGCCCGCCTCATGCTTATGTTCTTTCGGTCCAAATGGTTACCACTATGCCCGCTCCGCCCCGATGACCGAGGCCGAGCTCGACTCCAGGCTCTCAGAGCCGGCGCCCGAAGACGTTGCAGCCGTCGGCACCCTGCGTGGGACACTCGCGGTACTCGGCGCCTCTGGGAAGATGGGGCCCACGCTCGCACGCCTGGCGCTCCGCGCCGCGGAGGCTGCCGGTACAGAACTCCGGGTCGTGGCGATCTCGCGGTTTCGTGAGCCGGGAGTCCGCGACGACCTCACGGCCCGGGGCGCGGAAGCCGTTACCGCGGACCTCACCGACCCAACGGCATATGATCGCCTGCCGGACGCCGAGCAGGTGGTGTTCATGGTCGGGCACAAGTTCGGTAGCTCCGCCGATCCCGCACGCACGTGGGCGACGAACGTCCTCGCTCCCGCATACGCCGCGGAGCGGTACGCGGGCGCGCGCATCGTCGCCTTCTCGACCGGAAACGTGTATCCGCTCACGCCCGTCGCATCGGGCGGCGCGACCGAAGCGGAGGCTCCGGCTCCCGTGGGTGAGTATGCCTGGTCCGCCCTCGCGCGCGAGCGCGTGCTGACGCATGAGGCCCAACGCCACGGCACGCCGCTCGCCCTGCTCCGCCTCAACTATGCCGTGGAGCCGCGGTACGGCGTGCTGCGTGACATCGCCGACAGGGTATACCGGGGTGAGCCGATCGATCTCACGATGGGTCACGTCAACGTCATCTGGCAGCGGGATGCAAACGCCATCGCCCTGCGCGCCCTGGCACACGCCGGCGTACCGCCGTTCCTGCTCAACGTGACGGGTTCCGAAACGCTTGCCGTGCGCTTCCTCGCGGAGCAATTCGGGCACCGCTTCGGCCGCGTGCCGTCGTTTACCGGCCACGCAGGCCCGACCGCACTCTTGAGCAACGCCGCCCGGTGTCAGGAGCTCTTTGGTCCTCCCACGATGCGCATCGAGGCGAGGCTCGACGCGGTGGCGGAGTGGGTCCTGGCCGGGGGGCGGAGCCTCGGACGTCCGACGCACTACGACGAACGGGAGGGGCGCTTCTGATGGGCGAGCCCATGTGGCGGCGACGGCTCCGGCGCGGCCTCGTGATCCCGGCGCACCCGCTCGCGCTCACGGCGCGCCGCCGCTTGGACGAACGCCGCCAGCGGGCGCTGACGCGGTATTATCTCGCGGCGGGCGCGGGCGGCGTGGCGGTCGGCGTCCACACCACACAGTTCGCGATCCACGATCCGCGCAGCGGGCTGCTCGGGCCGGTGCTCGAGCTCGCGGCGGAGACGGCACGCGCGGCGCGCCCCACCGCCGTCCTGATTGCGGGGATCTGCGGCGGCCGCCGCCAGGCCATACGGGAAGCGCGGCTCGCGGTGGATCTGGGGTACCATGCCGCGCTCGTGAGCTTCGTCGGACTCGAGCGCCATCCCGACGATCGTCTGATCGAGCACCTCGAGGCGATCGGCGAGGTGATTCCGGTCTTCGCCTTCTACCTCCAGCCCGCGGTGGGCGGCCGACCGCTCGACTATCGCTTCTGGCGCCGCGTGGCGGCGCTCGAGCGGGTCGTCGCGATCAAGATCGCGCCCTTCGACCGCTACCGGACGCTCGACGTCGTCCGGGCGGTGCACGACGCCGGACGCGCCGGCGAGATCGCGCTGTACACCGGAAACGACGACCACATCCTCCTCGATCTCCTGACCTCGTTCCGCCCACCCGGATCGCCGCGCACGATGCGGATCGTGGGCGGGTTGCTTGGGCAGTGGGCCGTCTGGACGCATCGCGCCGTCGCGCAGCACGCTCGCTGCCGGCGGGTGGGCGCGCACGTACCCCGAAGTCTCCTGACCCTCGCCGCCCAGCTCACCGACGCCAACGCGGCGATCTTCGACGTGGCACACCGATTTCGCGGTTCCATCGCCGGCGTGCACGAGGTGCTGCGGCGCCACGGTCTCCTCCGCGGCCGCTGGTGTCTCGATCCGAACGAAGAGCTCTCACCGGGGCAGGCGCGCGCGATCGAACGCATCTGGCAGGCCTACCCGCACCTCCGGGACGACGACTTCGTGGCGGCGCACCGCGACGCATGGCTTCGGTGACCGGCGGCGGCTGAGCCGAGACGATGCCGCGCCTCCATACCGGCGCCTCCACCCTGCTCCGCACGAGCTGGCGCGGCGATCTGCGCTATCTCCTCGGCGGGCGCGCCCTTCGGAGCGTGACGCAGGGCTACCTCGGCATCGTCGTGCCGCTCTACCTCGTGGCCGCCGGGTACGACACGGTGCGCATCGGCGCACTGCTCACCGTGGCGGCCGCGAGCAGTGCGGGGCTCACCGCACTCGTCGGGTTTGCCGCGGATCGCTGGGGACGCAAGCCGCTCTTGATCGGTCTTGGCCTCGCCACGGCGGCCGGCGGACTCGTCTTCGCTCTCACCACGAATTACGTGGCGCTGGTCGCGGCGGCGGCCTTCGGCACGATCGGCAGCGGCGGCGCCGCGGGGAGCGGCGGCGCGTTCGGCCCCTACTACCCTGCCGAGCAGGCGCTCATCGCGGAGCACGCGGGAGACCGCGATCGCACGACCGTCTTCGCGGGTCTGTCGTTCGTCGGGGTCATCGCCGCGGCGTTAGGCGCGGGGCTCGCGGGCCTCCCGCGGCTCTTCGTCGCCGCGGGACTCGGTCCCAAGCTCGACGGCTACCGCGCGCTGTTCGGGCTCACGGTGGTGATCGGCATCGCGATGGCGCTCGTGATCCTTCCGGTCACGGACTCGAGCGTACGGGACGGCCGTGCGGAACCCCGCACGCCCCCGCCGCTCTCTCCGCGCACCAGGGAGCTGCTCGTCCGTTTCGGCGTCACGAACGCGGTGAACGGCCTGGCGATCGGCTTTCTCGGGCCGATCATGGCGCTCTGGTTCCACCTGCGCTACGGGGTCGATTCGGCGATGATCGGCGCGCTCTACCTCACGATCAACGTCGCGGCGATGATCCCCTACCTCGGTGTCCCCTGGGTGACGCGTCGGCTGGGCGGCGTCGTGCGCACCGTGGTGACGGTCCGCCTGATCTCGGCCGCCATCCTCGCCGTCATCCCGCTGATGCCGTCGTTTCTCCTCGCGGGTGCCGCGTATCTCGTGCGGATGCTGGTGAACGCGGTCTCCGTACCGGTGCGGCAGTCCTATGTGATGGGGATCGTGCCTCCCGCCGAGCGCTCGCGCATGGCCGCCTTGTCCAATCTGCCCGCCCGCATCTTCGCGCTCACGGGCCCGGTGCTCGCGGGCGTCATGCTCCGGACGCTCTGGATCGGCGTTCCGCTCGAGCTGGCGTCGGGACTCCAGCTGGCGTACTCGGGGCTGTACTGGCGCTTCTTCCGGAACGTGCGGCCGCCCGAAGAGTACGAGGAGCCGAACCTCGATTCCGGGAGCAACGCGTGACGGACGATACGGGTCGGATGGTAAAGCTCGAGGTGCCGGACGGCACGACGATGGGCGCGTACACGGTGCGCCCGGCGGGCGCGGGAACGCCACCCGGCCTCGTGCTCTTCCAGGAGGCGTTCGGCGTGAATGGGCACATCCGTGACGTGGCGCGCCGCTTCGCCGCGGAGGGATTCGTCGTCGTGGCGCCCGAGATGTTTCACCGCACGGCGCCCGGGTTCGAGGGATCCTACGACGACTTCGAGACCGTCCGGCCCCACGTCATGGCGCTGACCGCCGACGGGATGGTGGCCGACGCGACGGCGGCGCATCGGTGGCTCGTCGGAGACGGCGGCGCGGAGCCGGCTCGCACCGCGGCCATCGGCTACTGCATGGGTGGACGTGCCGCATACCTCGCCAATGCCGCGCTGCCGCTCGCATGCGCGGCCTCGTACTACGGAGGAGGCATCGCCCCGGCGCTGCTCGACCGCGCCCGGCAGCTCCATGGCGCGCACTTGTTCTGCTGGGGCGGCAAGGACACACACATCCCCATCGAGCAGCGCCGCGCCGTGGGCGACGCCGTGCGCCTCGCCGGCAAATCGTTTGTCGAGATCGAGTTTTCCGACGCCGATCATGGCTTCTTCTGCGATCAACGGAAGAGCTATCACCCGGCGTCCGCGCGGGAAGCCTGGGCGCTCACCCTGGAGTTCTTCGCGATTCACACGGGAACGTAGGACGTCTCCCGTCTCACGGAAAAATCCCCATCTCCTCGTACGCCGCCGCGATCTTGTCGATAGCGTCGACGAACGCCGCGGTGCGCAGATCGGCGCCGTCCTTGGCGTGTTGGGCACGGACCTCGTGCACCTGCTCGTAGCCCGAGATCATCGTCTCTTCGAGCCCCGAGTTCACCAGATCGAGCTCGCTCGCGCCGTGTACCGCCCGGGCGCGTTCGCCCTCGGGCATGCGTTCGCCCACCAGATGCTCGACGCCCTCCACGATGCGGCGGAACGCGCCCTCCTCGAATCGCTTCTGCATGCGGCCGAAGCGGACGTGGGACATGTTCTTGAGCCACTCGAAGTACGAGACGGTCACGCCGCCCGCGTTGAGGTAGATGTCCGGGATCACGAGCATGTCGCGCTCGCGGAAGATCACGTCCGCCTCGGGGGTGGTCGGGCCGTTCGCCGCTTCGGCGACGATCTTCGCCTGGATCTTGGGCGCGTTGGCCGCCGTGAGCTGCCGCTCGAGCGCGGCGGGCACCAGGATGTCACACGGCATCTCGAGCACGGCGGCGGAGTGTTCGACGTCTTCCGCGCCGGCGAATCCGAGAATCGAGCCCCGCTCGGCGCGGTGCGCGATCGCGGCCTCGACGTCGAGACCGTCCTTCCCGTAGATCCCGCCCTCGTACTCGGCGATCCCCACGATCACCGCGCCGAGCTCCTGGAGAAACCGGGCCGCGTGTGAGCCGACATTGCCGAGCCCCTGGATGACGACCCGCTTGCCCTCGACGCCCGGCGTGAGCCCGAGCGCCTTCATGTCGTCCGCGCGCTCGCACGCGGCACGTACTCCGTAAGCGACGCCGCGGCCGGTGGCCTCGACCCGTCCCGCGATTCCCCCTTGGGTGACGGGCTTCCCCGTCACGCACGCGAGGGCGTTCAGCTCGTCACCCGCGGAGAGGGACACATACGTATCGGCCATCCACGCCATCTCGCGCGGGCCCGTACCGACGTCGGGCGCCGGGACGTCCACCCCCGGTCCGATGAACCGTTTCTTCACCAGCTCGAACGTATAGCGGCGCGTGATCGCCTCGAGCTCTCGATCGGAGTACTGCGACCGATCGATGCGGATGCCGCCCTTGGCACCGCCGAAGGGGACGTCCACGACGGCACACTTGTAGCTCATCAACGACGCGAGCGCGACGACTTCGTCGCGCTCGACGCTCATGCTGAACCGCACGCCACCTTTGGTGGGCAGGCGGTGGTGGCTGTGCTCGGCCCGCCACGCCTCGATCACGTCGATCGTCCCGTCATCTCGGCGAACCGGGAAGGTGACGTAGTAGACGGTATTGCACCGCCGGATCTGCGCGAGCAGGTGGGGGTCGTGTGCCGTCAAGCGCGCGGCACGATCGAACCCCGCCTCCACCTGCTCGAGGAAGCTCTTCCCATTGTGAGACGTCATCGCCAACCCTTCCGCCGAAGTTGGGAAGCCGGATGCACGCTCCAATGGTACTACAATGTCAGCGCCACCGACCCTCGATCCAGACCCAGCCGCCCCGCACATGGCGCCAGTACCCGCGCTCCCAGCGGGAATGATCGTGCGGCACGCGGACCCAGTGCCCCGGCACCCAATCGAAATCGCCCCGGAACCAGCGCCAGTGCCCGGCGATCCACACGAAGCCGAGCCCCGGCGCCCTGCCGATGCGCTCGACCCGCACCGGCGGCGGATGACGCACCACCACCACGCGGCCGGGTGGGGGGGGCGGGAGACATCCCAGTGCCGTCACGAGCGCGAGCGCGCCCGCGAGCCGGGCCATTCGTCGTATAGCGGCCTGCATCGTGTCCTCCCTCGTCCGTGCTCACGATATCCGACACCGTCTCACGCGCGGCGTTAATTCCACCCGAACGACGTTTCACCCCGGCTTCAGACTCCCTGCAGGCGTGGCGCGTCACGTTCACGCTACGTTTCCTCCAGGAGTGCTCATGGTGGCCGTCCAAGATCCCCCGCGCCTGGTCACGACGGGCCTGCCGCGGCTCGGCGGACCCGCGCCGCAGTTCGAGGCCCGCACCACGCACGGCATCGTCCGGCTCGAGGACTATGCCGGCCGCTGGCTCGTGCTCTTCTCCCATCCCGCCGACTTTACCCCGGTCTGCACGACCGAGTTCGTCGCCTTCGCCCAAGCGCATGACCGGTTCGCGGCGCGCAACTGCGCCCTGCTCGGTCTCAGCATCGATAGCGTGTACTCCCACATCGCGTGGGTGCGCGACATCGAGGAGGCGCTCGGCGTTCACGTTCCGTTCCCGGTGATCGCCGACCTCAACAAGGAGGTCGCGACGCTCTACGGCATGATGATGCCGGGCGAGAGTCGCACCGAGACCGTGCGCTGCGTGTTCGTGATCGACGATCGTCAGATCGTGCGCGCGATGCTCTACTATCCCCTCACCACCGGACGGAACGTCGACGAGATCTTCCGTCTCGTCCGGGCGCTCCAGACGGCCGACGCGCACGGCGTCGCGACGCCCGCCGGCTGGATGCCGGGATCGCCGGTGATCGTTCCCCCGCCGACGACCCAGGCCGAAGCGGCGCGCGCCGCGGACGACGGAGCGGGAGCGCGCTGGTACTACCGCACGATGGAGCTCGCGGAGAAGCGGTAAGGGGGTTGCGGGGGACGTGGGCGCGGCACAACCTACGACGTGCCGCGCGCTCCCCACGGGCCCCGATGACCGGCGCCCAACTCCGCGCCCGGCGGGAGGCGTTCGGCATCGCCCCCGATCGCTTCGCCGCCGCGCTCGATCTCCCGGTCGAGACCCTCGGTGAGATCGAAGGGGCGGGCCATATCCCGCGGCGCATGCGCCAACGCGCCCTGCAGGTGCTTTGGGAATTCGCGAGCGCCGCCGCGCTCGATGCGAGCGGACTCCCCGAATGTCTGCATGTGGGCGCCCTGCTCGCCGCCGACCCACCGGACGTTCGCGCCGTCGGAGCCCATCTAAAGCAGTGCCCGGTGTGCCGGTCGCGTACGGCGTACGTCCATGCGCACGTGGGTCACGCGCCGCGCCCGCCGGGAATCTCCGGGTTCATCACCGGCCTCGTGGACGCCTTCGCCGACGGGCCGCCGTGGCTACGGGCCGCCGCCGGCGGCGTCGCCATGGTCCTGACCGTCGTCGCCGTCCCGATCGTGATCTGCCTGGCCTCGGCGGTGATCTTCCGGGACCGTGACTACCTCGGCTGGTCCATCATCTTCAGCGAGATCGCACTCCTTGGCGGGGGCGCCGGCGGGCTCGTCTACGCCGCCGCCGGGCCCCTGCGCGCGCGGGGCCGCGTCGGGTACTACCTGTCGTGGATCGCCGCGGTCTACGCCTACACCGCGGTGACGGTGGCGGCCGTCTACGTCGGAAGCTTTTTGCTCCACCTGATCCCTCCGCAACGGGACGTCGCGGCGATGGTACACGAGCCGGCGGATCAGCTCTTCCTCCTCGTCTTCGGAGCCATCTTCGGCCTCCTCATCGGCCGGAGTGTCGAGGAAGGAACGACGACCGATCCGGACCGGACGACGATGGGTCCCTTCGGGTCCAGACGCCGGCTGCTCGCCGTCTTCGCCGTCGTGGCGACCCTCGCGGGCATCGGCATTCAGACCATCCGCTTCAGCGCACCCGAACACCCCGATCCAGCCCGCACAACGGAACGCGGCACCGACGCGGCCGCGGAGATGCGGACGGCGGTGGCACTGCAGGCCCAGCGACGCGAGGCCGAAGCGCTTCGGCACGCGCGCACGGCGGTCGCCCTCGCCCCCCGACACGCGGCGTACTGGGCGACCCTCGGGACGATCGCCTATGCCGCCAACCGGCCCGACGAGGCCCGCCGGGCATACCGCAACGCCCTCGCGATCGACCCGGACGTCCTGTCCCATCATCCCGAGCTCCAGGGGCCCTGGCGCGAGCTCAATGGCCCACCCTAACCGTTACCTCCCGCGCCTGCGCCGGGTCTTTCGCGCAACGAGGAGCCGGTAGCGGCCGGGCGCCCGCGACGGGCGCCCTCCCGGCATCACTCGACACCCCAACCTCAGTTCAGGTAAGGAAGGTCACGATGCGTACGACAGCCACCGCGCGGCGTATCGCCCCCCTCACGATCGCCACGCTCGTCGCCGGATTGGCCGTCGCGGGGTGCAATCGGGGTCCGAGCCCCGAAGTGCAGCAGCAACTCGCGCAGCTCAAGACGGTGTCGGCGGAGAAAGACAGCCTGATGCAGCAGGTCGCCGACAACGCCATGCTGATGAGCGAGATCAGCAAGCAGTTGGCGACGGTCAAGTACGTCGGCCCCGCGTCGATGACGACGCCAAGTGAAACGCCGTCGGCCGCAGCGCGCGACAGCATCATGTGGCGCATCAAGGACGTCACGAAGCGCGTCAATGAAGCGGAGTCGCGACTTCGCGCGAGCCGGGCCCGCGTGCGAAATCTGACGCACCTCTCCGACAGCCTGCGCACGCAGCTCGACTCGACCATCAGCACCCTGCAGTCGGCACTCGACCAGCAGAAGGCGACGATCGCCACGCTCACCGAACAGGTGAACGAGCTGCAGACCCAGAACGCCACGCTCGTCGCGCGGAACGCCGCGCTGGTGGACACGCTCAATACGACCACCACCCGCGAGAACACGGCGTACTACATCGTCGGCACGCAGGATTCACTGCTGAAGGCGGGAATCATCGTGAAGGAGGGCGGCGCCCGGTTCCTGTTCATCTTCGGGAAGCGCGGCCAGACCCTCGCCCCCGCGCGGGAGCTCAATCCGAGCGACTTCACCCGGATCGATCTGCGGACGGACACCTCGATCGCCCTGCCCGATTCGACCGCACACTACAAGATCGTCTCGCGGCAGGATCTCTCGTATCTCGCCACACCACCCGACGATCACGGGCGTGTGCAGGGCGCCGTCAAGATCGCCCAGCCCGGGGATTTCTGGGCCGCCTCGAAGTTCCTGATTCTCGTGAAAGACTGACCCGGCACGGGTCGGACGTACCGAGGGGCGCGGTGCCACACGGCACCGCGCCCCTCGTCGTTTGGAGCCCTTGCCGCGCTCGATCCTACATGGCGGCTGCCCGGGGCGCCCGCACGGCGGCGGTGCGCGTGCCCTCCCCATCCTCCGCAACCCAGCGTGCCACCAGGGCCGAGACCCGGTCGAGCGCCAGGGCCTCGGCGTCGGGTCGGACCTCGAGACCGTACGTCTCCGCGACAAACGCGAGCTCGCTCACGAGCGGCAGCAGCGCGCCCACCTCTCCTCCGCCGACCCGCTCCACCCGCGCCGCAACTGCCGCGCGGTGTCGCTCGAGGAGATCGGCGAGCGGCAGTGCCAGCTCACCTTGCAGCGAGAGCGGAATGCAGACCGGCTTGAGCCCGATGGCGTACCGCTCCCACCGCTGGACGACGGAGCGGCGCTCGGGCTTGAGCAGCTCCCGTGCGCGATGCGGGGAGAACTCGGCCCGCGCCCACGGCAGGTGGCGCGGCACGACGGGATGCAGATCGTAAACCGGGTGCGTGCCATGCCCCGCGCCGCCCTCATGATACACGAGCAGGCCGCGGAGCTCCTCCCACGGCAGGACGCGCAGCACACCCTCCTCGCGACTATCGAACGCGACGTAGTGCCCCTCATGCTGATGAACGACCGCGACCCAGTGGGTCCACTCCTGGATGCACAGCAGCGTAGGGGTGCGGAGCGCGAGATGCTGGTCGAGCGCCCGGCGCGCCGCGTCGGCGTCGTACGTTCGCACCATCAGCAGATCACATCCGAGCCGGCGCGCGGCACGGCCGAGCCCCACCTCGTCGGTCCCTGAGGTGTCGCTCGCGGCCAAACGCGCGATGACGTTCTCGTGCTCGAAGCTGCCGAGCGCGAGCAGCGCGTGCTTCAGCGCGAACGGGCCGCACTGCCAATCATTGGGCTGAGTGTAAATGCCCATCTTCACAAGACCGGATTTTGCTGCACTATTGAATATATGCCCGAACCCAAGCCCACAATCGCCGTCCTCTTCAATCACGTCGGGGAGGACGAGTATGAGAAGCTCCGGAACGTCGATCCCGCGACGCTGACCTTCGAGCCGGAATACGAGCTCAATGTCGCGACAGTGATCGAGGAGTATAAAGACATCGCAAAAGCCCTTCGGCGGGAGGGCTACCGCGTCCGAATGGTGAACGTCCAGGAATCCATCGACAAGCTCGAACGGGTGTTCCGGCGTAATCCGCCCGACGTGATCTTCAACCTCATCGAGCACTTCCACGACGAACCGCACTTCGAAGCCGACGTGGCGGCGCTGCTCGAGCTCCACCGGATCCCCTACACGGGGGCGCCGCCGTTCGCCCTCTCGTTGTGCCAGCGCAAGGGCCTCACCAAGCAGATCCTGCTGGCCAACGGGGTGCCGACGCCCCGATTCCGCTCGCTGATGAGCCCCAAGATTCCGGCCCGTCACGGGCTCCATTACCCGCTGATCGTGAAGCCGGCGCGTGAGGACGCGAGCTCCGGCGTCGAGAAGGCCTCCGTCGTCTACGACTATGCCCAGTTGAAGGCGCGGCTCGAGTTCATGTTCACGGAGTTCGAGCCACCGGTGCTGGTCGAGGAGTTCATCGAGGGCCGCGAGCTTCACGTGTCGGTGCTGGGCAACGAGCCGCCCGACGTGCTCCCGATCATCGAATTCGACTTTTCGAATCTGCCGGCGGACCACCCGAACATCATCAGCTATGATGCCAAGTGGAATCCGCTCGATGAGGCCTTCCACCGGGTGCATTCGATCTGCCCCGCGGACCTCTCACGGCGCGTCGTGAAGAAGGTGCGCGACATCGCGCTGCGCGCCTACCTCGTGACCGGCTGTCGCGATTACGCGCGGCTCGACTTCCGGCTCGCCCCCCCGAGCAACGTGTACGTCCTCGAGGTGAACCCGAATCCCGACCTCACGGAAGGCGTCTCGTTCATGGAGTCCGCCGAGGCGGCGGGGCTCTCGTTCGATGAGACGTTGCGGATGATCGTGGAATTCGCCCGCGAGCGGACGCCGCCGCCACTCGTCGTGCCGGCGCCGCCGCCCGAGGTGCCGAACCCGATGCCGGTGGTGGAGTAGCCGGGGCGGCGGCTCAGATGCTCGAGCCGGGCGCCGCGTCGTGCGCTCGGATCCGAGCCCGACGGGCACGTTCGGCGAGGAAGAGCATGAAGGCGCCGAACACCAGCATGAGGATCCCCCACACGATGTCGATCGGCACCCCCGTAGGCGTGGCGCCCGGCCGCTCGAGGGTCACGAAGCCGTACGTTCCGATCAGCACGCCGAGGATGGCGAAGAAGAGACCGATCGGGTAGCGCACGTCGAGCCGCAGTGATGTATCCACGAGATCCCGCCCTCCGGCTCAGAAGAAGATGATGTTCAACGCGAGCGTGAGCAGCAGCACCACGACCGCGAGCGTGGCCGGGCGCTGATACCAGGCCATCGCGCCGTCATCGGGCTTCGCGGTGAGGCTGTACACGAGTCCCTTGAGCTCACCGTCCGGACGCGGGGCGGTCAGGAGGCTCACCCCGATCGTCACGACGAAGCACGTGACCCAGGCGAAGACCGCCGTCCAGAACGTCTGCCCCAGGTCGCTCCGGAAGGTCGTGATCACGCCGAAATACCCGCCCTTGATGCCGACCACGGCCCCGGCAGGCAGTGTCAGCCCGTGATGGATTGCCGCGGCGAGCGTGCCGGCGATCAGCCCGATGAACGCGCCGTGCCCCGTGCTGCGCTTCCAGAACATGCCGAGCGCGAAGGTGGCGAAGAGCGGCGCGTTCACGAAGGCGAACACGAGCTGCAGGAAATCCATGATGTTGTTGAACGAGGCCGCGACGTAGGCGGCGGCTATCGAGACGAGCACGCCGAAGACCGTCGCGAAGCGACCCATGTTCAGGTAGTGCTGGTCCGACGCGTTCGGATGGACGTAGCTCTGGTAGAGGTCGTACGTCCACACGGTGTTGAAGGCCGTGACGTTCCCCGCCATCCCCGACATGAACGACGCGAGCAGGGCCGTGAGTCCGAGCCCGAGGAGCCCCGCGGGGAAGAAGTGCACCAGCATCATCGGCGTGGCGAGGTCGTAGTCCAGGATCACGTTGCCGTGCGTGTCCCGTTCCACCTTGCCCGTTTCCGGATTGAGCTTCGGCGGGACGATCCCGTGACTCAGCGCCTGGACGGACTCTTCCCCGCCCGCCTGTGCGGCCGGTGCGGTGGGAGCGGGAGATGCCTCGGCCGCGCCGACCGCGCCGGGCGCGGTCGCCACCACGGCGGACGGCGCGCCCGGCGCGGCGTTCCGGACGCCCGAGGAGGGCGCGACCACGAGCGCCAGCATGCCTGGGACGATCACGAGGAACGGGAAGAGCATCTTGGGCAGCGCCGCGATCAGTGGCGTACGGCGCGCGGACGTCATCGATTCCGCAGCCATCGCGCGCTGCACGACGAGAAAGTCCGTACACCAGTACCCGAAGGAAAGCACGAAGCCGAGTCCCATGGCGAGACCGAGCCACTCGACCCCGATCGGATTGTGGGCCGCGTTGTTCATGTAGGTCCAGCTGTGCGTGTACGCACCCGCGGGGTAGCCGTGCGCGGAAGAGTACGACTCGAGCTTGGCGACCATCCCATGCCATCCGCCCACCGATCGAAGTCCGAGATACGTGAGCGGCAGAAATCCGAGCACGATCAGGAAGAACTGCAGCACCTCGTTGTAGATCGCGCTGGTGAGGCCACCGAGGAAGGTGTACGCGAGCACGATGCCGCCCGCGACGAGCACGCTGAAGTTGAAGCTCCAGCCGAGCAGCAGCTCGAGGAGCTTGCCCATCGCGTACAGTGAGACGCCCGAGGAGAAGATCGTCATCACCGCGAACGAGATGGCGTTCAACGCCCGGGTTTTCTCGTCGAAGCGAAGCTTCAGATATTCGGGGACGGAGCGCGCCCGCGAGCCGTAGTAGAACGGCATCATGAAGATCCCGACGAAGACCATCGCCGGGATGGCGCCGATCCAGTAGAAGTGGCTCGTGGCGATCCCGTACTTGGCGCCGGAGGCGCCCATCCCGATGACTTCCTGCGCCCCGAGGTTGGCCGAGATGAATGCGAGCCCGGCGACCCACGCGGGCATCGAGCGACCGGAGAGAAAGAAGTCGGTGCTCGTCTTGACGCTGCGCTTCAGGAGGAACCCGATGCCGAGCACGAAGGCGAAGTAGATCGCCATGACGGCGTAATCGATCCAGCTCAGGGTCGCCGCGTGAGCCACGTGCATCTCCGGAGTGGGGGGAACGAACCGTCCTAAGATGCGCCGGGCGGAAGGAATCGCAAGACCGCGGGCGCCCGGTTCCTCGGTGCCGTCAGCCCCTCTCCGTGCTAGATGAACGGTGTCACGACGGCGGTCAGGAACAACGCTCCTACCCAGATGAGATCGAGGTTGATCCATGCGGTCCGGAGCAGCCGCAGCCCGAGCTTTTCGTACACGAGCGCGGCAATCGCCCCGGTCACGACGAGATACCCGAGGGTGTGCACGCCGGCGGCCAGCAGTCCAAGCATCCGTTCGTCGCTGAGCGACGGCACGAGCGACGCGAGATGCATTCCGTGGCCGCCCGCCACGTGGTGACCGTGGCCAAGCGTGCCGCCCAGGACGAAGGGCACCACCATGAGCCCCGCACCGTGGGCGGTGGCCATGAGGAACGACCAGATCACGAGATCGCGGCTGCCCACGCGCATTCCACCAAACCGGGGATGACCGTGGCGCACCATCCGGTACAGCGCAAGCGCGAGCAGGACCCCGGCGACGCCCCAGCGGAGCGCCGTGAGCGGTACGACGAGTCCGATCAGCGCGGCACCGCCGATCGCGACGACGATGGCGAGTCCGTGCCCCAGGGCGAGGGGCAGAAGGGCGCGCCAGGCGGCGCGCCGATTCTGCTCCTGCATCCCCAGGCCCACGGCGAAGAGCCACCCCATCGCTGGATTCACCCCGTGCCAGATGCCGAGCGCGAGGATCGCGACCCACGGCCACATGGCGGTGCTCATGAGAAGCAGAACGAGTCGGACGACGCGTCTCCGCCCTGCAGGCGCACCTGATGCGGACGCATCCCCTCCTCGAGAGCGAGGAGGAACTTGGGATCGGGCGTGATCCCTCCGTCCTCGCCGACATCGAGTTTCGCCATCCAGCCGCGGATCCCGTCGGGATAGAACTGCTCGTCCCAGGGCGAGTACAGCGAGTTCGTGATGTAGACGCGCCGGCCGTCACGGCTCACTTCGACCATCTGCGGCCCGCCATTCAGCGCCATGTCGGGCTGCTTGGGATGCGGCGTGCGGCGCACGATGCCGCCGAGATGCACCGATCCCAAGAACGTCGGCTCGAACGGGTTCGACACGTCGTACTGCCGGAGCTCACCCGTTCCCCAGCACGACACATAGAGGAACCGGTCATCCAGCGAAAGATTGATGTCCGTCACGAGAGGCGGCACCGCCTTGAACCCCTTGAGGAGCGGCGGCAGCTGGTCGGCCTCCGCGGGCTCGGCGGGAATATCGATCACCCGCTTCACCTTCCACTGCCCCGCGCCGTTCTCACCCTCGCGATACCAGAGCCAGACCGAAGCCGAGAGATCCTCCAGCGAAATCACCACGCCGGCGAATCCGTACGCCTTCCGCGGATCGCGCGCGGGCCGGAGCTCGAGCGACATCTGATATTGCTCGCCCAGCTCGAGGCGCTGGACGTGACGCCGCTGGCGCAGATCCCAGACGTGGATCGCGTGTCCGTACTTGCCGGCGAGCAGCAACTCGGGGTTCACACCGTCCTTCACCATGTTCGGCGTGCCCCACTCGCTGGTCACGAGCGTGTCGTGTCCGAGGTGCCAGGAGAAGTCGTACGACAGATACTGCGGGCCGTGATCCTTCTCCCACGCTCCCTTCGGTTCGAACGTCTCGTGATCGAGCATGAAGATGCCGCCGGGCCCCTCGCCGTCCGCGTTCCCCAACGCGCTCAGATAGATCCCGTCGGGACCGCAGTGCACGGTGTGCGGCGCGGTGTATCCGGTGCGCTTCACGAGCTCGTCACGCTCGATCACCTTCACCACCCGCGGGTTCATGGGATCGGGCTTGGTATCGAGGATCGTGATGCGTGACGAATGGATGCCGGGCACGATCAGATACCGCCGCTCGGCATGCGCGTGCGGCGCGTACGGACACAGGTGCGAGCTACAGGCGTTCCAGCCGAAGTGGTGCAGCTCGTCGCCCGCTCCCGGCATGTCGACGCGCCCGGTGAGCGTGCCGTACGCCGACGAGTCGGGATCGAGATCCACCACGCCCATCGCGTCGGGACGGCCGTCCTTGGCGGCGTTGAGCAATGCGACGTAGGCGGCGGTTTCGGGCGGCGCCTCCGCCGCGAGCGTGGGAGAGGCGTAGAACGTGAGATCGGGTTTCCAGGATGGCATCGTCAGCCTCCGAGGGCGGTCAAGTCAGTGCAGCGGTCCGCGAGGGTGCGCGGTACCGTGAGTGGGCAGTGAGAAGAGGCGCGGCGCGCGCCGAATCCGGCTCATCGGGTCCGCGCCTCCGGCGCAGGCGGCAACGCCGTCAGCGCGCCCGAGAGTCGCGTCGTGCGCTCGGGTGACGCGATCGGAATCACGAGCGTAAGCACGCCGCCGTGGAGACCGCACGATTGCGCACCCGCGCGCTCGAAGAGCCGGATCGCGGCGGTGTTTTCCGGCAGGACGTGGGCGGTGAGCTCCACGACGCCGCTCTCGAGCGCGGAGAGCATCAGCGTGTCGAGCAGGAGTCGCCCGAGGCCGATCCGCTGGTAGTCGTCGACGACGGTCACGGCGAGCTCGGCGCGGTGCGGTGCGACCTGGTCGCGGACGTACCGGGCGACGCCGATTCCGGGCTCGCCCGGCTCGTCGAGCGCCACCGCCCCCCAGGCGACGTGGCGGCGCTGGTCCAAGTCGGTGAGGTAGCGAACGTTGGTCTCGCTCAGCGCGTC
>Ga0102953_1000416_pt1 | contig 29661 bp, 26 predicted proteins | sample SalPon2A_C_D2_MG_FD_78509 | JGI IMG/M metagenome (GOLD analysis project Ga0102953, IMG submission 78509) | Soil microbial communities from South San Francisco under conditions of wetland restoration - Salt Pond MetaG R2A_C_D2_MG | ecosystem: Environmental > Terrestrial > Soil > Wetlands | place... | reverse complement strand
GAGCGGCAGCACGATGTCCTTTAGCTTCTGCCAGGCGTTGGCGCCGTTCACCTCCGCGGTCTCGAGGTGGCTCGGTGGGATCGAACCCAGCGCCGACGAGAACAGCAGCATCGAGAAGGCCGTGCCGCGCCAGGTGTTGAAGATGATGATCGACAGCAGGGGCACGCCCAGCAGCCAATCGACCTTCCCCAGGTGCAGGGCCCCGAGGATGTGGTTGAGGGTCCCCTGGTTGTAGTCCAGGAACGCCGACCAGGCGAAGGCCACCACCACGTCCGGGATGATCCACGCCCCGATGGCGAGCGTCTGGACCGTCTGCTTGACCCAGCCCTCGCGGCGGTAGAAGAACCATGCCAGGAACAGGCCCAGCACCGCCTGCCCGATCAGCGCGGAGAAGAGCACGAACTGCGCCGTGATCAGCAGCGAGGACCCGAACTGGCCGGGCTGCAGGAAGGTGCCGGAGGCGAACAGCTGGGCGTAGTTCTTCAGGCCCACGAAGTGGGGGTGCAGCGCCCCCGCGCCGGTGAGCGAGCGGTTGGTGAAGCTGACGACCGCCACCCAGAAGAACGGCAGGATGATGAACGCGAGGACGAAGACCGCCGCGGGCGCCAGGAACAGCAGGCCGGTGCGGAGCGGGAGGATGGTTCGTCGTTCGGGCAAGGGCGTCTCCGGAACGCTGGGGGTGGGCTCGGCGGTGCCGGCAGGGAGTGGCCTGTCGGCACCGCCGAGCGTTACCGGGAGCGGCTCAGTTGCTGGCGGACTTCGTGAGGTCGACGGTGTTGTCCGCCCCCACGATCTGCGTGACCGCGGCGGCGTAAGCGTCCATCGCCTGCTGCGGCGTCATCTGGCCCGACACCACGTTCTCGGTCATGCGCTGGATCTGCTCGGAGACCTTGGCGTAGGCGTCGTTGTTGGGACGCGAGACGGTCAGCGGCAGCAGCGTCTTGGCGGTGGTGGTGAGGAAGGGGTTGTTCGGCACAGGCACGTCGTCGCGTGCGCTGATGGTGGGCTGGTAGGTCTCGAAGGCGTCACGGGCGGGCTTGCCGTTCATGAAGGCCAGGAGGTCCCAGGCGAGCTGCGGGTTCGCGGTGTTGGGGTTGAGCACCCAGCCGGTCCCGCCGGAGGCCGTCACGAAGTCCTGCCCGCGGATGCCCTTGCCGGGTTGCTCGGCGGGCATCTTCGCCCAGCCCATCACCTGGTCGCGGTTCTGGACCGCGAACTCGCTGCCCGGCTTGGTGACCGAGCGGTAGAACCAGTCGCTCTCGACCAGCATCGAGGTGACGCCGTCACGGAAGTTGGCGAAGGACTGGTTGCGGCCGTCCTTGACCAGCTGCACGCGCGCGTCGCCAAGCTGGTAGTCGTTGTAGATCTGCTTGTAGAAGTTGAGCGTGTCGAGGATGCCCGGGCTCTTGACCACCCACTTGCCGTTCATGAAGGGCTGCTCGCCCGTGCCCAGGATGAGCATGTAGTAGCCCTGCAGGGTGGTGGCCTCGCCCATGTTGGTGCCCGCGTCGATCTGCAACGGGTAGGAGTTCGGGATGGCGGACTTGATCTTCTGCGCCGTGTCGACGATGTCCTGCCAGGAGTGGGGCTGCCAGCTGTCGGCGTTGGCGATGCCCGCCTTCTGCAAGACGTCCTTGCGGTAGAAGATCATGCGCACGTCGGTGCCGTTGGCGATTCCGTAGCGCTCGCCCTGGTAGGACATGATGTCCTGGATGCCCTGGGAGATGTGCGACCAGCCGTCCCAAGCGGTGACGGCGGAGCCGCCCACCGTCTCGAGCGGCTTGAGCAGGCCGCCGCTGGCGAACTCCGGGATCCAGAAGCCGTCGAAGGCCATCACGTCGTACCCCTTGTGGACGGACAGGTCGAGGGCGTACTGCTGCTTGAGCGCCTCGTCGCTGCCGCCGAACTGGTTGAGGGTGAGCTTCACCGGCGTGCCCTGGTCCGACATCGTCTGCTCGAAGTTCGGGATCACGTACTTCTGGAGCCACTGCACCTCGGCGTCATTGACGCCGCCGGCCACGCAGCGGCAGGTGATGCTCACGGTGGTCTGCGCGAAGGCCGGGACGGCCAGGGCGGCGATCGCACCGAGTGCGATCAGGATGCGTTTGGGTCGGGCGAACATGGTCTACCTCCGTGGAACCGGGTGTCCGGCTTCTGGTCCGGGCTGGCGTTCGTACCTGCGTTACGGCGCGGTACCCCCTTTCCGTTCTCGCGGAACGATCTCCAGGGTCGTCACTTCCTTCGGGCCCAAATCGAGGTCGATGTCGGACGAGGCGACGCTCAGCGCCTCCTGGCGCACCTCAGCGAGATTCACCCGGTGAGCCTCGCGGGGGACGTCCCAGAGCTGTAGGGCGCCGGCCACGCGGTGCGTGGCGGGGTTGAAGATGCGGAGGATCACGCTGTCCCGCTCCTCGGCTCGCTTGAGGGCGGTGAGCTCGAGCGGCCTGGGCAGCGTTAGCCAGCTCCGCGCCGTGGCGGCGGGGCGCCCGTTCACGGCGGGCATCGCCGGCCCAGAGGTGTGCGCCTGAGCGAGCAAGGCAGGCGGTTCCGCCTGGAAGGCGTACGCCTCCGCCTGGAAGGCCTGCGCTTCCTCGAGCAGCCCGCAGTCGTCCCAGGCGCCGCCGAACGGCATCACTGCCAGCTCGAAGGCGTGCCGTCCGGGGCACTGCGCCCCCGGCGTCGGCAGGGCCGGCCCCGCGCCCTGCGGCCTGTAACTGAGGTCCTCACGCGACAGCCATCCCACGCAGCGGAGCAGCGTGACGCGCAGCAGGGCGCCGTCCTCACCGGGGCCGGCCTCGTACTCGGGCAGGCCGCGGTTGAGCAGCGCGAAGCCGCGCTCCCCTTCGCTCACCGCCACGAAGCGGCGCTGGTGGTTGGTGCCGCGCGGCGTCTGGAACCAGTCCGCGCCGGTGGGGGGTCTCACCGGCCGCTCCAGGACGTCGAAGTGGCCGTCGGCGAGCACGCGCTCGGCGCGGCAGCCGCTGGCGACGCGGAGGCGCAAGCGGTGGTCCTGGGCGCGGTTGTCCAGGCGCACGCGGAGCCGGAGCAGCGGCGCGGCGGCGTCGAGCGTGAGATCGACATCGATGGGGAGCTCCGTGCTCCCTACCCTGCGCCGGCGTTCGGGGTCGAGCCGGGCCGGGACCGTCGCGCGGTAGCGCAGCAAAGCGCTCGCCTGCACCGGCCCCTCGCTCAGCAGCTCGGGGGGCCCGGCGGGAGCGTCGACGATCAGCGGCGCGTCGCCGGCCAGCGGCGAGAAGTCGTACTCGTCGCCGGCGTCGGCCTCGTCCTCGAAGGCGAGCCGCAGCGGGTAGCGCGCCCCGGACCGGAGGTGCGTCAGCGTGAGCGCCCCGTCCGCGCCGACGTCGAGGCGCAGCGCGGCGTTCTCGATGGTGACCCCGGCGTCCGTGCGGGCGGTGCGCAGCGGTCCTCCCGAGGGTGCCGCGCTCTCCCGGTCGGCAGCGGGTGCGTCGGTCAGGCGGAAGCCTGCGACGCCCAGGGCCGGGAGGGCGGCCAGGAAGCACACGGTGGTGCGGTCCACGGCGCGGTCGGTGCGGCCCGCCTGGTGGACGGTCTCGACCGTCGTCTGGCTGGGCACCGGATCGCCGGCAGCGTCGGCGACGCCGAGCCGCGCGCCGCGGCCGGCCGGCAGGTCGACGGTGTGCGTCACGACCGCGCGGCGGTCGTAGGGGAGCGGGTTGAAGACGCTCACCGCGTCGCCGCTCGGCGCCCCCGCCAGGGCGGTCCCCGCACGCGAGATCACCTCCCGGCCGAGCTGGGAGACGTTGGTGAAGCGGACCATCATCTCGTCGTGCACGTCGTCGACCGAGCAGCCGCAGATGGAGTCGTGCGGGTGGTTCTGGAGGAGCAGCCGCCACGCCTCGCGCAGCAGGTGATCGGGGTACGCGCCGCCTTCGAGCCACGCCAGCGTGGCCAGTGGCTCGGCGAAGCGCTCGAGCAGCGTCTCGGCGCGGTGGTTGGCCTGCTTGAGGTAGAGGCGGGCGGACAGGACGCCGGAGAGCACGTGCTGGTACCTGCTGCCGCGGAACTCGCCGCGGTGCGTCTCGAGCGCGTCGAGCGGTCGGCGCGCGGCGGAAAGGAACTCCTCGATGTCGCTGTGGACGAATGCCGTGTCGGGGATGGCGTCGTTGAGCTGGGCGACGATCTCCGGCACGTTCGGCTCGGGGAAGAGGTGGTCCGAGCCGTTGAGGAGCAACACCGCGCCGTTGGTTGCGTAGGGCGCGATGCCCTCCGGCAGGCGTTCGAACGACTCCCACAGCCAGTCCGGAAGCGCCCCGATCTCGCCGTCGGGCCCGAACAGCACCGCCCGGACCTGGGCCACGGCGCGGTCCCGGTCGTAGCGGTCGCCCAGCTGCCAGTCGTCGTGGCCGAGGGCGGCGGCGGCGGAGTAGGTCCCGAGGAGGTGCACCGTGAAGATGTCCGTGCGGCCGTCTGCCGCCAGCCAGCGGAACTCGCCGCGGAGCCGCTCGCCCTCGTCGCCGACGCCGCGCTCGAAGACGATGCTGTCCAGGTCGAAGCCGCGTGCGATGAGCGGGAGCTGGGAGATGTGGCCGAAGGAGTCGGGCGTGTACCCGACCGGCATGCTCGGACCGAAGGCGCGGCAGATGCGCCTGCCGACCTGCAGGTTGCGCACCAGCGCCTCGGGGCTCACCAGGAACTCGTCGGCAAGCACGTACCAGGGCCCGATTCGCAGACGCCCGGCCCGGACCTGCCGCTCGATCCGCGGGCGGCACTCCGGCCGCAGCGCCAGGTAGTCCTCCAGTACGACGGCCTGTCCGTCGAGCGTGAAGCGGCGGTAGTCGGGGTCGGTCTCGAGCAGCTCGAGGACGCGGTCGATGACGTCGACGAGCCGGGCGCGGAAGGCCTGGAAGGGCCGGTACCACTCCCGGTCCCAATGGGTGTGCGGCACGATGTAGGCGGTGATCGCCCGGTCGGCGGCGGGGCGGGCGCCTGCCGAGGGGGCCCGATCGACGTTGGTCGTGAGGCTGGCAGTGGTGTTGGCGGCGTCGTCAGGCACGATCTCCTCGGCTTCCTCCAGGTCTGGCGGTCGGGCGGTGGGAGGCGGCCTGGCGGAGCGCCGGCGGGGCGCGCCGGGAACGCCGCCGGGTGGTCCCGGCCTGGGTCCGCCCCGTCGCCGCGAGGTCCGTCCGAGGCTTCACGCCGACTCCCTCAGCGCCAGGGAGTGCGCCACGATGCAACGCTCGCGCTCCCGCGCCTCGCCGCGGACGGCGGCCAGCAGCAGCGATGTGGCGCGGCTCCCGAGCTCGTAGGCGTTCAGCTCCACGCTGGAGAGCTGTGGGTCGGTGTACTCCGCGACGTCGTCGTTGTTCATGCCCATGACCGCCACGTCGTCGGGGATGTGCCTGCCGCGCTCGCGCAGCGCGCGCATCGCCCCGATGGCCATGCCGTCGCTGACCGTGAGCACGCTGCGGAAGGGGAGGCCCTCATCGAGCACGCGGTGGACCTCCTGGCGGGCGGCGTCGGCGTTGCCGGGGATGAACCGGACGAGGTCCGGATCGGGCTCGGTGCCCGCCGTGCGGAGCGCTCGCCGATAGCCCTCTGCGCGGTCCTGGGTGAAGGTCTGGTAGCGCGGGCCGTTCAGGAGCAGGACGGGGCCGGGGGCCGCGCGCAGCAGGTGGGTGGCGGCGTCGTAGGCGACGCGCTCGTTGTCGTTGTCGACGCTGAGCACGGACGGCAGCGGCGCGCGGCCGAGCACCACGAAGGGGAAGCGGTCCTCGCTGAGCTGCTCCAGGATGGCGGGGCTCGCCGACGGGTTCATCAGGATGATGCCGTCGGTCCAGCGCTCGTGCACCAGCCGCTCGGCGAGCGACTGCGCTTCGGTCTCGTCGTCGAGGATGGAGAGCGCCACGCTGTATCGCTGCTCACCGGCGGTGTCGTGGATGCCGCGGACGAAGCGCGTGAAGAAGCCGCTCGACAGCGCGCCGCTGCGTTCCGGGTCGAGCAGGTGCAGGGACCAGGTCAGGCCCTGGGAGAGGCTGCGGGCCGCCCGCATCGGGTGGTAGTTCAGGGCCTCGGCCGCCTCCAGCACGCGCTGGCGCGTCTCCGGCCGCACGCGCGCGTCGTCGTTGAGGGCGAGCGACGCCGTAGACACCGCCACCCCGGCACGGCGCGCGATGTCCCGGATGGTGCTCATCCGCGCACCTTCCGTGAATCGAACCGGTTCGATGACCAACGACGAAGCAACACGTCCTCCCGCATCGACAGCATCCGCTTGTCCACCTGCCTTTGACTCTAGGGCGCGCGGCGGGGGGTGTCAAGGATGCGGAGGGCTCGCACCGGCGAGGGGCGGGTTGCGTAACGAAACCGAGGGGATTTCAGGAAGCTTTCGCGCCGTTGACATTGTCGTTTCCTCGTGCTTTCATTGCGGCGTTCGATCGCGATCGTCGCAGCCGGCGGCGGGACCGCCGGAGGCCGGGGAGCCCGGCTCCGTCCGGGCCCGGCGGCGGCAGCACGGCGGGCGCAGGAGAGCGATACTGTTCTCGACAGGGCAGCGTCTGGAGGGGACCCGTGAAGACGGTTCGATTGACGATGGCGCAGGCGCTGGTGCACTACCTGGCGCGGCAGCACACCGAGCGGGACGGGCGGGAGCACCGGCTCTTCGAGGGCGTCTGGGCCATCTTCGGGCACGGCAACGTCGCCGGGCTCGGCCAGGCGCTGGAGGAGTACGGCGACGCGCTGGAACTGCCGACCTACCGCCCGCAGAACGAGCAGGGCATGGTGCACGCCGCGGCGGCGTTCGCCAGGCACCGCAACCGCATGAGCACGTTCGCGTGCGCGAGCTCCATCGGCCCCGGCGCGACCAACATGCTCACGGGTGCCGCCGGCGCCACCATCAACCGTCTCCCGGTGCTGCTGCTGCCGTCGGACTACTTCGCGAGCCGCGGCCCGGATCCGGTGCTCCAGCAGCTCGAGCACGAGAGCCAGCACGACGCCAGCGTCAACGACGCCTTCCGCCCGGTGAGCCGCTTCTTCACGCGCGTGAGCCGGCCCGAACAGCTGCTCTCCGCGCTCCCCGCCGCCATGGCCGTGTTGACCGATCCGGCACGTACGGGAGCGGTCACGCTCGCGCTGCCCGAGGACGTGCAGACCGAGGCGTACGACTGGCCGGCGGCGTTCTTCGATCGCCGCGTGTGGCACGTGCCGCGCCGCCCCGCCGAGGCGGCGCGGCTCGAGGCGCTGGCGTCCGCCGTCCGCCGGAGCCGGAGGCCGATCATCGTGGCCGGCGGGGGCGTCATCTACAGCGAGGCGGGGGAGGCTCTGAGGTCCCTGGCCGAGACGTTCGGCATCCCGGTGGTGGAGAGCCAGGCGGGCAAGGGCGCCCTCCCCTGGGACCATCCCATGAACCTCGGTCCCGTAGGCGCCAACGGGGGACTCGCGGCCAACGGGGCCGCGCGCGAGGCCGACCTGGTACTGGCGGTTGGCACGCGCCTCGGGGATTTCGTGACCGCCTCGCGCACCGCTTTCGAGAACGAGCGCGCCAGCGTCGCCGTGCTCAACGTGAACACCGACGACGCCCACAAGATGGGTGCGCTCCCGGTGGTGGCCGACGCCCGGGTCGGCCTGGAGCAGCTGCTCGGCCGGCTGCGAGCGACGGGTTACGCCGGCACGGCGCACCAGCATCGGCGAGAGCTGGACGCGCTACGACTCGAGTGGAGCCGGGCCGTCGACGCGGCGCGTGCCCGTCGCGGCGCCGCGGAGCTGGCGCAGGGCGAGGTGATCGGCGCGGTGAACGACGCCTTCGGGGGGCACGCCACCATGGTCTGCGCCGCCGGAAGCATGCCGGGCGACCTCCTCAAGCTGTGGCGCCCGGAGGACGACAAGGCGTACCACGTCGAGTACGGATACTCCTGCATGGGTTACGAGATCCCCGGCGGCGTCGGGGTCGCGATGGCGGAGCCCGGCAGGCGCGTGGTGGTGATGGTCGGGGACGGGAGCTACCTCATGATGAACTCCGAGATCGTGACCGCCGTGGCCGAGGGCCTCGACCTCACCGTGGTCGTGGTGGACAACGCCGCCTTCGGCTCCATCCGCGGGTTGCAGCGGTCGGTGGGGTCGCCGTCGTTCAACAACGAACGGCGCGCGCGCGACGCCGCCTCCGGCCGCACTGCCGGCGGCGTCGTGAGCGTGGACTTCGCGGCGCACGCCGAAGCGATGGGCGCGCGGGTCTTCCGGTGCAGCGACATGAGCGAGTTGGAGGCCGCCCTCGAGGAGGCCCGGGACGAGCCCGGCGTCAACGTGCTCGACGTCAAGGTGGCACTGGAGCCCGCCGTGCCGAACTTCGAGGGCTGGTGGGAGGTGCCGCCGGCCGAGGTCACGCGGCAGCCGAGCGTCCGGACCGCCCGCGAGGCGTACGAGCGCGAACGTGCGCGGCAGGTCCTCATCTACGCCGACCCCGAGCGGGGCCACGAGGAGGGAGACGCGTGAGGATCGCCACGGCGCCCATCAACTGGAACAACGAGGACGTGACGGACTACCGTGCCTGGACGCCTTACCCGATGGTGCTCGACGAGATCGTGCGCGCGGGCTACGCCACCACGGAGTGGTCCACGAGCCTTCCCGGCGATCCGGAGGAGCTCCGTCCGGCGCTGGAGGCCCGCGGCCTGGGACTGCTGGGCGCCTTCGTGGGCATGAACCTCCGTGACGCGGCGCTCCGTGAGCAGGAGGTCCGACGCGGCCTGGAGAAGGCCGCGTTCCTCAGAGAGCTCGGAGCCGGCTACCTGGTGGCCGCGGACGCCGGCGACGCCGCCAGGTTGTCGGCGGCAGGCCACGCCGAGGGGGCCGCGACGATGAGCGACGGGGAGCTCCGGGGGATGGCGGCGGCGCTCGAGGAACTGGGTGCGGCCGTCCGCGACATGGGCATGACGCTCGTGTTCCACCCGCACGTCGGGACCTACGTCGAGACCCCGGGGGAGATCGATCGGCTGTTCGCGGCGACCGACGCGGAGGTGGTGGGGTGGTGCTTGGACACCGGCCATCAGGTCTACGGCGGGGCGGACCTGATGGCGTTGCTGGGGGAGCACGGCGGTCGCGTGCGGTACGTGCACATCAAGGACGTGGACCGGGGCATGCTGGAGCGCGCGAGGGCCGCGGGGTGGAGTTTCAAGGAAGCGCTCGAGCACTTCGTGTTCTCCCCTCTGGGGAGCGGTCTGGTCCCCCTGAGGCAGGTGTTGCGCTCGCTGAAGGGCGGCGGATACGACGGGTGGCTCGTCGTCGAGCAGGACACGACCCCCCAGGACCCGACCGATGTTGCGGCGCGCAACCGCGAGTGGCTCGAGCGGCTGCTCGCCGGACTGTAAGGAGCGTGTGAAGCCGTGGACAGAGTCGGTGTCGCGTTGCTGGGGGCCGGCCGCATGGGGAGGATCCATGCCGAAACGCTCCCCACGATCCCCGGGGTCCGGGTCGTGGCCGTGGCAGACCCGATCGAGGCCGCCCGGGAAGGGGCCCGCGTCAGCGCAGGTGCGCTACGCGCCTACGCGGATCCCGCCGAGGCGATCCACGACCGGGACGTCGACGCCGTCGTCATCGCGACGCCGACGCCGACACACGCTCCGTTGGTGGAGGAGGCGGCACGGGCCGGGAAGGCGGTGTTCTGCGAGAAGCCGGTCGCGGACTCCGTGGACCGCGCCAGGTCGCTCCTCGCGCGCGTGCGGGAGGCTGGGATACCCTTCCAGATCGGGTTCCAACGGCGGTTCGACCCGGGCTACGCCGAGATGCGCGAGCGCATCTCGCGCGGCGAGGTCGGCAGCATCGACCAGTTCCGCTCGGTCGGGCGCGACCCGGCCCCGCCGCCGTTGGAGTACCTGCGCATCTCCGGCGGGATCTTCTTCGACCAGGCGCTCCACGAGTTCGATATCGCCCGATTCCTGGTGGGGGAGGTCGTCGAGGTGAGCGCCTGGGGAACGGTGCGCGTGCAGCAGGAGATCGGCGACATGGGCGACGCGGATACCACGGTGACGCTCCTGCGCTTCGCGAGCGGCGCGCTGGGCGTCATCGAGAACTCCCGGCGCGCCGTGTACGGCTACGATGTCCGCACCGAGGTCTTCGGGAGCGGCGGAAAGTTGGTGGTGGACGCCGTTCCCAGGACGCCCTTGTGGCGCTACGGCGAGGGCGGGGTGAGCGCCGACCACTACTACTTCTTCACCGACCGTTTCCGGGAGGCGGCCCGCCTCGAGTTGCGCGCCTTCGTGTCGAGTGTCCTGGAAGGCCGTCCGCCAGCCCCCGGCGCGGACGATGCGCTGCGGGCGATGCTCGTCGCCCAGGCGGCGACGGAGAGCTTCCGCACAGGGCACCCCGTATCGGTGGAGGTGACCGCATGAATCCGATCCGACCGACCTCCGATCACGGCGTCATGTTGGACGTCAGCCCCGAGTCGGCGGGGTGGACGTACGTCTCGTTCCGGGCCGTGCGGCTCGCAGGCGGCGAGACGTACCGGGGCGAGACGGGTGGGCGCGAGGTGGCGATGGTGCCCATCCAGGGAGCCGCCACCGTCCGGGCCGGCAGCGAGAGCTTCCGCCTGACACGGGAGAGCGTGTTCACGGAGTTGCCCTTCGTGCTCTACCTTCCGCCCGGGACCCGCTTCGGCGTCGAAGCCGAGGAGCCGGGATTCGAGTTCACCGTCGGGGGCGCCCCCGCAGAGGGCAGGTACCCGCTGAGGCTGTTCCGGCCCGACGAGATGCGGGTCGAGATGCGCGGCGGGGCGAACGCCTACCGCCAGGTGAGCCACGTCCTGGGGCCGCACCTGCCCGCCGAGCGGCTCTACCTCTTCGAGGTGTACACGCCGAGCGGGTCCTGGTCCGGGTGGCCTCCGCATCGCCACGATGGCGAGGAAGGCTCGGCGTACGTGGAGGAGACCTACTACTACAAGGTGGAACCTGCCAACGGCTGGGGCATCCACCGCAACTACACCAAGGGCGGCGACGTCGATGAGCTGATCGTGGTACGAGACGGCGACCTCGTCATGGTCCCGCGAGGCTTCCACCCGGTGGTGGCGCCGCCCGGCTCCAACCTGTACTACCTCAATTACATGGCCGGTGAGCTGCAGGACGAGGCACGCGCGACGCCGCCCGTCGACGACGCGGACTGGGCCTGGATGCGCGAGGATTGGGAGGGAAGGCCCGTGAAGCTCCCGATCCGTTCGGAGCGATGAGAGCCGAGACGCGCAGGAGCACGATCATCGACCTGCTCGAGCGCGAGCGGACGGTCTCGGTGGACGAGCTCAGCACGCGCTTCGCGGTGAGCGAGGTAACGATCCGCAAGGACCTCAAGCAGCTCGAGGAGCGCGGCTTCCTGCAACGCGTTCACGGTGGAGCGGTGTTCGCGCCGCGGGTGCTGTACAACCCTTCGTTCAAGGAGAAGGAGCACCTGCGCTCGGACGCCAAGCGGGCCATCGCGCAGCGTGCCCTCGAGGAGGTGCACGAGGGCGAGTCGATCATCCTGGACGCCGGCAGCACCACGCTCGCGCTGGCGCGCGCGATCCGCCGGCACCGCGAACATCTCGTCGTCATCACCAACTCGATCCCGGTCGCCCTGGAGCTCGCGGGGACCTCGCTCGACGTGCTGCTGCTCGGCGGGCACCTCCGGCACCACAGCCTCGCGATGATCGGGCCGGCAACGGTCGAGACCTTGCGCTCCTACCACGCGGACACCGCGTTCATGGGCGCGACGGGGGTCGACGTCGAGCATGGCTTCACGACGCCGAACGCGTTGGAGGCCGAGACGAAGGCGGCGATGGTGCGGTCGTCGACGAGGGTCGTCGTCCTGGCCGACGCGAGCAAGCTGAGCCGCGTGACCCTGGCGAAGTTCGCCGATCTCGACCGGGCCGCGCAACTCATCACCGACGCCGCCGCTCCCGCGGAGTTCCTGGAGACGGCGGGAAGGTCGCTTCGGTGCGAGGTAGCGCCCGTGGCGGCCGATGCGTCCGTAGCGGAAGCGAGCGACGCCCCCGCATGGGACGAGCGGATCCACCGTGAGGTCCAGGCGCTCGGCCACCCGCCGAGCGCCACGGACTCGTAAGCTCGTATCCGGGCCCGTTCGCGGCCGCGCGCCGGCGTCCGGCCGGTGGAGCGCACGGCGAACGCGAGCGCCACCGACACGCGCGGGCTCCCGAGCAGCGCTGGAACGCAAGGAAGGATCGGGAAGACCATGGCAAGGACGAACATTCAGGCGCAACAGCTCCTCAACTTCGTGGCCGGCGAGTGGCGGCCGTCCGGTGCAGGTGTGTTCCAGGACGTGGTCAACCCCGCGACCGGGGAGGCGATCGCCAGCGTGCCGCTGTCGGCCGCATCGGAAGTCGATGCGGCCGTGCGTGCGGCGGACAGCGCGTACCGGTCCTGGCGCGAGGTGCCGGTGGTGGAGCGGGTGCAGCCGCTGTACCGCCTGAAGGCGCTGCTGGAGGAGCATCTCGACGAGCTGTCGCGGACGCTGACGCTGGAGTGCGGCAAGACGTTCGCGGAGTCGAAGGGGGAGCTCCAGCGAGGCATCGAGAACGTCGAGGTGGCGTGCGGGATGCCGACCTCGATGCAGGGGTGGAACAACGAGGACATCGCGAGGGGGATCGACGAGCACGTGTTCCGGCAGCCTCTCGGGGTGGTGGCGGCGATCACGCCGTTCAACTTCCCGGGGATGATCCCGCTCTGGTTCCTGCCGTACGCGGTGGCCGCCGGGAACGCGTTCGTGTTGAAGCCGAGCGAGCGGGTGCCCATGACGACCCAGTACCTCTTCCGCCTGATCGAGCAGGCGGGGTTCCCGAAGGGCGTGCTGAGCCTGGTGAACGGCGGCAAGGACACGGTGGACGCGATCCTCGACCACCCGCTGGTGAAGGGCGTGTCGTTCGTCGGGTCGACGCCGGTGGCGAAGTACATCTACGGCCGGGCGACGGCCAACGGGAAACGGGCGCAGTGCCAGGGGGGCGCCAAGAACCCGGCGGTGATCCTGCCGGACGCGGAGCTGGACCTGAGCACGCGGATCCTGGCGGACAGCGCCTTCGGGTGCGCGGGGCAGCGCTGCCTGGCGACGTCGGTGGCGGTGACGGTGGGGGAGGCGCGTGAGGGGTTCACGGAGCGGATCGTGGAGGATGCCCGGACGCGCAAGGTCGGCTTCGGCCTGGCCGAAGGGGTGCAGATGGGGCCCGTGATCACGGCGGCCTCCAAGGAGCGCATCTCGGGCCTGGTGGACCAGGGCGTGAAGGAGGGCGCGAAGGTGCTGGTGGACGGCCGCGGCCGCGCGGTCGACGACGCGGAGTTCGCCAACGGGTACTTCCTGCACCCCACGGTGGTGGACGACGTGGCGCCGGGGGGCGCGTTGGCGCGGACGGAGGTGTTCGGGCCCGTGCTCAGCCTCATGCATGCGCGCGATCTGGACGAGGCGATCGCGCTCGTGAACGACCGGCAATTCGGGAACCAGGCGTGTGTGTTCACGTCGTCGGGGGCGGCGGCGCGCAAGTTCCGCAACCAGGTGCACGCCGGCAACATCGGGGTGAACCTTGGGGTGGCGGCGCCGATGGCGTTCTTCCCGTTCAGCGGGTGGGGGGACTCGTTCTTCGGGGACCTGCACGCGCAGTCCCGGCACGCGGTGGAGTTCTACACGCAGACGAAGGTCGTGATCGAGCGCTGGCCGGAGACGTGGAGCCGCCAGTTCTGAGCGGACGCTCCCGAGCGTGCCGATGCTTCCAGGAGCCGCGTCGCCACGGTCGAGGGCGCGGGAGTGAGGGGTTGTGATGGCCGGCGAACGTTCCGACACGCGTTTCGATCTGATCACCCTGGGTCGGTCCTCGATCGATCTCTACAGCAATGACGTGGGCGCCCCTTTCGAGGAGATCACCAGCTTCGCGGCGTACGTGGGCGGCAGCCCGACGAACATCGCCGTCGGGTCGCAGCGGCTGGGGTTGAACGTGGCCTTGCTGACCGCGGTGGGTCGCGACAAGGTCGGTGACTTCCTGAGACATTTCCTGGACGAGGAGGGGGTGGACACGCGCTTCATCCCCGTGAAGGACGGCAAGCGTACCAGCGCGGTGCTCCTAGGGATCGAGAAGGACCGCTTCCCGCTGGTGTACTACCGGGAGAACTGCGCGGACATGGCGCTGTCCATCGACGACGTGGCGGCGGCGCCGATCGCGACCGCGGGAGCGCTGGAGATCTCGGCGACGGCGCTATACGCCGAACCGAGCCGCTCGGCGGCGTTCTACGCGGCGGAGCAGGCGGCGCGCGCGGGCGTGACCGTCTATCTGGACCTGGATTTCCGCGCCGACCAGTGGCACGATCCCCGCGCCTTCGGGCTGGCGGTGCGGGCGATCTTGCCGCAGGTGACGGTGGCGTTCGGGACGGAGGAGGAGATCAACGCCGCCATGCTCACCGATCCGGCGGACATCGAGATCCGCGACCAGCAGATCTCCGCGCCGATCATCCGCGGCGATGTCGAGGCGAACATCGCGGCGATGCTGGCGCGTAGGCCGGGGCCGGAGGCGCTGATCGTGAAACGCGGGCACGAGGGCTGCACGGTCCACCTGGAGGACGGCACGCTCACGCGCGTGCCGGGCTTCGAGGTGGAGGTCATGAACGTGCTGGGGGCGGGGGACGCCTTCGCGGCGGGCGTCATCTACGGGCGCGCGAAGGGGTGGGGCTGGTACGAGAGCGCGCGCATGGGCAACGCCTGCGGGGCCATCGTGGTGACGCGGCACGGCTGCGCGAACTTCACCGCCTATGAGGACGAGGCGCTGGCGTTCGTCGAGGCGCACGGGGGGTTCTGAGGCGGCGCCGGCCGAGGTGAGGCCCGCGGCGGTGGTGCTCGCCGCGGTGGGGTCCGTCGCGCTCGCGCCGGGCGTCGTCCGTTGAGTGCCCCCGTCGCTTCCGTCCCGCCGAACGTCGCTGCCGTATCCTCAGGGAGGCATGGACGACCCGCCCTTCCGCACCGAGCACGTCGCCGCGAACCGCGAGCACTGGAACGCACGCGCCCAGGAGTGGGTGGCGGGCGGCGAGCGCAACTGGGCGCAGGACGAACCCACCTGGGGCATCTGGGGCCTGGCGGAGTCGGAGCTCCGCTTGCTCCCCGCCGACATGCACGGGATGGACGCCGTCGAGCTGGGTTGCGGCACCGGCTACGTGTCCGCCTGGATGGCACGGCGCGGCGCCCGCGTAACAGGCATCGACGCCTCCGAGCGTCAGCTCGCCACCGCCCGCCGCATGGCCGCCGAACACGGACTGGACCTCGCCCTCGTGCACGGCGACGCCGAGGCCACGCCCTTCGAGGACGGCTCCTTTCACTTCGCGATCAGCGAGTACGGCGCGGCCATCTGGTGTGACCCGGCCATGTGGCTGCCCGAGGCGCACCGGCTCCTCCGCCCGGGCGGGCGGCTGGTGTTCCTGGGCAACCACCCGTTCACGACGGTGTGCAGCCCTTGGGACGGGTCGGCGCTGGTGCGCGAGCTGGTGCGGCCCTACTTCGGCATGCGCCGCACCGACTGGCGTGAGGTGGAGGTCGACCCGGGCGGCGTGGAGTTCAACCGCACGGTGTCCGACTGGTTCCAGCTGTTCCGCCAGGTCGGCTTCGAGGTCGAGGACTACCTCGAGCCCAGGCCTCCGGAGTCCGCGAAGGGCGTGGCGTACTTCGTCGATGCCGATTGGGCGCGTCGCTGGCCGAGCGAGCAGGTGTGGAAGGTGCGGAAGCCGGCGGCCTGAGCATCGCCGCGGGTCCTTGCGGCTCACCTATAGTGGCGCATGGTCACCAAGAACCGTGAGGACGGCTACCGCCCGTTGGCGGGAGGCATCACCATGCAGAACCTGGTGCACGGCGACGAGACGTCGATGGCGCGCTTCCGACTCGCCCGAGGCAGCAGGTTGCCGCTCCACAGTCACCCGCACGAGCAGACGGGCATCATGTTGAGCGGAAGCGTACGCTTCACCATCGACGGCGAGGAGTTCCCGGTGGGCCCGGGCGACAGCTGGTGCATCCCAGGGGACGTCGAGCATGCCGTTGACGTCCTGGAGGACAGCGTGATCGTCGAGGTCTTCTCGCCGGTGCGCGAGGAGTATCTGGACTGACCGGGCGCCCGGCTGGGCGCCGTACGCCGCCCGGCGATGCCTGCGTGGGAGGGTTCCTGGCCCGATACTTCAGGTGAGGGTCGATGCGGGGATCGTCGGCCCTCCCCGCTCGGACGACGCGAACCCCGCGAGTTCGCTGGAGCTCGGCTCCTGCCGGCCCCTGCCTGCGCTACGCTTAGGGCGTTGGACAGCACCCTGGGAGGGGGCACGAGATGCGCACCATCATCCGCCTCACCGCCGTGGTGGCCCTGTTCGCCGCCGGCTCCGCCTTCGCCTTCACCTGGAACCCGGACAGCTTCCCGCCGGGCAGCCACAGCTACACCTGGACGATGACCGTCGACCAGGGGGACGGCCCGCAGACGGCCACCATCACCATCGCCATCACCCAGAAGGGTGACACCTACGACACCACCACGACCACCCAGGTGACGCAGACCGGGGTGGCCAAGGAGGACCTCTCCAGCGCGGCGCTGGGCGGCTCGATGATGGGCACGCTGGCGATCGGTCCGATGATGGTCTTCTACGGCCCCGCCTTCATGATGCTGCCGGCGCTGCTCGGCAACGAGGACATCCACGTTCGCAGCGAGCCCGTGCGGGTGGCGGGCATGGGCAGCATCTACATGGACAAGGCGGAGACCTACGCGGGTCACAAGTGCGTGGTGTTGCGCCTGCAGATGGACGACGGCAGCCCGCCTATCGAGATGGCCCTGGCGGAGGACCTGCCCTTCCCCTGCTACAGCAAGTACGGGGAGGAAGGCGACCAGACGACGCTGGAGCTGACGCAGGTGAAGTGAGGGCGCTGAGCGGCGTCATCGGGGCGGACGCCGGAACGGACGCCTCGACGTCGCCGCGCCCGCGCTCACGGCGCCGCCCTCGACACCCTTCTACTGGAATCAGCCTGTTACGCCTCAAGTAGCCTCCGCCGCACCCTGGATGCGAGGAGGCAGACATGCTCACCAGCCACCACTCGACCACGGCTCTGCGCTTCGCCCGAGAACAGATGGAAGCTTACCGCCGCCAGGCCCTCCGCGACCGTGCCGTCCGCGCCGCGCGCGGGCGCGTCCCCCGGGAGCGCCCCGAGGCGGGCGAGCGGCGTCGGCCCGGCGCCCCTCGGACGGGGCGCGCCGGCGCGCGTGCCGGCCGCCTCCTGCCGTCGGGCAGGTGACGTGCGCCGTCAGACCACGGGCGTGAGGAGCTCCCGCCCGGCGAAGTGGGCCGCCAGGTTCGCGATGACCAGGCGGCCCATGGCCTCACGGGTCTCGAGCGTCATGCTCGCCACGTGTGGCGTGAGGGTGACGTTCTCGAGCGCCAGCAACGCGGGCGGGACGTGCGGCTCATCGGCGAAGACGTCGAGGGCCGCGTGAGCGAGCTTGCCGGAACGGAGCGCGTCGACCAGCGCCGGCTCGTCGACGATGGAGCCGCGCGCCACGTTCACCAGCACGCCTTGCTCGCCCAGTGCCGCCAACACACCGGCGTCGACGGCGTTGCGCGTCTCCTCGGTGGCGGCGGCGCAGACCACCAGGTAGTCGCTGACTCGGGCCAGAGCCTTCAGCGAATCGGCGCGGGGCACGTTCGAGCCCTCCACCGCCCGCGGCTGGAAGTAGCGCAGCTCGACGCCGAAGGGCTCGAGCCGCCGCGCCACCGTCCTGCCGATGCGCCCGAACCCGAAGATGCCCACGGTCTTGCCGCGCAGGCTGTGCGGCGCCACGAGGCCCTTGCCGCTCTCCCAGGCGCCGGAGCGCACGAAGCGGTCGAGCGCGCACAGCCGCCGGTTGGCGGCCAGCAGCAGCGCCATGGCGAGGTCGGCCACGTCGTCGGTGAGGACGTCGGGCGTGTTGGTGACGCGCACGCCACGGTTACGGGCGGTGTCCAGGTCCACGGCGTCCACGCCGACCCCGAACACGCCGACGATCTCCAGCGCCGGCAGCCGCTCCATCAGCGCTCCGTGCATGCCCACCGCCCCGTTCGTCACCGCGCCCCGCACCTGCGGCGCCACCCGCGAGACGAGAGCGCCTTGCCCGGACGAGCCTGCCTGCCACAGGTGGTGGCAGACGTAATCACGCTCGAGCGCGTTCATGGTGGAGGCCGAGGACAGGCGCGTCAGGACCAGCAGCTCGGGCTTAGCGTCGGGGTGGGAGCTCGCTCGCTGTCTCAACGGTGGTCAGCCCTTCCAGCTTGGCGCCGCAACTGTCGCGGACGATCAGTCGCGTGGGGATGTAGCGGGTCTCGGGTGGATCGTCGGGATTCTGCATGCGCGTGATGAGCAGCCGCGCGGCCTCCTGCCCGATGGCGTGCGGCCGGGTGGCGACGGTGGTGAGGGCCGGGCGCGACAGCACCGCTTGCTCGAGGTCGTCGAAGCCGACCAGGGCGAAGTCCCGGCCTGCGCGCAGACCGCGGTCGGCGAGCCCGGCGATCATCCCCAGGGCGACACGGTCGTTGTAGGCGACCGCGGCCGTGGGCGGGTCGGGCTGGGACAGGATCTCCGCGATGGCGTCGTAGCCCGCCCCGCGCGTGACCGGGCATGGCAGGATGCGGGCGCCGTCGAGCCCGCTCTCCCGCATCGTCCGTGCGAAGGCCGCGTGGCGCTGCCGAGTGGCCGAGTGCGGGAGGTCGCCGCCGACGAAGGAGATGCGTTGGTGCCCCAGGGCGACGAGGTGCTCGGTCGCCAGCACGGTGCCCGCGTCGAAGTCGACCCCCACGAAGTCCCCGAGGCTGCCGTCGACGCGGCGCAGCGCCTCCACGATCGGCGTTCCCGCCCGGCGGACGGCGTCCAGGAAGGTGGCATCCGTGCCCGGAGCGGCACTGAGGATCAGGCCGTCGACCCCGTGCTCGCGCAGGCGCGAGAGGTAGCGCTCCTGGGCGGGCGTGGACTCGGCGGTGTTGACGAGCAACAGGACGCGCTCGGCTTCGTCGAGGACGCGCTGCGCGCCGGCGACCATGTCGGCGAAGAAGGGGTTGGCGACGTCGCCGATGACCATTCCCACGAGCATCGTTTGGTTGAGGCGCAGCGCCGCGGCGCCGCGGTTGTAGACGTATCCCAGCTCGCGTACCGCCGCCAGCACGCGTTCCCGGGTCGTCTCGGCGGGGAGCGGGCTACCGCTCAGCACCAGGGACACCGTCGACCGCGACACCCCGGCGTGCCTGGCCAGGTCGTCGAAGGTGACCTTCCGCCTGCTCCGCGCGCTCACTCTCGCAGCTCGCCGGCGTTCAGGAACTGCTGCAGCTCCGGCGTCCGGGGCGAGCTGAACAGCGTGTCGGGAGGGCCGGACTCCCAGATGCGGCCGTTGTGCATGAAGAGCACCTCGGTGGCCACGTTCTTGGCGAACCCCATCTCGTGGGTGACCAGCACCATGGTCATGCCCTCGCGCGCCAGTGCGCCGATGACGCGCAGCACCTCGCCGGTCAGCTCCGGGTCGAGGGCCGAGGTGACCTCGTCGAAGAGCATGAGCTGCGGCTGCATCGCCAGCGAGCGGGCGATGGCGACCCGCTGCTGCTGGCCCCCGGAGAGCTGCTCCGGCATGGCGTCGCGCTTGTCGCCCAGCCCCACCTGGTCCAGGACGCGGTGGGCGACCTGGCGGGCCTCCGCCCGGCCCGCGCCCTTGACGATGCGGGGCGCGATCATGACGTTCTCCTCGGTCGTCATGTGCGGGAAGAGGTTGTAGCTCTGGAACACCATCCCCACCTCGACGCGCAGCGCCCGCAGCGCCTTCGGCGGCAAGGGCAGGCTGTGGCCCAGCACCTCGAGGTTGCCGCCATTGATCTCCTCCAACCCGTTGATGCAACGCAGCATGGTGCTCTTGCCGGAGCCGCTGCGGCCGATGATGACCGTCACGCGTCCCTTGGGCACGTCGAAGGAGACGTCGGAGAGCACGGTGAGCTCGCCGAAGCGTTTGGAGACACTCTCAGCTCTGACGACCGACATGGAGCCTGCTTTCCAGGGACTGGCTGAACCTCGAGAGCGGGAAGCACAGCACGAAGTAGATGAGCGCGACCGCCACGAAGGCCGGCAGCGGCCGGAAGGTGGCGTTGGCGATGAGCTGCCCCTCGCGGGTGAGCTCCACCAGGCTGATGAGCGATGTCACCGACGTGTTCTTGATGAGCTGCACCAGGAAGCCCACCGTGGGCGGCAGGGAGATGCGGAACGCCTGCGGCAGGATGATGTGGCGCAGCTGCTGCCAGCGGGTCATGCCCAGCGACTCCGACGCCTCCCACTGCGACTGCGCGATGGAGTCGATGGCGCCGCGCCAGATCTCCCCCAGGTAGGCGGAGCTGAAGATGGTCAAGGCGATCGAGGCCGCCAGCAGCGGCGGGACGTCGATGCCGATAAGCGCGACGCCGAAGTACGCCACGAACAGCAGGATCAGCACCGGCGTGCCCTGGACGATCTCGATGTACGCGGCGGTCAGTGTGCGGCTCACCGGTGACGGGGCGGTGCGCAGGAGCGCCACCGCGAAGCCGGCCAGGCCGCCGAGCGCGAACGCCAACGCCGATAGCAGCACCGTCCAGCGTGCGGCGATGAGCAACAGGGTGAGGGCGTGCCAACCGAACTGGCCGAACATCAGGCGCTCCTGCCGTTCGTCAGCAGCCGGCGGAAGCGCTGCAACGGCGCGAACACCAGGTTGGCGCCGCCGAGGCGGCGCCAACGTTTGAACGAGGCGAAGCCGATCGCCTGGAACGCGGCCTTCATGACGAGGGTGATGAGCACGTAGAGCACGCCCACGACGAAGTAGATCTCGAAGCTGCGGAACGTCAGCGAGTCGAGGAGCTGAGCCACGCCGGTGAGCTCGCCGACGCTTATGGCGGACAGGAGGCTGGACGCCAGCATCATCAGGATGAACTGGCTCGTGAGCGAGGGGTAGACGGCCTCGATGGCGGGAGGAAGCACCACGTGCCGCAGGATCTGCAGGCGGCTCATGCCCAGGGCGGCGCCCGCCTCGATCTGCAACCGGTGCACGGCGTCGATGCCGGCCCGGACGATCTCGGCCGCGTAGGCGCCCAGGTTGGCCACCATCGCCACGATGCCGGCCTCGACGGCGGTGAGGCGTATGCCGACGGTGGGCAGGGCGAAATAGACGATGAACAGCTGGACCAGGAAGGGCGTGTTCCGTACGGCCTCGACGTAGATGGAGACCAGAGCGCGCAACGGCTTCGGGCCGTTGGTCCGCAGCAGGGCGCACACGACGCCGACGGCGAAGCCGAGCAAGATAGCGAGCGAGGAGATAGCGAGCGTGAGGAGGGCGCCCGTGAACAGCTTCGGGAGATTGTGGAAGACCGGGGTGAAATTGAACTGGTACACGTTCACGCTCCGGACGTCATGGCGTCACGCGGTGACGCCGTTCGTGGATCCCCCGCGGGCGCGCGGCGGCGCCCGCGGGGGCATCGGGTGCCCGTGCTCAGAACACCGGCAGGTTCGGGAGCGGCGTGCCGATCCACTTCTGGCTGATGCCGTCGAGCTTCCCGTTCAGCTTGATGTTGTACAGGAAGTCGTTGAGCCACTGGTGCAGCTCGAAGGCGTCCTTGCGGACCGCGATCGAGTTGGGCTGCTGCGAGAAGGCGAACTTGATCTCGTAGTTGCTCTCCTGGTTGCGCTTCTTGAGGATGTCGTTGGCGGTGATGTTGGGGATGGCGATGGCGTCGACCTGGCCGCTGAAGAGCGCCTGGGCGGCGGTGGCGTCGTCCTGGAAGCGGACGATCTTGGTGCCCGTGACGGCCAGGCGGGTGAGCTCCACGTCCTGCGGGCTGCCGCGCGGCACGCCGATGCTCTTGCCCACCATGTCCTGCAGGCCCGATTCCTTGTCCGACTTCGGGGCCAGGATGACCTGCTCGAAGGCGCTGTAGGGCATGGTGAACATCACGCTCTTGGCGCGCTCGGTGGTGGGAGCCAGGGTGGCGACGAGGATGTCGACCTTGCCCGAGAGGAGGGCGGGGATGCGGGCGGGAGGCGTGAGCGGCACGATCTTCACCTTCACGCCGAGGTTCTCCGCCAGCAGGTTGGCGACGTCGACGTCGTAGCCGACGGTTGCGCCGCTGGGGTCGATGGAGCCGAACGGCGGGACGCCGGTCACCACGCCGATGGTGACCTCACCGTTCTTCTCGATCTGGTCCACCGTCTGGGCGCTGGCGACGCTTGCAACGGCCGCCACTAGAAGGATGCTGGCCAGGATCCTGGTCAGCGGCTTCGGGATTCCTCGCAGGTACGTCATCTATGTCGCCTCGAGCACCTTCCTGGTCCGCCATCTCGCGCCCCGCCACGGCAGGGAAGCTCTTGGATCGATCCAAGGTGTGCACGTGAGACGCGCCGGCGGAGAGACCTGGTTCACAGTTTTGAATCGATCCAAGATCACCCTAGGCCGCTTGCTGGGGCGGGGTCAACCCGGCCGACCAGGACTCGGGACACAGGTCCGGGGCGTTCGTGCCTCGGGTAGCGCTCAGGACGGCGTCCGGCGCTCCTGCGGCCGGCGCTCGGGTTCCGGCCCGCCACGCAAGGGGTCACACCCGCGGTGCATCGGCGCGCTCCCCTAGGCCGTGGGGCCCCACCCGACCCACCGCACGCCCACGTCGGCGGCGGCCCGCACGCGGTCGGCGAGCTGCGCGGCGTGGTGCTGGAGGTGGCGCAGGTTCACCAGCTGGTGCTCGAGCTTCGACATCCGATACCAGGGGAAGCCGCTGTCGCCGCGCCCCAGCTCGAGCGTGTCGACGCAGGCGTCGACCATGCCGTCGAGGACCTGCCAGTAGGCGAGCACCTGCTCCCGGCTGTAGGCATCGGGGACGAGCGGGAGGTCGCTGGCGGGGTCGGGGCGGCCCGGTATGCCGTCCGGGTGCTGCGCCGGCCGCTGGTGCTCCCAAGGCCGGAAGCCGGCCTCCTCGGGCATCAGGTACAGGTGCGTGAAGTAGAGGGTGTGGTAGGCCACCTGCCAGAAGGCGTTCTTGGGGCCCGGATCCGCCCACAGCGCGTCGGGACAGCGTTCGACGGCCTCCCTGAGCATGGCCAGGGCGGCGTGGTACTGGCTCTTCAGGGCCGACCGGAGGCTCGCGTTCGGGGTCACGTCGGATGCCTGCGAGGTTGTCATGGCCGATCCTTTCGACAGCGGGGCTGGGGTGCAGCCATCATGCCACGCCGGCCCGACGTCCCTCGGGCAGCGGACGGCGCTCGTGGGCGACCGACTTCGCGTCAGGCTACCGGCGGACCGCCTAGCATGGTGCGACGACCCAGCCAACGGTCGACCGGGGAGGCACGCCGCATTGGAACGGCCAGTGGACCTGCTCGAACGCGACGGCGACCTCGCCGCCGTGACCGCGCTCCTGCCGAAGGCGGGCGCCGGCGGCGCGCTGGCTCTGCTCGGGGCCGGCGCCGGCGGCGGCAAGACGGCGTTCCTGCGCGCGGCCGCCGCCCGGTTGGAGGGCCGCGCCGACGTGCACTGGGGCGAGTGCGATCCCATCGGCACGCCGCGGCCCCTCGGCGCGGTGATGGACTTCGCTCCGGCGCTCGTGGGCCGCGCCGCGGACACGCTCGGGGTCGACGGCGCCGGCCGCGAGCGTTTCTTCCGCGAGCTGCTCGAGCGGCTGCGCGCGCCCGGACCGCGTTTCGTGGTGATCGAGGACGTGCACTGGGCGGACGAGGCCACCCTCGACCTGCTCCGGTTCGTCGGTCGCCGCATCGCCTCCACGCGTGCCCTGCTGGTGTGCAGCTACCGCGACGACGGGCTCGGCCCGGACCATCCGCTGCGGCTGCTCTTGGGGCAGCTGGCCGGCCGGCCATCGGTGCGGCGTCTCACCTTGGCGCCGCTGTCGCTGGCCGCAGTCCGCAGCCTCAGCGCCGGCACGGGCCTCGACCCTGCGGAGCTGCACCGGCGCACCGGTGGGAACCCCTTCTTCGTTACGGAGGTCCTCGCGGCCGCCCGCGAGCCGGGTTCCCGCGGCGGGGGTGCGCCCGCTACGGTGCGGGACGCGGTGCTGGCGCGGGCAGCCGTGCTCGACCCGCCTGCCCGCGCCGTACTGGAGGCGTCGGCGCTGCTGGGCGCGCGCGCGGAGCCTTGGCTGCTGGAGAGCCTGCTGGGCGACGCCGAGTCGGCCATGGATGCCTGCGTCGCGCATGGCATGCTGGAGCACGCCGGCGACGCCCTGTCCTTCCGTCACGAGCTGGCGCGCGACGCGTTGGCGGAGAGCATCCCGCCGGAGCGGCGCAGGCGCCTGCACGCGGCGGTGCTGGCCGCGTTGGAAGCGGCTCCGGACCGCGCCATCGACGTGGCGCGCCTCGCCCATCACGCCGAGCAGGCCCACGACGCCGCCGCCGTCCTGGCCTACGCCCCGGAGGCGGGCAGGCAGGCCGCGCGGCTGGGGGCGCACCGCGAGGCGGCGCGCCAGTTCGCCCGTGCCCTGCGTTTCTCCGGCGGCGCCGAGGCGGCGGAGCGCGCCGCCCTGCTGGAGGCCTTCGCGCAGGCGCACCGGGTCATCGCCTACACGCGTGAGGCGCTCGAGGCGGAAGAGGCGGCGGTGCGCCTCTGGCGCGGGTTGGGCAACGGCCGCGCAGAGGGAGCCGCGCTCGCCCGGCTGGCCGGGCTCTACGCCCACCGCGGCCGCACCGACGACGCCGAGGCCGCCAGCTCGAAGGCGCTGGAGCTCCTTGGATCGGCCGCGCCCACGCCCGAGCTGGGGCACGCCCAGGTGGTGCAGGCCACCCTGCGCGTGCGCGCCCGGGACAATGCCGAGGCGGTGCTGTGGGGGGAGCGCGCTCTCGCTTCCGCACAGCTCTTCGACGATGCCGAGCTGGCGGTGCGGGCTCACTGCCGCATCGCGGCCGGCCTGCTCCTCCAGGACCTGGTCGGCGGCGAGGACCACCTCGCCCGGGCGCGGGAGCTGGCCGAGCGCGCCGAGCTGCGGCGGGTGGCTGCCCTGCCGCACGTCACGGCGGCCTCCGTGGCGGTCGAGCGCTACCGCTTCGCGGACGCCAGGCGGTCCATCGAGGACGGGCTGGCGACCTGCCGGGAGCTTGACCTGGACAGCGATGCCCTCTACCTGCGGTCCCTGAGGGCGTTGGTCGACACCTTCGTGGGCGAGTGGCACGCGGCGATGGCGGCGGCGGACGACATCGCGCGGGAACCGGAGGTGGAGACGCTGACCCGCGTCATGGCCCTGCTCGCGCTGGGCCGGCTCCGCGCCAGGCGCGGCGACTCCGGCGCCGACCGGGCCCTCGACGAGGCCCTGGCGCTGGCGGAGCCCACGCGCAGCCTGCAGCGGCTGGGGCCGGTTCGCGCCGCCCGGGCGGAGGCCGCTTGGATCGCCGGGGACCGGCCGCGGGTTGTTCGCGAAGCGGAGGCCGGGTACGCGCTCGCCTTCGAGAGGCGGCACGCCTGGATGACCGGCGAGCTTGGCTACTGGCTCGCCCGCGCCGGCGGCGAGCCGACGTTGCCGGCATGGGCGGCCGCGCCGTTCCGACTCGAGGCGGAAGGGTCGTTCGCTGCCGCGGCGGCCGCCTGGCGCGCGATCGGTTGCCCGTACGAGGAAGCGCGGGCGCTCGCTTCCAGCGGCGAGGTGGACGCGCTGCGGCGCGCGCTGGAGGGCTTCGAGCGTCTCGGCGCCCACCCCGCGGCTTCGGCGTCCGCCCGCGCTCTGCGCGCGCTCGGAGCTCGCGCCATCCCGCGCGGCCCGCGGCCGGCGACGCGCGCGAACCCCGCCGGGCTCACCCCGCGCGAGAGCCAGGTGGTAACGCTGCTGGTCCGTGGCGCCACCAACCGTGCCATCGGGTCCGAGCTCCATATCTCGCCGAAGACGGCGGCGCACCACGTGTCGGCGATCCTCGCCAAGCTCGGCGTCGCACGCCGGACGGAGGTCGCCGTCGCGGCGCGGCGTCTCGGGCTCGCGCCCGCCGAAGGAGCCGGGGGCGAACCGAGCGGGGGCGAACCGGGCGGGGCCGAACCGAGCGGGGCCGAACCGAGCGGGGCCGAACCGGGCGGGGGCTGAACCGAGCGGGGCTGAACCGATCCCGGCCGATCCGACCGTGAGCGAGCGGGCCGGGGGCAGGTAGGGCGAGGCTGGGCAGGCCGAAGCTGGGCAGGCCGGTCCGCCAACATGGGCAACATTCCCGATGTGCAGCAGGACCCGCCGGGCGCATCCTTCTGGCGACGGGGCGTTCGCCGCCCCCGAGGCGCCGGCCGCTCGCGGCCGGCCCGGAAGGAGAGAGCATGCCGCGCTACATGGTGGAACGGACCTTTCCAGGCGGTCTGGAGATACCGGTGAACGCCGACGGCGCCGCGACCTGCCTCAACGTGGTCGGGCGCAACTCCGATTTCGGCGTCACCTGGTTGCACTCCTACGTCAGCGACGACAAGTGCAAGACCTACTGCGTCTACGACGGCCCCAGCCCGGAGGCGGTGCGCCGCGCGGCGGATGCCAACGGCCTCCCCGTCGACCAGGTGACGCTGGTAAGCGTTCTCGACCCGTACTTCTACCGCTGAAGCCCCAACGGCCTCGGCACCCTCGCCGCCTCACCGCGGCACGCCCGTCAGGAGGAACCGTGAGAGACATCCGTGATTCGCTCGCCCGCCTTCCCCGTCGCTTCGCCCCGCTCCTGCGACGCCGGCTCTCCCTGGGGGCCCTCTCGATCGCCTCGCTGGCCTTGGCAGCGGGGATCCCCGCGATGGCGGCGATGGGCCCCGCGCCCACGCCTTCCCGAGCTCCGAGCGCGCAGCCGCTGCTGGCCGACGCGGCCGACCCCATGGCCGGCGTCGCCACCGAGATGCTGGGCTCGCTCCCGTCGGCCGGCGCACCGGGCTACACGCTCGTGTTCCTGCGCATCACCATGCAACCGGGCGCGCACATCCCCGCCCACTCGCACCCCGGCGACGTGGTGGTCGTGGTGCAGAGCGGCAAGTTCGGCACCGCCTTCGTGCGAGGCCAGGGAACGGTCACGCGGGCGGCGGCCGGCGCCACGCCGGCGACCGAGACCTTGAAGGCCGGGGACGCCGCCGTGCTGCTACCGGGGGACAGCCTGGCCTACGGCGGCAGCGCCGGCCATACCATGAGCAACGCCGGGGACACGCCGCTGGTGCTGCTGGTGTCGGCCCTTCTCGCCGACGGGCAACCGGGGTTCGCGTTCGATCACTGAGCCGCAGCCCGCGGGCCCGGGCGCGCGATCGTTCGCCAGACCGCGCGCCCGGGCCCGCGGCGTATCTGCCTCACGCCGAACGCGTCACCGGCGCCGCGCTCCCCGTCGCCACCGTCCCTGCCGCAACCACCCGGTTCCGGCCCTCGCCCTTGCCCCGGTACATGGCGGCGTCCGCCGCCTCGACCACCTGCGACGGCGGGCTCTCGCCGTCCCCTTCCGCCACCCCGAACGTCATCGTCACGTGAAGCGTCTCGCCCTCGGCGTCGATCGCCAGGTCCTCCACCGACGCGCGCAGCTTCTCCGCCGTACGCAACCCCCCGGCGAGGCTCGTCTCGGGCAGCACCAGCACGAACTCCTCGCCGCCCCACCGGCTCACCACGTCGTGATCGCGCATGCTGCCGCGAAGCAGCCCGGCCACCGCCCGCAATACCGCGTCGCCGGCGGCATGGCCGTAGCGGTCGTTGACGGCCTTGAAGCGATCCACGTCGCCCATCACCACGCAGTAGAAGCGCGCGGAGCGCTGGGAGCGGCTGTTCTCCCGGGCAAGCTCCTCCTCCACGGCGCGGCGGTTGAGCAGGTCGGTGAGCCCGTCGCGCAGTGCGATGCCCTCCATCACCCGCATCGCCGATCTCTGGGCATGCTCGGCGCGGGCGACCGAGTACGCGCTCAGCAGGGCCATCACCACCACGGCTACCGATACCACCAGGACGTTGAAGACGTGCACGACATGGACGGTGCCCGCCGGGACGCCCGCCAGACCGCCCAGTGCCGGCCACAGCAGCTCGAAGCCGATGTAGAGCGTCCCCAACAGGCCCATCCACGCCCAGCGGGTCGGCGACCGGCCCGGGTGCAGGCCGATGAGCACCAGCGGCACCATCATGTAGTAGAGGAAGCCGCTCGCCTCGCCCAGGTAGACCGCGCCCAGCGCGGACGCGACGGCGATGTCGATGCAGATGACGGCGAGGGCGACGTTCGCGGTGCCGCGACGGAGGAGGGCGTACGCGAGGCTCGGCATGACCAGGCCGGCGGCGGTGTGCCACGCCATGCCGCCGAGGCCGAGGAGCACGAACACCACGGCGAACGCTGCGTGGGCGGCGAACCCGCCGATCACCACGCGCCACAGGATCCACCGGAAGCGATCCGCAGATGTCACCGCGTCGCCGGTCCCTTCTCGCCCATGCCCTGCGGGCAGGGCAGGAGCGGCCCCGACCGTGAGGGGTGGGTCATTGTCCCGGGAGGGCGGCACGAGCGCAGTGCCAATCCCGACACTTCCTCCGTAGGGCAAGCGCTCCGGACGACCGCGGTTCCCGCGCCCGACCCCCGCTACGCTCAGCGCGCTCGCGCGGACCAGGCCGCCGCGGCGGGTGTCGCGCCCGCCGCCGGAGCGGTCCCCCAGGCGTTGCCGACTACCGTGGGGGCCCCATCTCCCGGCGGATCGCCTGGCGCGTGGCAGGCTGCACCAGGCCGGTGAAGCACCCGAGCGTGTAGGGGTACTCGCGGGTCATGCGGTAGGCGTAGTCGAAGTGGCGCCCGTCCACCGTGACGCTCTCGGCGCGGCCGTGGCATGCGTCGAGGTCTTCGTTGGTGAGGAGCGCTCCGTCGGCTCCGCGCATCCCGAGGATGGGATAGCCGTCGAGCGCGAAGCCGACGTCGGCGCTCCCGTCTGCCCCGGGTAGGCAGGGGGAGGCGCTGTGGTAGTGGTACTGGCCCTTCCCCTGCGGATGGCCGTCGCAGGCGTCTTGCACTTCGTGCGCCGCCGCGTCTCGGCCGGCGTCGTCGAGCGCGCTGTAGATCGCCACCCCGGTGGTGGTGAAGCCGATCATCCCCATCGGCAGGCAGGCGGGAGTCGGCGCCCTCGCCGGTCGGGCCGGGATGTCGAAGCTCAGGTCCTGAGGGGCGATGGCGTTGGGGTTGGTGTCGTACCGGTAGGCGGGGTCACTCGACGCTATCGGGAAGATGCCGGTGGGTTCGCCCACCGGCAGGCCGTTGTCCCGGATGGCGATGACCGCACCCGTCAACGTCGCGGTGAAGCTGGCCTCCGGCCATGTCACACGGCCGGCGACGTGCGGCTTGCGCGAGGGATCCCAGGTGTCTCCCTGGATCCAGTCGCCGGCGTGCCGCGCGGCGGCGGTCCTGAACGTCGTCGCACATGCGAAGACGTTGCCCGCCGCCGGGTGATCGCTGACGTGACCGTCGCCGAGCGGGAGGACCTGGGCCGCGGCGGTCGCGAGGGTGCACAGCACCGCCACGAGCACGAGACGCATCATGCCAGACGATAGCCTGCGGCGATGGAGAAGGGGCCGGGCACGGCGCTCCGGCCGCTCTCCGTCGGCCGCGAGAGCGCCCCGGCGGCGCGCCGCCGGGGCGCGCTGCCGGTCAGGTGGCGGGTGGGATGTTCTGGTTGATGTGGAAGAGGTTGTGGGGGTCGTAGCGGCGTTTGATGTGGGTGAGGCGTTGGTAGTTGTCGCCGTAGGTGGCTTGGAT
>Ga0102953_1000415_pt1 | contig 29691 bp, 26 predicted proteins | sample SalPon2A_C_D2_MG_FD_78509 | JGI IMG/M metagenome (GOLD analysis project Ga0102953, IMG submission 78509) | Soil microbial communities from South San Francisco under conditions of wetland restoration - Salt Pond MetaG R2A_C_D2_MG | ecosystem: Environmental > Terrestrial > Soil > Wetlands | place... | reverse complement strand
GGGGCGGATGAGGGGCGATGTTGCCCTGGTGCATCAACCTGCCCGGACACTGCTGCGACACAACATACAAGAAATTGAATATTCCCTTGCCCCCGCCCTCCCCCTCGGTTATAATCGACCCGTTATGCAAAATACGCACATCGACAATCAGCCCCGCCAGGACGACTGGCCGGACGTCACCGGAGTGATTCTGGCCGGCGGCAAGAGTTCGCGCATGGGACGGGACAAGGCCACCCTCAAGGTGGGGGGAGTGCCCCTTTTCGAGCGGGTTCTCGGCGTCATGCGGACCCTCTTCCCCACTGTCCTCATCGCCGGCGACCGTCCCGACCTCGCCCGACCGGGGGTTCCGTGCTACCCCGACCTCTTCCCGGGCAGCGCCCTGGGCGGTCTTCACACCGGCCTTTGCGCGGCACGAACCGACTGGATCTTCGTTGCTCCCTGCGACCTGCCCCACCCCGACGTCGAACTGATGCGCATCCTGCTGTGCCGGCGCGCGGGGGCCGACGTGGTCGTCCCGCGCACCCGCAGCGGCCTCGAACCCCTTTTCGCCCTGTACCGCAAGAGCTGCCGGGGCCCTGTGCGGGCCATGCTGGAATCGGGTCATTTCCGCATTTACGATTTCTATCCCCAGGTTCGCATGCGTTACGTGGAAGAAGAGGAACTGCCCGCCAACTGGCAACGGTCGCTGGCCAACATCAACACCCCGGAAGATATTCGCCGGCTGGAGGCGAAGCGATGAAGACCCTTCGGGTACGCTCCAAGGTCTGGCTGGAGACGGGCGGAGCCCCCCTGCTCGGCGAAGGGAGGGAGCTTCTGTTGTGCCATATCCGGCGGGAAGGATCGATCAGCGCCGCGGCGAGGCGGATGGGCCTGTCCTACCGCAAGGCCTGGAGCTACCTCGACCAGATGGAGCAGCACCTCGGAACCCCCCTGGTGCATCGGCGCAAGGGCGGCGCGCGGGGCGGAACCGCGACCCTCACCGATACGGCCGTGCGCCTCATCGACCGCTACGAGCGACTCCAGACCGAGGTGAGGGAATTTGCCGACCGTCGCTTCGCCGAGCATTTCGCCTCGATCGCCGATCCGGGAGCCGATTGAACGCCCCCTGATTCATCGCCAGGAGACAACACCGATGCTGAGCTACGAAGAAGCTGTTCGGGTGGTACTGGAGACCGTCCGTCCCATGCCCCCGGAGGAAGTGCCCTTGCAAGAGGCCCTGGGCCGGGTCACCGCCGAGCCGGTCCACGCCCGCTGGGACCTGCCTCCGGCGAACAACTCGGCCATGGACGGATTCGCCTTCGCCTTCGCCGGACAGCGCGCGGGGGACCGGCTCGGCGTGGCCGGCTTTCTCCCGGCTGGCGGTCACATGGAGGAGGAAATTCCGCCCGGGCAGGCGGTGAAGATCATGACCGGCGCTCCCCTGCCGGTCGGTTGCGACACCGTCGTCCCCATCGAGGACACCGAGGAGACCGATGGCGGCATTTGCCTCAGAACCTCCCCCCGTACCGGAAAGCACGTGCGTCGTCGCGGCGAGGAACTGCGCCGCGACGAGGAGATTCTCCCGGCCGGCGTCCCCATCCTCTCCGGCGAGATGGGCCTGCTGGCGGCCGGCGGCATCGAGCGCCTCCGGATAATCCGTCCCCCACGGGTCGCCCTCCTTTCCACCGGGGACGAACTGGTGGAACTCGGCGAGACGCCGGGACCGGGCCGGATCGTCAATTCCAATTCCCATCTTCTGTCCTCCCGCCTGAGGGAGGAGGGCCTGGAGGTCGTCCTCCTCGGCATCGCCCGCGACGAGAAAGGGGAAATGGCCTCCAAGGTCGCCGCGGGCCTCGAGGCGGATATACTGGTCACCACCGGCGGCGTCTCGGTCGGCGACCGAGACCATGTGCAGGAGACTCTCGAAGGCTTCGGTTTCCAGCTCGGGTTCTGGCGGGTCAGCATCAAGCCGGGCAAGCCGGTCCTCTTCGGAACGGCGCAGGGCCGCCCGGTTTTCGGTCTGCCGGGCAACCCGGCCGCCTCGGCGGCCACCTTCGAACTCTTCGTCCGCCCGGCCCTGCGCCGGATGGCCGGCTTCCGCGATCCTTTGCCGCCGCGCCTGCGGGTCACCCTGACCGAAAGCATCGACGGCGGGGTCAAGCGCCAGCGTTTTCTCTGGGGAACCCTGAAGGAACGGGACGGAGCCTATCTTTTCACCCCCTCGGCCCGCCAGGGGTCGGGGCAGAATCGCAGCATCCGGGGCTCCCAGGCGCTTCTCCCGGTTCCCGGAGACAGTCCCGGTCTGCCGGCGGGCAGCCGGAGCGATGTTCTGCTGCTTCGCCTGCCTCCAGGTGCGGCCTGAGACAGGCGGAGGTATACGTTGCCATTTTCGGCAGGTCGATATAATCTAAAGAGCCTGCCGAACTCTGGAATGAATCGACCGCGAAAAAAGGTAAATCGAGGAGAGATTTCCCGTTTTCTCGAGACGGTCCCCCAAGCGCGACAGAGCCCGAGGGGGATTCAAGGCTTTTTCACCAAAACGATTACCAGGAGACGATCGCCATGTTCGGACTCGGAACCCAGGAACTGATCATCATTCTCGTGCTGGTGCTCATCATTTTCGGCGCCGGCAAACTTCCCCAGGTCGGGGGCGCCCTCGGCAAGGGCTTGCGTAACTTCAAGCAGGGAATGAAGGAAGGCGAGGAGGAAAAGGAAGAAGAAAAAAAACTGGAAGACCGCAAGGAGGACTGACCCCCCCCGCGGCCCGGCCTCAAACACCGAAGCCCGCCCCTTTGCCGAGGCGGGCTTCGGTGTTCAGCCGGTCGGAATCCAGTTTATTGCTGGGGGGTGATGGTGATTTCCACCCGGCGGTTCAGCTGCCGCCCATACACGGTGCTGTTGTCCGCGACCGGCTGGGTCTCGCCGAAGCCGATGGGGGTCATCCGCATCGGATTGACCCCCATGCCGCTCAGGGCATTTTTTACCGACATCGCCCTTCGCTCGGAGAGCTGCTGGTTGTAGGCCTCCGGGCCGGTGCTGTCGGTATGACCGGCGATCCTGATGGTGGTTTGCGGATACTGCTGCAGAATCGAGGCGACCCGGTTCATCTCATCGTAGGCGCCCGGCTTGAGAGCCGACGAATCGACGTCAAAAAGAGTATCCGACTTGAAGGTCAGTGCCAGGGTATTGAGGTTCCGCTGGACGTTGGCCCCCTCCACGCTCGCCAGCTGCTGACGGAAGGCCGCCTCCTGATTGTCCATGCTCCGCCCGATGGCCCCCCCGGCCAGACCGCCGACCGCCGCTCCGATGGCCGCCCCGGCCAGCGTCCCTTTCGTGTCGTGTCCGATCGCCTGCCCCAGAATCGCCCCCGATGCGGCACCGACCGCGGTTCCCGTCGCGGCCCCTTTCTGGGTCTTGGTCATCGGCTGGGTACAGCCCGCCAGAACCAGGGAAAGAATCGCTGCACAGACCAGTTGTTTTCTCATGGTTGTCTCCTTGCTGGGTAATGGTCAGATTTCATTGGCTACCATATCTATAATCATTTTTAGCATGCGTTCCCGGGAAAGACAACTTGTCGAACAAAGCATTTTCGTTTTGCCGCAAATCAGCGCCTCATCCAGAGAAAATAAAAATAATGGCCGACTCCGTCGCTGCCAAATGACTGCCGGAGCCTTATGAACTTGAAAAATTCCGCCCGCTCATGCTAGTTTGCGCGTTTAAAGTATCGACAAAAACCCAGGAGGTGTCCATCCGGAAATTCGGGATGGCCACCGCAAGTTCCTGATTCGGAAACGAGCAATTTTTCGCAAGGTCAAGGAAAGCAAGGCCGAAGATTGACGCAGAGATTGCGGAAAAGGGCCATTTCCGGACAGAAACCAGGAGATTTGCGCTTATGAAAATCACCCGCGCCCAGGTGGAGCACGTCGCCGGACTCGCCCGACTGGCCCTCGAGGACGACGAGCTCTCTTCCCTGACCGACCAGATGGATGCCATCCTCGGCTACGTCGAGAAGCTCAACGAACTCGACACGGAGGGAATCGTTCCGACGGCACATGCCGTGCCGCTGGAGAACGCCTTTCGCGAGGACGAAGTGCGTTCCTCGATCGGCGTCGAAAAGGCCCTGCAGAACGCCCCGGAACCGGTCGAGGGGTGTTTCCGCGTCCCCAAGATTATCGAATAATCCAGGTAAAAGGTACTTGACGATGGAACTGACTGAGTTACCGATACATGAAATGCAAACATTGCTCCAGGGGGACCTCACCTCGGTGGAGCTTACCGGAGCCTTTCTCGACCGGATCGAGGCGACCGGCGAGAAGACCAACGCCTTTATCACCGTCTGCCGCGAGGCGGCCCTGGCCGAGGCGGCCGAGGCCGACCGGAGGCTGGCGGCGGGCGAGGCGGCGCCGTTGACCGGCATCCCGATCGCCCTGAAGGATATCTTCAACACCGAGGGGATCCGCACCACCTGCGCCTCGAAAATTCTGTCCAACTACGTCTCCCCCTACGACGCCACCGCCGTGGCCAGGCTCAAGGAACAGGGGGCGGTCATCGTCGGCAAGCTCAACATGGACGAGTTCGCCATGGGCAGCTCCAACGAAAACAGCGCCTTCGGACCGGTGAAAAATCCCTGGGATCCCGAAACGGTCCCCGGAGGCTCCTCCGGCGGCTCGGCGGCCTGCGTCGCCGCCCGCCAGGCGGTGGCCACGCTCGGCACCGATACCGGCGGCTCGATCCGGCAGCCGGCCTCGCACTGCGGGGTGGTCGGCCTCAAGCCGACCTACGGTCGGGTCAGCCGCTACGGCGTGATCGCCTACGCCTCGTCCCTGGACCAGGTCGGCCCGGTGACCCGCGACGTCGAGGACTGCGCCATCATGCTCGGCGCGGTCGCCGGCCACGATCCCCTCGACTCGACCTCCGTCGACACCCCGGTTCCCGACTATCTCGCCACCCTGAGCGACGGGGTCAAGGGACTGCGCATCGGCCTGCCCGCGGAGTACTTCATCGAGGGGCTCGACGCCGAGGTCAAGCAGGCCGTCGAGACGGCCATCGAGACCTACCGCCGGCTCGGCGCCGAGGTCGAAAAGGTGCGCCTGCCCCACACCGACTACGCGGTGGCCTGCTACTACCTGGTGGCGACCGCCGAGGCCTCGAGCAACCTGGCCCGCTACGACGGGGTGCGCTACGGAAAGCGCGTCGACGAAGGCGGGGGATTGATCGACATGTACATGAAAAGCCGCGCCGCCGGCTTCGGCAGCGAGGTCAAGCGCCGCATCATGCTGGGCACCTACGCCCTCTCCTCCGGTTACTACGATGCCTACTATTTGAAGGCCCAGAAGGTACGGACACTGATCCGGAGGGACTTCCTCGATGCCTTCGAAAAGGTGGACGTCATCCTGACCCCGGTAGCGCCCACCCCGGCCTTCCGGATCGGCGAGAAAACCAACGATCCGCTGAAGATGTACCTGTCTGACATCTTCACCATTCCGGCCAACCTGGCCGGGACCTGCGGCCTGAGCGTTCCCTGCGGCTTCTCCTCGGACGGGCTGCCCATCGGCCTGCAGCTGATCGGCAAGCCTTTCGACGAGGCGACCCTGCTGCGCGCCGGCCACGCTTTCGAGCAGGCGACGGATTGGCACACGAAGAAGGCGCCGTTGTAATGTCTGTGTAGGGGCAGGCCTTGTGCCTGCCCAGGGCACCCACAAGGGGCGCCCCTGCATCGTCAAAAGGATTTTCCATGAATTCCAGATACGAAGTCGTCATCGGACTCGAGGTCCACACCCAACTGACCACGGCCACCAAGATCTTCTGCGGCTGCTCGACCACCTTCGGCAGCGAGCCCAACAGCCAGACCTGTCCGGTCTGCCTCGGCCTTCCCGGGGCCCTGCCGGTGCTCAACCGGCAGGTGGTCGAATATGCCATCCGCACTGGACTGGCCACCAACTGCAGCATCGCCCCGCGTTCCATCTTCGCCCGCAAGAACTATTTCTACCCGGACCTGCCCAAGGGCTACCAGATCAGCCAGTACGAACTGCCGATCTGCGAGCACGGGTACCTGGAGATCGAGACCGAAGATGGCCCGAAGAAGATCGGCATCACCCGCATCCACATGGAAGAGGATGCCGGCAAGCTGTTGCACGGCGAGACGGCGGAGACCGCCGGCAGCTCCTTCGTCGACCTCAACCGGGCCTGCACCCCCCTGCTGGAGATCGTCTCCGAGCCGGACATGCGCTCTTCCGACCAGGCGATCGCCTACCTGAAGAAGCTCCACCAGATCGTCGTCTATCTCGGGGTCTGCGACGGCAGCATGGAGCAGGGCTCCTTCCGCTGCGACGCCAACGTCTCGGTACGGCCCCGGGGGCAGAAGGAATTCGGCACCCGCGCCGAGCTCAAGAACATCAACTCCTTCCGCTTCATCAAACAGGCCATCGAATACGAGGTCGAACGCCAGATCGACGTCGTCGAGAGCGGCGGCCGGGTCGTCCAGGAAACCCGTCTCTTCGACGCCGGCACCGGCACCACCCGTTCCATGCGCGGCAAGGAAGAGGCTCACGACTACCGCTACTTCCCCGACCCCGACCTCGTTCCCCTGGTGGTCGACGAGGCGTGGATCGCCTCGGCCCGGAAGCACCTGCCCGAGCTGCCCGAACGCAAGATCGAGCGTTTCGTCGCCGATTACGGCATCTCCCGCTCCGACGCCGAGATCCTGGCCGCCGACCGGCAGATGGCCGAGTACTACGACGCCTGCGCCAGGAGCCACGGCAACGGCAAGGCCTGCGCCAACTGGGTGATGGGCGAGGTGCAGCGGCGCCTCAACGAGGAAGGCGGCACCATCGCCGAAGCGCGGGTCACCCCCGAGATGCTCGCCGCCCTGCTCGCGCGCATCGACGACCAGACGATCTCCGGCAAGATCGCCAAAACCGTCTTCGAGGAGATGTGGAAAAGCGGCAAGACGGCCGACGCCGTTATCGAGGAGAAGGGCCTCAAGCAGGTCACCGACTCCGGCGCCATCGAAAATATCGTCGACGAGGTGATCGCCGCCAACCCCGACCAGGCCGCCGAGTACCGCGGCGGCAAGGAGAAACTGCTCGGCTTCTTCGTCGGCCAGGTGATGAAGGCGAGCCGGGGCAAGGCCAACCCCGGCATGGTCAACGAACTGCTCAAGAGAAAACTGAATGCGTGAGGGGCAAGGCGTAAAAAACCTTTTCTCCTCACACCTCACTCCTCACCCCCCACGGAGTAAAACCGATGTCCATCAAACCGATCCTGTTCGAAGACGGCGTGCTGAAGATGATCGATCAGCGCCTGCTGCCGGTCGAGGAGCTCTGGCTCGAATATACCGACTACCGGGATGTGGCCGAGGCGATCAAGACCATGGTCGTGCGCGGCGCTCCGGCGATTGGCGTGGCGGCGGCCTTCGGAGCCGCCTTCGGCGCCATGGACATCGAGGCCGCCGATTTCGGCGCCTTTCGCACCGCCTTCGAAAAGGTCTGCGAAACCCTGGCCGCCACCCGGCCGACGGCGGTCAACCTCTTCTGGGCCCTGGAGAGGATGCGGAAGTGCGCCGAGGAGAACGCCGAGCTGCCCATTGAGAACCTCAGGAAACGGCTGCTCGACGAGGCGAAGAAGATCGCCGCGGAGGACGAACTGCTCAACCGGACCATGGGTAAAAACGGCCAGGGCCTCATTCCCGACGGCGGCCGGGTGCTCACCCACTGCAACGCCGGCGCCCTGGCCACCGGCGGCTACGGCACCGCTCTCGGGGTGATCCGGGCGGCGGTGGAGGCGGGCAAGAAGGTCGCCGTCCTCGCCGACGAGACCCGCCCCTTCCTGCAGGGCTCGCGCCTGACCGCCTGGGAGCTGCAGCGCGACCACATCCCCGTCACCCTGATCTGCGACAACATGGCCGGCTACCTGATGAGCAAGGGCGAGATCGACTGCGTCATCGTCGGCGCCGACCGCATCGCCGCCAACGGCGACGTCGCCAACAAGATCGGCACCTACACGGTGGCGGTGCTGGCCCGTGAACACGGCCTTCCCTTCTACGTGGCGGCCCCCCTGTCGACCATCGACCTCTCGCTCGCCGACGGCAGCCAGATCCCGATCGAGGAGCGTGACCGCCGGGAGGTGACCCACAGCGGAAAGATACAGCTCGCCCCCGAAGGGATCGCCGTCCGCAACCCGGCCTTCGACGTCACCCCGGCGCGCCTGGTTACCGCCATCATCACCGAACGCGGCGTGGTCAAGGGCGATTACCTCACCGGGCTCAAAGCCCTCTTCGACGGATAGAGACCTCATGGAGCGAAGCCAACTGATCACCCGGATCGAAGGGAGCCTCGGCGACCGGCAGCAGTTGACGGATCTGGCCAACCGGCTCGGCTACGCCGAAACCGGCAAAACGGCCGCCAATATCGAAGAGCTCCACGCCGCCCTCGACGACCCAGGCCTGCTGGCCGACATCCTCCTCGACGCCCTGGCGACCGCCGACCCCGACGGCGCCCTCAACGGTCTCGAACGGCTGCTCGACAACGGCTGCTGCGGTGATACGCCCGCCCTGATCGGCCGGCGCGAGCGCCGGCGGCAGCTCCTGACCATCCTCGGCGCCTCCGGCTTTCTCTCCGGCATCCTCTGCCGCAGCAGCGACTACTGCCATGGGCTGTTCGCCCGCCGAGAGATCGATTGCTTCAAATCCAACGAAGCCATGCTGGCCGAACTGCGCCGCGAGATCGGCGACACGGCTTCCCTTGCCGAACTTCAGCAGGGCCTGCGCTGCTACAAGCGGCGCGAGATCCTGCGCATCGGCGCCCGCGACCTGTGCGGACTCGACGACCTGGTCGGGGTCACGGCCCAGCTCTCCGACTTGGCATCGGCCTGCCTGCAGCGCGCCTGCGAGGTCTGCGACGCCCTTCTGCGCGAGGAGTTCGGCGTTCCGCGGCACCATGAGACCAACGGCACCGCCGGCGAGGAGGCCCGCTTCAGCGTACTGGGCATGGGCAAGCTCGGCGGCCGTGAGCTCAACTTCTCCTCCGATATCGATCTGATCTACTTCTACAGTTCCGAACGCGGCACCACCGAAGGGGTGGACGACGGCCGCGGCGGCCGCCGCGGCCGGATTCCCCTGCACAACTATTTCACCAAGCTCTCCGAGCTCATCACCCGCGCCATCGGCCAGGTCACCGAGGACGGCTTCGTCTTCCGCGTCGACCTCGACCTGCGCCCCGAGGGCCGGGCCGGCGAGATGGCCAACTCGCGACGCGGCGCCGAGGTCTACTACGAGAGCTGGGGACGCAGCTGGGAGCGTGCCGCCATGCTCAAGGCCCGGCCGGTGGCCGGCTGCCCGGAGCTGGGCGAGAGCCTGCTGGCGAGCCTGGAGCCCTTCATCTACCGGCGTTTTCTCGACTACGGCATGATCGAGGACATCAAGGGGATGAAGCAGAAGATCGACCACAGCCTGACCCTGCAGCGCGGCGGCGAGCTCAACCTCAAGCTGGGCAAGGGAGGCATCCGCGAGATCGAGTTTTTCATCCAGGCCCTGCAGCTGATCTACGCCGGCAAGAACCCCGCCCTGCGCGAGCGCAACTCTCTCAAGGCGCTTGATCTGCTCCTGGCCGAAGAGCTCATCGGGGAGGAGGAACACGGCAAGCTGAGCGAGGCCTACATCTTCCTGCGCGAGGTCGAGCACCGCATCCAGGTGGTGCAGGAGCGCCAGACCCAGACCCTGCCGGACAAGCCGGCCGACCGGCGGGCCCTGGCCCGCCGTTGCGGTTTTGTCGAGGCGGAACCCTTCCTCGAGGCTCTCGAAGAGCACCGGCAGGCGGTCCATGCCATCTTCCGCGATCTCTTCTATACCCCCGAGGAGGAACTCAAGGAGGAGGTGCGGGGCGAGGTCGGCTACCTTCTCGACCCCGCCGCCGACCGGGACCTGGTCCTCGACACCCTGGAGGCCGCCGGCTTCGGCAATCCCGAAGGGGCCTACGAAAGCCTGGTCACCCTGCGCGACGGACCGCCCCATTCCCACCTGACCGAACGGGCCCAGCGCCAGCTCGAACGCATCGCCCCCCTGCTGGTCCAGGCCGTCCTCGATTCGCCCGAGCCCAACATGGCCCTGCTCAATCTCGAGCGCTTTCTCGGCAGGTTGCGGGCCCGCGGCACCTTCTATGCCCTGCTGGCGGAAAACCGCGAGATCATCAAGCTGCTGGTCAACCTCTTCGGCAGCAGCCAGTTCCTTTCGCGGATTTTCATCCAGCATCCGGAGATCCTCGACTCGCTCGTCTCCCGGTCGTACGCCGTGGTCCTGAAGGAGAAAAAGGAAATGGCGGGGGACCTGGAGAACCTGCTGCGGGCCGCCGGCGACTACGAGGCGGCCCTCGACCTGCTGCGGCGTTTCAAGAACGAGGAGTTCCTGCGCATCGCCCTGAACGATATCAGCGGCGTCCTGCTCCAGGGGGAGGGCACCCTGCAGCTGTCCAACCTGGCCGAAATCTGTCTGAACAAGGCCGTCGAGATGGCGCGCGAGGAGTTGATTCCGCGCTTCGGTCTGCCCTTCTGCCGGGGAAAAAACGGCACCGGGCACGAGGCGCCCTTTGCCATCGTCGGCATGGGCAAGCTCGGCGGGCGCGAGCTCAACTACCATTCGGACCTCGACATCATCTTCATCTACGAGGGCGAAGGCCGAACCCGGCCGGCCGAAGGGACGGAGTCCGGCCGGTTCCGGGAACTGAGCAACCCGGAATACTTCGCCCGCCTGGCCCAGCGCATCATTTCCGTCCTTACGCTGATGACCCGCGAGGGCAAGGTGTACGAGATCGACACCCGCCTGCGCCCCTCGGGTAACCAGGGTCCCCTGGTCACCAGCATCGCCGCTTTCGAGAAATACCACCAGGAGTCGGCCCAACCGTGGGAGCGGCAGGCCCTGACCAAGGCCCGCGCGGTTACCGGGCCGGGCGCTTTCGTCCACCGGATCGACGAGCTGCGCGGAAAACTGGTCTTCGAGCGGCCGCTGCCGGAGAACCTGCGCCCGGAGATCGTCCGCCTCCGGGGCCGCATGGAAAAGGAGATCGCCCGCGAGGGTGTCGACTCCTTCAACCTCAAGACCGGCCGCGGCGGGCTGGTCGATGTCGAGTTCATCGCCCAGTACCTGCAGCTCCGCCACGGCAAGGACCACCCCCGCCTGCAGATCACCAACACCCTGCAGGTTCTCGCCGGATTGGGAAAGGAAGGGCTTCTCGACCCGGCCGACGTCGATACGCTGTGCGACGGCTACAAGTTTCTGCGGCGTCTCGAGAACAAGCTGCGCATCCTGCACGATCATTCGATCAGCGAAATCTCCGCCGATCGAGCCTACCTGGCCAAGCTCGCCCGCACCCTCGGCTATCCCGACCGGCCCCGGCGGCCGGAGGACGTCCTGATCGAGGACTACCGGCGCACAACCGATGACATCCGCACTGTTTTCGAACGCATCGTCGGAACCGTTCCGGAGATCGATTGACCGGCGCTCCCCCTTCCCCCGCCCGAGGGCTCTATCAGCCACCCGGAACGACCCGCTGCACCGAATGCCAAAAGAAGTCCCAGGCCGCTCAGAGCGAATAAAAAAGGGCCCACGCCGATTCGAGGGGCGGGCCCTTTTTGATGCTTTTGGAATTTGATGTATCGGCATATTCTCAGCGGCAGCCCAAAACCTCCAACGCTTCCGGCGACAGATCAAAAAAGCGCCGCCCTTCGGTGAAGGCCGGCTCGCCGATCTCGCTTCCCACCTTTTCCAGAAAGGTGCCGATGATGAAATGACGCAGTCCGAGGCGGATCTCCCGCGCCGTCCGGTCGAATATCAGTCCGATCTGGAACCGGCCGCCGCTATTGCAGGGTACGACGTAAATCACCCGGCTTTGCAGGGAAAAGGAACGACGTTCGACAACCAGGTCGATTTCGATCTCCTCGCCGTTGACCAGCTCAGCACCGAAGTCGAAACGGGTTCCCAGGTCCGAAAGGCTCGATATCCTGGTGCCGAAGCTCTCCCCGCGCGCCCTGACGGTCACCGGATAGGATTTCTGGATTCGGATATGATTGCGCGGATGATTATTGAAACGGCCCTCCAGGACCCGCCAGAGCTCTTCCAGGGAGAGGGGCAGGACAACCCGATCTTCGGCTGCGGAGCCGCAACGGGCGAGCCGGAGAATCGGTCCGCTGCCCGCCGGCGGGGTAATGCCTTCCTCGGCCAGGATCAGGTCGGCCAAAGCAGGGGTATCGAGCAGCTCGTATCGCCACTGTCGAAGCAGACTGCCGAGAAACTGCCGCAAAGGGGCATTCTGAATCAGCAGGCAGAGGCGTTTCTCTCGTCTTCGCGGCAGCTTGTCAAGCAGCATTCTGTCACCAACTCAAATGGGGCCGAAGGGTCCGTGCAAATCGATGACGATGGAGGTGCAGTCATCCTCGGGCGGATCTTCGGCACCGAATTCCCGCAGACTCGTGAAAACCCGGTCGAGAAAATCGAGGTGGTCCCCCCGATGCGAAAGCAAAATGGTTTCCAGGCGCTCCAGCCCGAACGCCTTCCCCCGGGCATTGAAGGCCTCGGGAATGCCGTCGGTGAAGAGAAAGAGTCGATCGTCCTTCTGCAGATGAAATTCACCCATGCCGATTTCCGGCCGGTCGAAAAACCCGAGAGGCTGCGCGGTAGGGTCGAGACGGTGGATCCGGTCCCGGCGCCGCACCATGGGGGCAACATGGCCGGCGTTCACGTAATGCATCGCCAGGGAACGCGGCTCGATGACCCCGAAAAAAAGGGTGGTCGAAAAATAGTGGTCCAGCCTCTCCGAACGCTTGGCGAAGGTGCGCAGAAAAGCGTTCGCCTGGTGAGCGGTCTCCCGCGGCGAGCACCCCTTGGCCGCCGCCTCGTGGATGAACCCGTAGAGCAACGACATGACCACCGAGGCGTGCAGCCCGTGCCCGGTGACATCGCCGATGAAGACCACCTGGCATTCGTCGGGCATGGTGATGAATTCGAAAAAGTCCCCGCCCAGGCCCCGGGCCATGCGATTGCGGACGCCGATGCAGCACCAGTCGCAGACGGGCGAACTCTTGGGAAAGAGCAATTGTTGCACTTCGCTGGCCAGATCGACATCCAGGGTGATTTGTCCCTCTCTGTCCATGCATCCCCCGATATCGTTTCACTATAGCAGAAACGGAAGCGGCGGCCAGAATCAGAAGGAGCCGAGTTGCCGGTCCATCAGGTGACGGGGATGGACGTTGCCCAGGGCGCCAATCATGCTTCGCTTGAGATGGGGATTTTCCCCGGCCAGTTCGGCGATGAGCTTCTTCATTTTCTTGCGTTTCTGGTCGACGACCCCGCAGACCGGGCAGGCGCAGCAAATCACCGGAAACCGGTTGGTCCGGGTAAAGGTCACAATATCCTGCTCCTCGACGTAAACGAAGGGGCGGATCACCGTCTGCTCGCCGTTGTCGGCCAGCAGCTTGGGACTCATGGCGGCCAGGGTCCCGACGTAGAACTGGTTGAGTAAAAGGGTTTCGATGAAGTCGTCGAGGTGGTGGCCGAGGGCGATCTTGTTGCAGCCCAGCTCCCGCGCCACGCTGTAGAGGACGCCCCGCCGCAGGCGGGCGCAGAAGGAACAGTAGGACGAGCCGGGACGCCGTTTTTCCTCGATGATCCGGTAACAGTCGGTCGGCTCCATCCGGTAGGCGAAGTCGTGCTCCCTGAGATGCTCCTCGATGACCTCCTTGCGGAATCCCGGGTAGCCCGAATCGACGTTCACCGCCACCAGTTCATAGTCGATCGGGGCCCGTCGGCGCAGGCTCTCCAGGATGTGGAGCAGGGAATAGGAATCCTTGCCTCCCGACACCCCAACGGCCACCCGGTCGCCTTCCTCGATGAGATTATAGTCACCGATCGCCTTTCCAGTCAGCTTCCGGATACGGCGAAACAATTTATCTTCAACAAGAGTCATTGGATTTCCTCCAGATTTTCGACGGGTTGGAGCTATCTTTTTAATCGATCCCGCGGAAAAAAGCAAGGGGGGGGGGACTGCGTCGAAAGGTAAATCAGGACGCCTGGACGACGCCGGGAGGAAGGTAATGGGTTTATCGAAGGATAAACCGGGAGCGATCTGCCCTCCGGTGCCGGCCGGCTCTGTCACGGGCAGAGCCGGCCGGCAAAACATTCAATCACCGATCTCCGTCGCATGATCGGCATGGCTGGGCCTCAGACCGAAAAGGGCCCGAATATCCTCCAGCGCCAGGTAGAGGGCGGGGATGAGCAGCAGGGTGATACCGGTTGCGAAGAGGATGCCGAAACCGAGACTGATCGCCATCGGGATGAGAAACTGGGCCTGGACGCTGGTCTCGAGGATCATCGGAGCCAGACCGAAGAAGGTGGTGAGCGAGGTAAGCAGGATCGGCCGGAAGCGCCGCTGGCCAGCATCGAGCACGGCCTGGCACAGGTCGTCGCCCCCGTCCCTGCGGTTGCCGTTGATCCGGTCGATGAGCAGCAGCGAGTCGTTGACCACCACCCCCGAGAGGGCGACGATCCCGAACATGCTCAGGATGGAGAGACTGTATCCCATGATCAAGTGTCCGCCGATCGCCCCGACGATGCCGAAGGGGATGGCCGCCATGATCAGCAGCGGCTGGGTGTAGCTGCGGAAAGGGATCGCGAGGAGGGCGAAGATGGCCAGCATCGCCAACAGGAAGCCGCTCTTCATGCTCTGCATCGACTCGCGCCGCTCCCTCTCCTCCCCCTCCATGTCGAAGGTCAGCCCGGGGTAGTCGTGGGCGAGGCGCTGCAAAACCCCGCCCCGCAGGTCGGCGAGAATTTCCTGGGCGTTGCCCTGCCGGCTGTCGACGCTGGCGGTGACGTTGATCACCCGCTTGCGGTCGGTGCGATTGATCTCGGAGAAGCCACGCCCCTCCTCGATCCGGGCGGCCCGGGTGATGGGGATCTCCCCCCCCTGCGGAGTGCGGATGCGCATCTCCGCCAGGTCCCAAAGGCTGCGGCGGTCGGCTTCGGGATAGCGGACCATCACCTTGACCTCGTTGCGGCCGCGCTGTAGCCGCAGGGCTTCGGCGCCGTAGAAGGCCGATCGGACCTGCCGCCCGAGCGCCTCCTCGGTGATTCCCAGGGTGCGCCCCTCGGGCTTGAGACGGATCTTCATCTCCTTTTTCCCCCGGGAGTAGCTGTCCTCGATATCGCTGACCCCGGGATATTGGGTGAGTTCCTCCCTGATCCGCTCGGAAGCAACAGCGAGGACATCGAAATTCTCGTGGGCCATCTGAATGTCGATGTTGGCCCCCATGCGCATCAGGTTGGATTCCAGAACCAGCGACTCGATTCCCGGGATCTCCCCGATCTTCTGTCGCCAGACAGCGGAGATCTCGCTGGCGGTGACATGGCGTGTCTCGCTGGCGGTGAGGAAGAGGGCCATGTCGGCCCGGTTGGCCCCGGTAACGCCACCGGGACCTCCGGCCGGGCCCCCCTCGGCGATAGTACCGCCAACCACGGCGTAGAAATGACGCAGGATGCTCTTTCCTTCGGGGAGTCGGGCGTCGAACTCGGCCACGGTCTCCATCCCCCTTTTTTCAATGTATTTCTGGATGCGGGCCGTCTCCGCCGCGGGGGTGCCGCGGGGCATCTGCAGGCGGGCGGTGATGACGTCCCCGTCGACCCGGGGCATGAAGGTGAACTTGAGGATGCCGCCGCCGATGAGTCCCACCGAGATGATGAGCAAGGCGACTGCAGCGGCGATGGTGACGTAGCGCCAGCGCAAACACAGAGCGAGCAGGCGTCGGTAGGGACCCGTGATGAAACGCTCCAGGCTCCTGCCGAAAGCCCGCCGCACCCGGTCGATGCCGCCGATGAATCCACCTGCGCTCTCCCGCCGTCGGCCCATCGCCAGATGGGCGGGGAGGATGAAGAGGCATTCGATGAGCGACACCAGCAGGAGGGTGATGACGATGGTCGGAATGACGTAGATGAACTTGCCCATCATGCCGCTGACGGCGAGCAGGGGCGCGAAGGCCGCCACGGTGGTCAGGATGGCGAAGATGACCGGGACGAGCACTTCCTGGGTCCCGTCCATCGCGGCCCGCAAAAAGGGCTTGCCCATCTGGCGGTGCTCGAAGATGTTCTCGCCGACCACGATGGCATCGTCAACCACGATCCCAAGGGCCAGGATGAAGGCAAAGAGGGAGATCATGTTAATCGAGACGCCGATGGCCGGCATCAGGAAGAGGGTGCCGAAGAAGGAGATGGGAATGCCGAGCATGACCCAGAGGGCCAAGCGAATCTCCAGGAAGAGCCCAAGGGTGATCAACACCAGCATCAGTCCGAGAGCGGCGTTCTTGAGCAGCAGGTTCATGCGGCTCTCGAAGAGCTCGGAGGTATCGTTCCAGGTGGCCAGGTGCACCGAGGGAGGGAGACTGCCGTTGTGCTCCTCCACGTATTTTCCCACGATATCCGAGATTTCGGTCGGCTTCTGGTCGCCGACCCGGAAGACCTTGACCATGGCGGCCGGCTTGCCGTCGAAGGTGGCGAAAGTGTCGGTCTCCTGGAAGGTGTCGCGTACCTCGGCGATTTCCCCCAGGCGCACCTGGGTGCCGTCGGGGCGGGAGAGGATGGGGATGTCGGCGTATTCGGGACCGAAGTAGCGCCGTTCCTTGGTGCGCAGCAGGATCTCCCCCCCCTCGGTCTTGATGGTGCCGGCAGGCAGGTCGAGGGAGGCTCGGCGCACCCGCCGGGCGACCTCCTCCAGGGTCAGGTTGTAGCGGCGCAGGTTCTCCTCGGCGATGTCGATGGAGATCTCGTAGGGGCGCACTCCGCCCAGGTCGACCTGGGTGATCTGCGGATAGGTCAGCAACTCGTCGCGCACCGCCTCGGCCCGCTCACGCAGGCTGCGCTCGGGCAGATCGCCGTAAACCACCACCGAGATGACCTCCCGGCGCGTGAGGAGCTTGCTGATGATCGGCTCCTCGGCGTCGAGGGGAAAGGTGAAGATGCGGTCGACCTCGCTCTTGACATCCTGGAGCACCTTGTCGGGATCCATCCCCTCGCGCACCTCGACCATCACAGTTCCGACTCCCTCGGCGGCGGTGGAGCGGATCTCCTTGATGCCGTCGACCCCGGTGAGGTTCTCCTCGATCTTGAGCAGAATCCCTTCCTCGACCTCCTCCGGGCCGGCGCCGGGATAGGGAACGGAGATACTGATCATGTCGAGGGAGACCTCGGGGAAGACCTCCTGCTGGACGCGGGGCGCGAGAATCAGGCCACCGACGATAAAGATCAGCATCAGCAGATTGGCGGCCACGTGGTTGCTGGCCATCCAGCGGACTGCGTTTTTCATTCTGCCTTCTCCTGGACCGGAACGGACGCGGACCGGCCCGATTCCTCCGCGGGTCGCAACTTCATCCCTTCGGCGGCTCCGGCGACGTTGGTGAGCACTACCCGCTCGCCTGTCCTCAGTCCCTCCCCGACGATCAACTCGTCGCGGGCCAGGCGGACGACGTGGACGGGGCGGAATTTAAGGTGACTGTCGTTCATGACCCAGACCTGCTCGCCGTCGCGCAGGACACTGGCGGGAAGGACGGCCACGTCCTCCAGGGTCTCGCCCAGCAGTGCCACCTCGACGAAGGTCCCCAGGGCCAGCGCGGGCTTTCCTTCCCCGGCATCCCCTCTCAGGCCGTAGGGATCCACCACCGCCACCACCACCCGGGCCATGCGCCCCTCGGGATCGACGTCCCCCAGGGAGCGCACGATTCGTCCAGGCCACTCGTGGGTCCGGCCGCCGGTGGTCAGCTTCACCATCGCCGGAGAACCCTCCCCTCTCCCGCCGGGGCGGGGGATATCAACCCATCCCATCTCCTCCAGGGGGAGGGGGACGACGATCTCGGCCCGATCGGTGCCGGCGAGAACCGCCACGGGATTTCCGGCCCGCAGGTACTGGCCGACATCCACCGATTCGGAGCGGAGGATGCCGTCAAAGGGGGCCCGGACCGTGGTCCTCTCCAGATCGAGACGAGCCTGCTCCAGTGCCGCCCGTGCCGAAAGGAGGGCGGCTCGGGCATTCTTCAGCTGGGGCTCGTAAAGGACCAGGGGATTGGGCTTTTCGCCGTCGCCGAGCTGCAGCCGGTCCCACTCCGCCCGGGCGACCCGGGCCTGACCCTGCACCGTCGCCAGGTCGTATTCGGCCTTGGCCAGGGCGGCGCTGGCCCGCTCCACGGCCAGCCGGTAATCGGCATCCTCGATGCGGAAGAGGAGGTCGCCTTCCCGGAAAAATCCGCCTTCCACCAGGTCGGGGGCCGTCTCCACCACGCGTCCGCCGACCTGGGGAGCGAGCTCCACCTCCCGCCGGGGCTGCACCGTTCCGGTGCCGTGCACCTGGACGCGCCGCTCTCCCCGCTCCACGGTCAGGGTCTCGACCAGGGCGCCGGGGTTCTTCTTCACCACCTTCTGCGGCTCGGGACGGTTAGCGATCATGAAGCCGGCGACGGCGATTCCCCCCAGGATGATGAGAATCGGCAGGAGAATCTTGATCAGTTTCGATTTCAGGCTCATTTTCGAATTCCTCGACAGGTCTTATACATCGTATCGGCCCTCCAGGACCTATATTTTTTCATCCATCCACTCGCCGCCCAGGGCGCGAGCCAGGCTGATGCGGTCCGCAATCAGCTGCCTGCGCGCCGCCAGCAGCTGGCTCTCGGCGTCGAATTGCAGCCCCTGGGCGGTGAGGACCGGCAGGTAGTCGGAGAGCCCCTGCAGGTAGCGATCCAGAGCCAGGCGCAGGGCGGCCCGGCTGGCCTTCTCCCGCTCTTCCAGGCGGGCGATGCGCTCCTCGGTGCTGCGGTTCGCCGCCAGGGCATCCTCCACCTCCCGGAAGGCGGTAAGGACCGCCTGGTGATAGGCGGCCAGGTTTTCGCGAAAAACGGCCCGCGTCCGGTCGACCTCTGCCGCACGTCTTCCGGCATCGAATACCGGCTGGGCGAGATCGAGGGCCACGTTCCAGAAGGTTCCCACAATGTCCCCCGTGCTGAATGCGGTGCTTTGATGGCCGTAATTACCGAGCAGGTTGAGGGAGGGGAAACGGTCGGCAATGGCCGCGGCGATCCGGGCGTCGCTCGCTTTCACCCTCAGGAAGGACGCCTTGACGTCCGGACGCCGGGCCAGGAGCTCCGAGGGGATGCCGGCCGGAAACTGCTCCGGAGCGGCCGGCAGATCGGCGATTTCCCCGCCGGGATCCCGACCGGGGTAGCGTCCCAGGAGGACGGAAAGGGCGTGCTCGGTTTGCGCGAGGCGATTGGAGAATTCCGGGCGGCGGGCCCGGGCGCCCGCAAGGTTCTGCCGCGACTGATAGACGTCCAGTGCGGGAACCACCCCTTCGCGGTAGCGGTTTTCCACCCGTTCGAGGGTATCCGCGTAGGCGGCGATATTCCTGTCCGCCAGCGCCAGCTGCGCCCTCTGTTCGATCGCCAGGAAATAGAGATCGGCGATCTGGGCGGAGAGAGTCAGGTAAATGGTCCTGACATTTTCCCGCGACGCCTCCAGATCCAGTCGTGCCGCCTTGGCGCGGCTTGCCAGTTTGCGCCACAGGTCGAGCTCGAAGCCAGCGGCCAGGGAGAGCCGGTGGCTGGTCCCGGAATCCTCGCCCAAAAATCCCGGGGACGTCTCCCGGCGGCTCTCTCCCCGCAGATTGAGGGTAGGCCATTGCCCTGCCCGGGTCACTCCCAGCACCGAGGCCGCCTGTTCCAGACGGGCGGCGGCCTGATCGATTTCCAGGTTGGCGGCAAAAGCCTCTTGCACCAGACCGTTCAGTTCCGGGTCGTCGAAAGACCGCCACCATTCGTCGACCACCGCCGGCCTAGAGACGCCTTCCTGCTCGGCATAGGACGGCGGCAGGGGGACCGATGCCGGCTCGATCGGCAAAGGGCGATGGACGGTGCAGCCGTTCAGGAGGACCACCGCGGCAAGGATGCATCCCACTCTTACTCGGATCATCCCTTGTTCTCCATCCCGGCAGTGATGAAATCGAGGAGCCAATCGGTCAATGTCGCCGCGTCCTGGGGCGGCTCCAATCCCTGCGCCAGGGCGGGAAAACGCCCCATCCAGCAGAGGGTGTGACTGATCGCCCCGAGAGCGAACTGCAGGCGCCAGAAAAGCAGCTCCCGGTTTTGCCCGGGCAGCGCCCGGCAAAGGATCTCGAAAAGGAACAGGAAGACCGGCCGGATCTGTTCGACGAACATCATCCGCACCGTCTCGTCCGGTTCGGCCAGCACCCGGCCAACCAGGACGATGAAGTTGCGGGAGCCCTCGCCGGCCTCGCGAAACATCATCGTCGGTTCGATGAAGGCAAGCAGCGTCCGGCGCACGTCCGGAGCGGAGCTCTCCCGCTCGGCCCGCTGCCGGACCGCCTCCAGGCGCTCCATCCGGAGACTGTTCAGGGGCGTCAGCCGGCGCTCGAAAACCGCCTCGATCAGTGCTTCCTTGGAACCGAAATGGTAGTTGACCGCCGCCAGATTGACCCCGGCCTTGCCGGTGATCGTCCGCAACGAGGTACCGTGAAAGCCATTGCGGGCGAACAGCTCCTCCGCGGCGTCGAGTATTCGCTGTTTGGTATCGGCTTGACTCATCCTTTTTCTCTACCTGCCAAAGTGGAAAGGAAAGGGCCCATCGGATCGCGCGATCGGATGAACCATCCCGCAGAAAGCTGCGGAAAATTCTATCCAGACAATTAAAACAAACGTTTGAATATTCTGTCAAGACCAAATTCCGCTCCCCTTGTTGACACGCCCCGATGAACAGCTATCCTACCGGTAGAGGCGGAAAAACTGCCGGCGCCCCGTATATTCGCTCGAAGATGTTCCTGAGGCAAATCTGGCAGGAGGAAGGCATGAAGGCTCTGTGGATGATCGGCGGCGCCGTCGTCGGGGGGAGAGTTCTCGGCGCCCGCGGGCTGCTGGTGGGCGCAGGGCTCGGTTACGGGCTGGCCGTTCTTTTCGAAGCCGAAAGCCGGGGCGAAGAAGCCCTGCCGGCGGCAGGGCAGGAAGAGCGGGCCGGGCACGAAGTCCGCTATCCGGAAGAGGCCGTCATCGACACCATGGAGCAGGCCGAAAGCGAACCGGCTGCCCGCGGCGCCGAGATGGAGGATATCTTCCGCGAGGTCTCCGGGGAAGAGCCAGAGGAATGAACCGGCGTACCTCCCTCGTCCCCCTTCCCGTCCAAAATCGCGAGGAAGCAGGAATCGGTCGGATTCCTCCAAAAGAAAAGCCAGGATTTCATCCTGGCTTTATGCATGGGTGGTCCTGCGATTCGAGGATCAATAGCTTTCCTTCATCTTGGTACCTTCGGAAGTCCCTCTCATCTTTTCGGTTCCGGTTTCCTCCATTCCTTTTTCTTCCATTCCTTTTTCGCCGAATTCAGGCGACAGTCCGAAGAACTCCTGCGTCTCGGCATCCGGCGCCAGAGCCTTCAGGGTGTTTTCGTCGGGATTCCCGGAAACGGCCAACCCCTCGGATTCCTGGAAGTTACGCAGAGCCTGCGTGGTCCTGGGGCCGATGATGCCGTCAACCGGTCCCGCTTCGAAGCCCCTGTCCGTCAGGATTTTCTGCAGCTCCCGGACCTGTTCATTGTCCAGTGAATGGGCTGCCATCTCTGATTGATGGGTTTCCTCCATCATCGCGCTGCCGCTTCCCGCGGCCTTGCCATGCTCGTACTCGCCCGTTCCCAGACCCTGGCCCGCGAAGAATAGCCCGGCGATGAAGGCCAATGCGGTGGTCAGGACTATGTGTCTCATGATCTGCTCCTTTCCGTCTTTTCTGTAGGACCACCCCTGCCCCCCCACAAGGACATGCCTTATAATCGGGCACTGATCGCATTATTCATTGGACCTGGAACCTCCAGGCTCCTTTCCCATCTGGCCCCATTATACCTCATCACCATAAAGAAGGGACTCGACAAAGAGAATTATCGACGATAAAAAAATACGCAGGAATGCATACTTAGCCCAACTTTCGGGCCGCGGTCATGGACAACGGGGGATTCTGCAAAGATCCCCATTGCTTAACGGGCCAACCCCTACTTTCCGGCGCCAGGGGATTTCGCATCGGAAGAGCCGAGGGCGACGACAACCCCTTGGCACAATTGGTGCAAACCCTTGAAAGACGGAGGGAAAACCCCTCCAAGGCACCTCCGCCCGAGAAATTCCGAAAATGGCTCTCCATCGGGTCCTCGGCATTTTTTTCGGGCAATGATTTCGAAAGGACTTCGATGTTCACGGGTTTCGCCCTACGTAATTTTTGCACTCAATCCTTGCACTCTGTTCTGCTATTGACGGCGGCCACCGTGCTGTTGCCCGGAAGCCCGTCCCGCGCGGAGAATCTCTCCGGGACTTCGGCGGCGCACCTGCGGACAACGCACGAAGTCTCCATTCCCGCCGAATACGGTGAGATCGTCTACCAGAAAAACGCCCATTGTCCCCAGCAAATCTTCATCATCGGCCAGAGCCACCGCAGCTCCCTCACCGGCCGGCCCCGTCCGGAAACCGTCAAGGTCCAGGCTGAAATATTCCGGATCGGCGAATGGCTGATACGGGAAAAGAATGTCGAACTGCTTCTCCCCGAGGGCTTCTTTCAGCGCGGCCCGAGCCGGGACGTTCCCACGGCGGACCTCTCCCGGGAAAGTATCCGGCCTGACACTCAGTCGTTGGAAGCCGCGCTGGGAGACAGCCGCCGGTTTATCAATGCCGACATGCTTCTCAATGCCAGCTACCCGATCCGGCTCGCCCAGATCGAAGACGAAAAGCTCTACCGGGATATCAGGCACCTTCTGGGCGAGGCCCGCCAGACAGGCAGCCTCTCGGTCCTCTCGGAACTCGACGACCTCCAGGATGAACGCACATCGACCATGCTGCAGAACATTCCCGATGTAGTCGAGGAAGCCTTTCGGGCAGGCGGTATCGACAACCGCCGAGCCATGTTCACCATCGGCCTTGCCCATGTCGGAGAAATCATCGACTACCTGCGGTGCGGCTCCCTCCGCCCGCCCTCCGACGGCTCCGAGCACATGACGGGGACGGCTCGCCTGAAACTCCTGGATCAGGGCTACGGGGTGACCGTCATCATCCCCAGGACCCTGGCCGAGAACGAGCAGATTCTTCGCCTCTGCCGGCTGGACAGCGAATGAAGCGATAGGCCCCAGACGCCATCCTCCCCTTTTTCCCGTCCATTTCGGTGGACCCACAGCCCCCCCCTCCCCGCCGTAGCCACTTTCCCCTGCCCCCACCACAAACGCCTTCCCGACCCCTTGTTTTATGCCGGGGGAGTGCTTAAATGCTAGTGGAGGCTTCCATGAGGTTCTTGCTCTTCAACATTCGCTACGCGACGGGGACCCGGACGCACGAGTATTTTCGTCCCTCGAAAAAAAACCTGGACCGGATCACCACCTTTCTGCGCCAGCAGCATCCGGACCTCGTGGGTCTGGTCGAGGTCGACCATGGCTCCTACCGGACAGGATGGAAAAACCAGGCGCGGCTGATGGCCGAATCCCTGGGGCACTACCACTCGCATTCCGTCAAGTACGCCGAGAAATCCTTCTGGCGCAATCTGCCGGTACTCGGCCGCCAGGGTAACGCCTTTCTGGCACGCGATCGGATTCGCAACGAGAGATTTCATTTCTTCCAGCACGGCATGAAGCGGCTGGTGATGGAGATGGAACTCGATCACGTCGTCGCCTACCTGGTCCACCTGGCGCTGGGCTCCCGCGCGCGCCACCATCAACTGGGCGCTTTGTACAATCTGGTGAAGGAGACGAAGAAGCCGTACATCGTGGCCGGCGACTTCAACGTATTGTGGGGGGAGCGGGAGATCGATCTTTTTCTGGCGGCCTCCGGGCTGCGGAACGCGAACCGGGAGAGCCTGCCGACCTATCCGAGCCGCCACCCCAGCCGGCACCTCGACTTCATTCTCTACAGCAAGGGGATCCGGGTGCGGGATTTCCGGGTGCCGCGGGTGCGTCTCTCCGATCATCTTCCGCTGATCCTCGACTTCGACGTCGAGGTCGAAAAAGAGCGGCGCAGAAAACGGCGACTGATCGGAGAATAGCGGCAGAAGTTCGCCGGGGGTTATCGAGCACACCGAAAGGAGACGGGGATCATGCGAATGTTACTGATCATCCGGCTGCCGCACGAAACTTTCAATGCGGCGGTCAGGGACGGAAGTGCGGGAACGAAGATGGAGGCGATTCTCGATGAGGTCAAACCCGAATCGGTCCACTTCACCGAGATTGACGGGCGGCGCGCCGTCGTCATGATCGTCGAGATGGAAAAGCCCTCCAGGGTCCCGGTTCTGGCGGAACCCTGGTTTCTCACCTTCGATGCCGACGTCGAATTTCACATCGTCATGGAGCCCGAGGAGCTGCGGGAGAGCGGTCTGGAACGGCTCGGGCGGAAATGGGGCGACGGGGGATCGACACCGTAGTTGCATCGATTGCTCCCGGCTCGTTGTCCCGGGCGCCGACCGGTCGGCGCCCGGAGAAAAAAGAAGGTGGCATGAGAGCGCCGCGGACCGCGGCGGCGCGCGGCAGGTGCCGGCGGTTTGCCGGCGGATTCCGTCCGGGTCGAGACGGTCGGCGCCCGCCACGTGCACCCGGTTTCCTACACTCTTTTCGGCTAAATCCTCCTTCCACCGGCTATTTCCACATTTCCTCCACATTTGCTCCTCATTTCGGCGCTACTGTTATAATCAACAATACGGAACAGAGCGGCTTTCCTGTCACTGCCGCAGCAGGAGCAAGACCAGGCCGCGCAGCGCCGGCATTCAGGAGGTAGTCATGAAGGCAACGACCCTCTCCCATCTGTCCCTCGGACTGTTGATCGTTCCCCTCTTTGTCTCTTTCCTCGTCCTGACACCGCAGCAGGCCCGGGCCCAGGACAGTGCCTATCCGGAGGCGTCCGAAGCTTACAGCCGGGAGGAGCTGGCCCAGATGCTGGCACCCGTCGCCCTCTATCCCGACGCGCTCCTGTCCCAGATCCTGATGGCCTCGACCTATCCCATCGAGGTGATCGAGGCCGACCGCTGGGTCAGGGACCGTCCGGGTTTGAAAGGAGACGCCCTTGACCGGGCGCTCCTGGACAGGGACTGGGACCCCAGCGTCAAGGCAATCTGTCACTTCCCATCGATCCTGGCCCTGATGAGCGAGAAGATCTCCGAGACCACCGACCTCGGCAACGCCTTTCTCGCCCAGGAGGCCGAGGTCATGGATGTGGTCCAGGAATTGCGAGCCAGGGCTTACGCCCATGGCAATCTCGCCACCAACTCCCAGCAGAATGTCATCGTCGAAAAAGAGACGATCATCATCGAACCGGCGAATCCCCGCGTCATCTACGTGCCGTACTACGATCCGTTCACCATCTACGGTCCGTGGTGGTACCCGGCCTACCCGCCCTGGTACTGGGGCCCCCCGGGGGTAAGCCTGGGGATCGGGATCTCGTACTGGCCCGGCTTCTATTTCAGCTTCGCCTTCGGCACCTGGAGCTATTTCGACTGGCACCGCCATTACGTCTTCATCGATGTGCACAAACGGCCGAGGTTCATCAGGCACGACCGCTGGTTCGCCGAGCCCGGCCGCTGGCATCACGCCCCCCATCACCGGCGGGGAGTCGCCTACCGCGATAAATCCACCGCCCGTCGGTACGGCCAGTATCCCCACCGCACGCGGGACTTCCGGCGTGACACCCGGGGGTATCCGGATCGCCGGGATCTGGACCGGACCAGGACTCGGAGCACCGATGAACGGACCTGGGCGGAGCGGCGCGGGGACGCGGGTTCTGCGATCGACCGCCGCCGTCAGACGCCGCAGCGCATCGAGCGTGACCGCCAGGTGCGGCAACGCCAGACGCGGGAGCAGGCGAATCGTACGCAGCGGGAAGGGACCGCGCCCGCCCGCGAGCGTCAGGTTCGCCAGGGCGTCGAACGGGACCGGCAGGTAAGGGACCGGCAGGTAAGGAACCGGCAGGTAAGGGACCGGGTTGTTCGCGACCGGCAGGTGCGGACAAGGGTCGAGCGCGAGCGCCGGGGGCGGCCGAATGTCGGAGGAGTCCGGCAGGCACCGCGAAGTTCCGGGCAGGCCGACCGGGCACGGCAGCGCGTCGAACGCGAGCGCAAGGCTCGGGACAACGTATTCAACCGGGTCGATGACGGCTGGCGGGAGCGTCGATCGAGCGTGCGCGGCCAGATCAGCCGCCAGGGCCGGGGCAACGACGGCAACCGCGGCGGGAAGCGATCGGACGGCGGCAACCGGGGCCGCAACAGGCGATGAGCCGGGGGAGCCGGGCCATGATTCCATTCAAGCGGAAAAGGATGCAGATGATGGAACGGAAGGCATATTACCACAGGATATTGCGGTCGCTGTCCGCGACGGTGGCCCTGCTCATCGCGCTGGCCCTCCCGACCGCCTTCCCCGCCACGGCTGGCGAACCGGCGGGCCAGAAGAGTTTCGCCTCCCCGCAGCAGGCGGTGGAAGCCCTGGTCGCTGCGGTGCGCGACGACGACAATGCGCAACTGGTCGCCATTCTGGGGCCCGGCTCGGAGGATCTCGTCTCCTCCGGCGACGAGGTTGCCGACCGCAATGGCAGGCAGCGCTTTCTCAAGGCCTACGAAGAGACGAACCGCCTCGAGCGGGAGAACGAAGCGCGGGCGATTCTCCTCCTCGGCGGCAAGGATTATCCGTTCCCCCTTCCCATCGTGCGCCGAGGGGAGGCCTGGCTCTTCGACACCCGGGCCGGAAGGGTGGAAATACTCAACCGGCGCATCGGCCGCAACGAATTGCACACCATCGAGGTGATGCAGGCCTATACCGACGCCCAGCGCGAGTATGCCGGCAGGGTACGAAACGGCGCCGGGGGCGAGTTCGCCCAGAAGTTCGCCAGCGCCGAGGGCAAGAGGGACGGGCTCTACTGGGAGGCAGCCGAAGGAGAAGAGGAAAGTCCCTTCGGTCCGTTGATCGCCAGGGCCGCCGAGGAGGGGTACATGGAAGAGCTTGACGGGGACCTCCCCGACCCCTTTCACGGCTATTACTTCAAGATCCTCAAGACGCAGGGAGAGCATGCCGAAGGCGGCGCCTTCGACTACGTGGCCGACGGCAGGATGGTCCTCGGCTTCGCCCTGGTCGCCTGGCCCGCCAGGTATGGGGTTACGGGCATCACGACCTTCATCGTCAACCAGGAAGGGGTGATCTTCGAAAAGGACCTGGGCAAGGACACGGCCACGAAAGCGGCCGCCATGACCGTCTTCGACCCCGACGACACCTGGCGCGAGTACCAGGAGCCCGCCGAGCCGTAACGGCCGGTGAAAAGATCAAGGCTGAACGCCCGCGGTGCTCCTTCGGTTCCGCGGGCGTTAATTGTCCCAACTCCCCGCCTGGAATCGACGCCTGTATCGTTGGACCATCCTGGTTGAAATCCATTGCCAGACAGGACAAATTGACCCTCATCAATGTCTCGATGGCGCGCATCGGTTAGACTGGAGACAATCACCCCGCAGACGATCCGAAAGAGAGGAACCTCCAACGAAGAAAGAGGTGCCATCATGACTGAAGCGAAAAAAACACAGACGAATCAGGGCGAAAAGACCATCGGCGCTTTCGTCGCCGAGGACTACCGCAGCGCGGCGATCTTCGAAAAATACGGGATCGACTTCTGCTGCGGTGGAGAAGTAACCCTTGGCGCAGCCTGCCGTGAAAAAGGTCTCGACCCCGAGACCCTGGTGCGGGAGATCGAGGCGACGAAGAAATCTCCCATTGAACGAAACGAGAACTACGCGGCCTGGGATCTGCCCGATCTCGCCGACCATATCGTCAGCGCCCACCACGCCTGGCTCAACGAAAACACCGCGCAGATCGCCACCTACGCCCGCAAGATCGCCGAGGTCCACGGCGCCAACCACCCCGAGGTAGTCGAGATCGCCGGCATCTTCGACGAGATAGCCGCCGACATGATGGAGCATCTCCGGGAAGAAGAGGAGGTCCTCTTTCCGGCGGTCAAGCGCCTCGAGGAGGCCCGAAAAGCCGGCACGAAGCCCAGGGAAGAGGATCGAGCGACGATCAGGGATTGCCTCGAAACACTCCACAGCGACCACCAGGCGATCGGCGACGCCGTCCACGCCATCCGCCGTCTCTCCGGCGATTACGCGATACCCGAGGACGTCTGCAACACCTTCGTGGTCACCTACCGCAAGCTCAGGGAGTTCGAGGACGACCTGCACAAGCATGTCCATCTCGAAAACAACATCCTTTTCCCGAAAGCGGCCCAGATCTGACCTCTGGCAGGAATCCGGCTGAATCCATGCCCGAAAGGAGAAAGATGATGATCGGAAAGGCACGTCAATCGCTGATGATGCTGGGAACGTTTCTGGTTCTGGGGATCGGACTTCTGCTGCCCAGCCAGGCGTTTGCCCACTGCGACACCCTCGACGGGCCGGTGGTGGCCGAAGCGCGCAGCGCCCTGGCCGCCGGGGACGTCACCCCGGTGCTCAAGTGGGTCAGGGCGGAGGACGAGGCGGAGATCCGCGCCGCCTTCGAAAAAACGCTCGCCGTGCGCAAGCTCGACCCCGATGCCAGGGAACTGGCTGACAGGTACTTCTTCGAAACCCTGGTGCGCATCCACCGCGCCGGGGAGGGAGCTCCCTATACCGGGCTCAAGCCCGGCGGAACCGTCGATCCCGTCGTCGCCAAGGCCGACCGGGCCCTGGAAAGCGGCTCGGTCGAGGAACTGGCCGGGGCCATCGCCGCGCACACCGCCGAAGGCATCCGCGAACGCTTCGACCGGGTCGTGGAAACCCGCAAGCACGCCGGAGACAGCGTGCAGGCCGGCCGCAAGTATGTGGAAGACTACGTAAGCTACGTCCATTACGTGGAAGGAGTCGCCCAGGCCGTCCACGGCGCCTCCCATCATGCCGAGGCGGTCGCTCCCGACTCGCATCGGCACTGAGGCCGGAGGCCAGGCAACAAACCGGCGGGAATCCCTCGCCGGTCAAAGCCGACTCGTTTCGGATGAGCTATAATGGGGGGTAGCGATAAACCATTTGCGGTTCGGAACCAGCGAGAAGCCCAGTCGCGAAGTCGGCCTGCGGACGATGATTCCGGTCCGGCCGGCGATAGCTTACCGGCGGCGGTTGCGGCGAAAGGCTTCAAGGACCACGGTCCGGGCCGACGGGGAGGAGCCGATGAGACGTTTTATCCTGGCAATGAGCCTTGCCGCATTTCTGGCCGCACCCTCGGCACGGGCCGACGAGGTCGGCATCGATCTCCATCTGCGTTTCGGCGATCCGGCACCCCCGCCGGTCCATATCGTCGAACCGCCGGTCTTCCTCTATCCTCCGGGCCTCGGCTTCTACGTCGCCGTCGGCGTACCTTACGACTGCTTCTTCATCGACGGCCGTTATTACCTCTACACACGTGGCCGGTGGTTCATTGCCGATCACTACGGCGGCCCGTGGTATTTCATCGATCACCGGCATCTTCCGCCGGGACTCGCAAGGCACTCGTACCGCTCGATCGTCAAGCATCGCGAAGCCGAATACAGGGCCTACCGGAAAAACCGCGGCGGCTATGGCGGCAGGGTTTTCCATCCGGGACCGCTTGGGCGCGGCGACAGGCCGGGCAGGCACGGCAAAGGCAGGGGGCGGGGGAGATAGGGTGGATGAATACCTGACACCCCCCCCCCCAGCCCT